>Ga0075158_10001504_pt1 | contig 17517 bp, 10 predicted proteins | sample JI91814BDNA_FD_70968 | JGI IMG/M metagenome (GOLD analysis project Ga0075158, IMG submission 70968) | Wastewater effluent complex algal communities from Wisconsin, to seasonally profile nutrient transformation and Carbon sequestration -... | ecosystem: Engineered > WWTP > Effluent > Algae... | reverse complement strand
CCGCGATCACGAGGCCTGGCCCTTGAGCCAGGTCTCGATCTCCGCGACCTCGCGGGCGAACCCCGGACCCCGCGCCCGCAGCACCGCGAGCGCCTGCTCGGCCGCCGCCTTCGCCTCATCGCCCGGCGCCCCGCTGTCACGCAGCGCCCGCGCCAGACTGAACCGCGTGAACGCCAGCTCCGGATAATCGGCGTCGCTGACCGCCCCGTAGATCGCCACGGCCCGCCGCAGCAGCAGCACCGCGTCCGCGGCCTGCCCCTTCGCGCGCAGCACCTCGGCGAGATGATGCAGGTTGTCCGCGAGCACTGGATTGTCCGCGATCGTGGCAGCCTCGCGAATCGCCAGGGCCCGCCGCAACTCCGTCTCCGCTGTATCTTCCTGCCCGAGCCGGTGATGCGCGACCCCGAGGGTGTTCAGCACCTCGGCCATCGGCAAAGCATCCCCAGCCTCTGCCTTCATAAGGATCTGCCGCGCCTGCTCGAGCGGGGCCAAGGCTTCCTCGGCGAGCCCGACCTGCACGAGCGCATGCGCGGCCAACCGTAGGCCGCCTGCTGCCTCCGGGTTCTCTGGACCAAACGTGGCGACGCTGAGCTTCATCGCCTCGCCGGCGTGCATGCGTGCCTCCACGACATCTGCGCGGAGCGCCGCGACCTCTGCGAGCCCGCACTGCGTCATGATTGCGATCGACGCGACCAGACCGTCCTGCGCGAGGATTCTAGTGAACGTCGCCTGCGCGGCGAGCAGGTCACGCCGAGCCAGCGACAGCTGGGCGATGTGAAACAATGAGTTCGCCACCTCCACCGCCTCGGCGCCGCGGACCCTGACGGTCCGCTCGTACGCATGTCCCAGGGTGATATCGGCTTCCCTCAGGCGACCCAGCCGCAAATAGCTCGAGCCGAGCATGATCTGGCTCGCCAGCGTGAACGGGTGATCTGCCCCCAGTGCCGTCTCCGAGATCGACGTGGCCTCCGCGAGGCTGGCTGCGGCCGACACCGTGTCATTCAACCCGACGGCGAGCATGCCGAGGTTGTGCAAGGTCGTCACCAGCTCCGGATCGTTCGCACCGTACGTCTGCTGTTTGACCGCCAGCGCGGCCTCCAGCGTGAGGCGCGAGCGCTCGTACTGACCAGCATTGAGATAGACGATACCGAGGTTGTTGAGCACCTCGCCGCGTGCGGCCGGCATCTCACGGACCCGCTGCGCGAGCGCCTCGACCATCCGGACCTCGCGCAGCGCGTCTGTCGACGTACGTGTGTACTCGCTCTGCACGAACAACCACTTCGACGCCGCGACCGCCGCGACCTCATCATGATCCTCGGCCAGACCGCGCCACACCGCTTCGCCGAGGCTCGTCTCGGCCTCCGCGAACTGTCCGCCCTGCATCAGCGCGTTGCCCCTGCGCAGCAGCGCCTCGGCGGCCAGCGGCGCGTACTTCACGTCCTCGGCGACCGCCAGCGCCGCGTCCGCGAGCAAGACCGCCGAGTCGTACCGACCTGCATCCTCGAGGCTCTTGGCCCGCGCCAGCGCCTCGCGCTCCGCCTGCACGCGCGCCGCGACCCCCGGATCCTCCGGCGGCGCGATCGCCTGCGTCAGCGCATCCGTGTCGGCGCACGTGGCCAGCGGGGGCAACGCCGCCGCCGCGATCACGGCGCGGTCGATCATCGCCGCGTCCGCGTGCGCCAGCGTGTCCGACAGCGCCGTGAGGCTCGCGCGCCGCTGGTCGAGGCACGCGTTGCGCAGGTCGAACAGCTGGTCGCTCTGTTTGGCCGCGCGATGCGTCTCGCACGCCTCGGCCCGCATCGTCGCCCACGCCTCGGCGTAGCCGTCGAGCCGCGGCCGCACGCGCTCCCACGTGTCCGCCGCGTACGGCACGCCGGTCGCCAACATGGCCTTTTGGACAGCCTCGGCGCGCCCGCCGTCCCACGCCATCGCGATCTCCTGGGCCGCGCCCTCGCACATCGCGGCGTCGCCGGTGAACAACGCGGCCGCGCCGAAGCCCGCCGTGCCGACGAACCCGGCCAGCCCGGCGCTCGCCAGCCAGCGTCGTCGCTGCGCCGCCGGATCCCTGGCCAGCTCGACCAGCAGCGCACCCATCGACGGGTAGCGCTTGCCCGGGTCGACCGCCAGCCCGCGCATCACGGCGCGACGCAGCCAGCCCGGCACCTTCGAGTTCGCTGGCGGATCCTTGACCTTGCCGGAGTTGACGTCGGAGATGAGCGACCCGAGCGTCGTGCAGTCGAACGGGTGGATCCCATACAGCCCCTCATAAAGGCTGATGCAGAAGCTGAACTGATCGCTCTGCGCGCTCGCCGGCTGGCCGAGGTGCTGCTCCGGGGCCATGTACGCCGGCGTGCCCATGATGGCGCCGGTCCGCGTCAGCGGCGCGTCGAGCAGGTTGTTGTTGTATGCGCCGCTCTGCGGCGTCACGGCCAGCTCCTCGCTGCCCGCGTGCTCGGCCGCGCGGGCCAGCCCGAAGTCGAGGACCTTGACGGCACCGTCCTCGCCGACGAGCACGTTGTGCGGCTTGAAGTCGCGGTGGATGATGCCGGCCCTGTGAGCCGCCTCGAGCCCGCGTCCGGCCTTGCTGAACACCTCGAGGACCTCGCGCCAGGTGTGCTTGACCCGGCCGCGCAGCCACGCGTCGAGGCTCATGCCGCGGATGAACTCCATGGCGATGAACACCTGGTCGCCGAGGTCGCCGACCTCGTGCACGGTGACGATGTTGCTGTGCGACAGCCTGGCCATCGCCTGCGCCTCGCGCAGCAGACGGGTCCGTCCGACCTCGTCGTGACGCGTGGCCTCCCCGCGCAGGACCTTGACCGCCACCTTGCGGTCGAGCTGATCGTCGTACGCGGTGTAGACGATGCCCATGCCGCCCTCGCCGAGGCGGTCGATGATGGTGAAGCGGCCGATCGTGACCGGCCGCGCCTTGCTGCGGAACAGCCGCGCCTTGACCAGCTCCTTGACGCGGCGATCTTCGTCTTGAGCGGGTACAGGCAGCACTGGACGGCCTTCGCCGTCGCTGAGCCGGGTCGGGGCGACGAGGGGTGAAGCGGCGTCGTCGTCCGGAAGCGGCGTCTGGGTCCTGGCGAGCGCGGCAGGTAGCGGTGTGGCCGTGCGCGCGAGGTCCACGGGGAGCGGAGTGAGGGTCCTTTCGAGGGCAGGGGGTAGCGGGGTGAGCGTGCGATCGAGGGCGGGGGGCAGCGGATTGAGCGTCTCCTCCAGAGCTGGGTGCGGCGCCTGCGTCAGCGCGAGCGCCAGGGCCTCCGGAGTCGCCGGCGTGCGGCCGTCCAGCGACATCGCGGTCTGCTCGAGACCCTGGTCGCGCTCCGCACTCATGGCTGCTCTCCGAAGGATGCGTGGCATCGTGGGAGACGAGTGACCGGCCTCGCCGGAACAATTGCGCCGCCGCGAAAGATCATCACGTGCGGCCTATCTGCGCTGCTTGAGCTCGTCCCGCAGGTGCCTGGCCCAGCTCTCGAGATCGGACACGGTGCTGCGCAAGACCGACGGCGACGTCGCAAGTTCGGCGAGCTGGGCCTCGAGCAATTGTTTGGCCCGTCGGATGCGCGTGCGCGTGGTCCCCTCGGGGATGTCGAGCACGTCGCCGATGTCCTTGGCCGTCATGTTCTCCCAGTAGTACAGCTCGAGGATCATCTGCGACTCGAGCGGGATCTTCAGCATCGCCTGAAGTAGCAGCTGGGTCTCCTGCGCCTGCGCGATCAACGTCGTCGGTGTCGGCCCGAGATCCGCCGCCGACTTCTCGGCGGCGTCGAAGCGCTCGCCGTTGCGCCGCTGCCCGCGGTAGTGCTCGAGCAAGATGTGCCTCGCTACTCCGAACAGATACGCCTGGAAGGTCGTGCCGTCTCGCATCCGCGACTGCGTCTCGAGGCAGACCAGAAATGTGCGCTGGATCAAGTCCGGAGCGTGCTCGCCCGCCTTGCTGCGGAAGAACCGCGAAAGGCTGTCGTAATAGCGTTCAAAGAGGACTTCGCCCGCATCCTCGTCACCTGTTCGCCAGGCCGTCAGGAGCTGCTGTTCATCCGTCACAGGCCGGCATTGTACCGCAACAGCACCCCCTGCCACGTGATCCTCGCCCCTGGTCCCAGGACGAGACCGCCCGCCGAAAATTCCGGGTTGCCAGCAATTGTTCAGCCGCCGACCATCACTTGGTAGCTCGAAGCGGTGAGATGCGAATGACGACCCGATCGACCTGGCTGTGCAGCACCCTGTTCTTCCTCTCGATGGCGACCGGCTGTGACGAGCCCGTGGACGCCCAGACCGCCGAGGAAGACTTCGGCGGCGGTGACGTCACGGATCGCTGCGTCGGGTGCAGCGGCCTCAAGCTCAACACCGGTTGGCTGGGCGACGAGCCGCTCTCCGTGATCGACAACACCGGCGTCGCGTTCGAGGGCAAGCGCCTGCAGAGCGTCACGACGGTCGATCTCGGCGTGATGGACCTGGTCTACGTCAAGGACGGCGAGCTCTGGGGCTCCAAGGGCGGCAAAGAGTACCCCGACAAGTTCTTTCTCAACTCGGTGTGGAAGCTCAGCGTCGCGGTCGGCACCAAGAAGTACGCCGCCACCCTGATCCTCAAGAACATGGGCTTCGACAACGGCAACCGCACCTACGAGTTCCACAACTCGTACACCGGCCCCGGCGGCACCAAGGACCCGGTACCGACCTGCGACGACGACCCGGAGACGCCGGGCGAGCAGTTCGGCGCCATCCTGTCCGCAGACATCGTCATCGACCCGGAGACCGCGGTCGTGAAGTCCACGCCCAACAAGATCTACTTCGGCTGCGTCTCCGGCGGCGTCGGCAAGGCGGCCCGGTGGGGCTACCCCAGCCACAAGTTCCAGCCCATCGAATTCGAGACGGCCATTCGCGTGGTCCGGGCCGACTACTGCGGAACCGGCCACTCGTTCACCAAGACCGGCATGGCCCTCCAGCTGACCGACGACTGGAACGTCAATAGCTTCGTCTCGCCCAACAGCGCGACCGAGGCGCTGTGGGACAAGGGCGGTGCGTTCTGCGTCGGCACGCCGCGCCTGTCCGCCGAGTGGCCGGACGCGGACTCCGTCCAGGAAGAGTGCTACGCGCTCGGCGCGGTCCCGCCCAAGGTCTGCACCCCCTCAATGAGCCTCGCCGAGGTCCCGAACGCGATGTTCTGGTCGAAGCTCCCGTGAGCCTCGGCGAGCGCATCCGCCCGCCTCACAGCCGCGAATTATTTTTTACGGACGGCAATTGATCGGGCCGCGACCATCACCTGGATGGCTGAAGCGGCACGGTGACATCGATGAACTTCTCCAACCTCGGCAACTCCCTCCTCGCCCTCTCGTTCGTCGCCGTCACGGCCTGTGACACCCAGGAGCCCGCGTTCGGCGAGGGTGACGTCGAGGACCGCTGTGTGGGCTGCGGCGGCATCAAGCTCAACACCAACAAGATCGGCCTGCACGCCTTCTCGGAGATCGACACGACCGGCAACGAGCACGACGGCGTGAGGCTCAAGAGCGTCGTGATCTCCCGCGGCAAGCTCGACAAGGTCACCGTCGAGAACGGCCAGCTGATCGGCAAGATCGGCGGGAGCTACTACCAGGGCCACTCCTTCGACGGTTCGCTCTGGACCCTCGACGTCAACATGTCCGACGACCCCGAGAACGCGCACTGGGTCGAGGCCATCATGAAGATCTCCGGCTCGACCGAAGACCCGGACTACGGCTGGAAGTACACCTTCGAGCACCAGGTCCTCGGCGGCCCGAAGGAGTTCTACCCGAACTGCGACAAGGACGAGAACCTCGCCAACGGCGAGCAGTTCGACGCCCTCGTCACCGGCAACATCACGATCGCGGACCAGGCCAACCTCGTCAGTCGCGACAACACGATCTTCATCGGCTGTCTGTCCGGCGGCGTCGGCAAGGCCGGCTACTGGGGCTACCCCAAGCACAAGGTCTCCAGCAACGAGCGCTTCACCACCGCCGTCCGCATGGTCCGCGGCGACTACTGCGGCACCGGCGACTCGTTCACCAAGATCGGCACCCCGGTCACCGTCACCGACACCTGGGGCTTCAACAGCCTGGTCAACAACTACAAGCTCGAGGCCGTGTGGGGCGAGAAGGGCGCCGAGTGCCTCTACCAGCCCCGCCTGATCAACACGTTCCGCTACAGCGACATCGTCCACGAGTGCGAGGGCCTCGGCGGCCACGTCCCGAACGAGTGCCTCGAGACCGACACGCTCGCCAACTACCAGGGCCTCAACTACCTGTCCGGCACACCGTAACCCAGTCGCCTCAACGTCAACCCTTCACCCGCCCGGCCGCGCTCCTCTCGCGGTCGGGCTTCTTCGTGCGAGCTAGCGCAGCTTGACCAGGAACGCCTCGACCTTGACCCGCTCCGCCTCGCTCGTCTTCTCCGCCGCGTAGCCGCTCTGCGCCGCCTCGGCCAGCGCGCGCGCCCGGGCCCGATCCGCCGCGGTCGGCTTGCGGGCGACCAGCGCGCGCGCCAGCAGGAACTTGGCCTCGGCCATGTTCTTCTGGATCGTGTCGCTGTGGCCGTCGAGGATGGCCAGAGCGCGCTCGGCCGGCGCCACCGCGTCGCCGCCCGCGTCGAGCTCGAGCTTCGCCATGCTGAGCAGCGTGGCCGCGACGTCGGGGTGGCTCACGCCGAACACTCGCTCGCGCATGGCCAGCGCCTCTTTGAAGCGCGCGCGCGCCTCCTCGAAGCGGCGCTGCTTGGCCAGCGTCTCGCCGAGGCTCTGCAGGCTGGCCGCGACCTGCGGGTGCTCGGCCCCGAGGGTCTTCTCGCGGACCTTCAGCGCCCGCTCCTGGAACTCGAGCGCCTCCGCGTAGTTGCCGAGCTCGGCCTGGACCGCGCCGAGGTACTCGAGGTTGTACGCGGTGTCGGGGTTCTCGAGCCCGAGCGCCTTCTCGCGGATCGCCAGCGCCCGCTCGTAGTACGGCAGGCTCTCGCGGTACTTGTCCTGGTTGACCAGGACCAGGCCGATGTTCGTCAGCGAGTAGGCGACGCTCGGGTGCTCGGGGCCCAGCGACTTCTCCTGGATCGCCAGCGCCTTCTCGTAGTTGGCGCGCGCCTGGTCGAAGTCGTTGAGCACCAGCTGCGTGTTCCCGAGGTTCATGAGCGAGCTCGCGGTCAGCGGGTGCTCGGGGCCCAGCTCCTTCTCGCGGATCGCCAGCGCCCTGCGGTAGTGCACGCGCGCCTGGACCGCCTCTCCCGCGGCGTAGGCCAGCGCCCCGAGGCTGTTCTCGGTGTCGGCCACCCGCTTGTGCCCCGGCCCGAGGATCCGCGTGCGGATCGCCAGCGCCTCGCTCAGCGCCTGCTTCGCCTCGGCGTAGCGCGCCCGCTTGTAGTCGTTGTTGCCGAGGTCGTGCAGCGACGACGCCACCGCCGGGTGATCGTTGCCCAGCGTCTTGCGGCGGATCTCGAGCGCCCGCCGCAGATCGCCGTCGGCCGCCTCGAACTCGCCCTTGCTGTGCTGCACCGTGCCGAGCAGCGCCCGCGTGTCGGCGATCGCCAGGTCGCGCGCGTGCGTCGTGCCATCGTCCGCCTGCTTCTCGTACAGCGCCAGCGCCCGGTTGAGGTGGTCGATCGCCTCGTCGTAGTGACCCTGGCTGTGGCGCACGTTGCCCATCGCGGCCTCGAAGCGGGCCGCCACGCGCTCGTCGCTGCCGGCCCACACGATCGCCGACTCCGCGGCCAGCCGCATGCCGAGCGCCCGCTCCGCCTGCGCCAGCTCGACGCCCACCAGGTCGATCAGCTGGACCCACGCGTCGGCCGCCGCGTCCGCGTGCTTGCCCGCCGCCGCCGCGGTGATCGCCTCCTCCGTCACGGTCTCCGCGCCGCGCGTCTCGCCGGCCTCGAACAGCAGCTTGCCCTCGGTCACCAGCGCCTCCGCCAGCACCGGCGGGTAGTCGATCTGCCGCGCCTCCGCCGTCGCCGCGCGCGCCAGCTGCAAGCCGCGCGCGTACTGCCCCGCTCGCTCGAGCGCCTGCGCTGAGTCGAGCCGCACCCGCACCGAGTCGACCGCGGACTGCGTCTGCATGTCCTGCGGCGGCACCACCCCGCTCAGCAGCGCCTCCTCGTCGGTGCACGTGAACAGGTCGTGCAGCCCCGCGACCGTCGACACCGCGTTCTCGACGACCGCGACGTCGGCATTGGCCAGCACCTTCGTCACCGCCTCGACCTCGCTCAGGCGCCGGGCCAGGCACGCGCTCTGGAGGTGCAGCAGCTCGACCGTCTGCGTGTGCTCGATGTGCGTCGCCGTGCACACGGACGTCTGCGCCTCGACCCACGCGCCGGTGTAGCGGTCGAGCATGCCCGCGGTCCGCCTCCAGGTGTCCTCGGCGAACGCGCTGTCGCCGGCGGCGAGGAACGCGGCGCGCACGGCCTTGCGGGTCGCGTCGTCCCACACGCCCGCGAGGCTGTGATCGATGTCGGCGCACTGCTGCGACGAGCGAGCGAGGTACTGCCCGTAACCGACGGCGCCGAGCGCCACGAACCCCAGCCCCGCGGCGACCGCCAACCAACGTCGCCGCTGGCTGTTCGGGTCGCGCGTCAGCTCGTCGAGCAGGTCGGCGATCGTCGGGTAGCGCAGGTTCGGGTCGACGAGCAGCCCGCGCAGCAAGATCTTTCGCAGCCACGCGGGCACCCGCGCGTGCGACTCGCGCGGCGCCTCGGCCACCTTGCCGCCGACCACCGCCATCGCCAGGCTCGCCAGCGAGTCGGCCGGGAACGGCGGCATCCCGTACAGCGCCTCGTACAGCGCCACGCAGAAGCTGAACTGATCTGTGCGCGCGTCGGTCGGCAGCCCGAGGTGCTGCTCCGGGGACATGTACGCCGGCGTGCCGAGCACCGCGCCCTGCTGCGTCAGCTCGGAGCTCAGCGAATTGAGGCTGCGGTCCAGCGCCGGCTCGCCCGCGGGCGCGCGCCCCGGTTCGCCGAGCTCCTCGGTCGACTTGGCCAGTCCGAAGTCGAGGACCTGCGCCTGTCCGGTCGACGACACCAGCACGTTCTCCGGCTTAAAATCGCGGTGGACCAGCCCCGCGTCGTGCGCCGCCTGCAGCCCGCGACCGGCCTGCATGAACACCGCGAGCACCTCCTTGCGCGTGCGCGGCTGGGCCCGCAACCACGACTTGAGGGTGGACCCCTCGACGAACTCCATGGCGATGAACACGCGATCGCCGACCTGTCCGACGTCGTGGACCGCGACCACGTTGGGGTGACGCAGCCGCGCCATCGCCTGCGCCTCGCGGAGCAGCCGCGTGTGCCCGTCACCGAGCGACTGGGTCCCCTCGGTGCGCGACGTGGCCCCCGAGTGCAGCAGCTTGAGCGCGACCTTGCGATCCAGCTGCGGATCGTAGGCGGCGTATACGACCCCCATGCCGCCAGCCCCGAGCGCGCCGAGCACCACGTACCGTCCGACCCGCTGCCCGTGGCCGATCTCCTCGACGCGTCCGCTGAGCGCGAGCCCTCCGCCGACCGTGTGCGCGAGGCTCAGGTCCTCGCCCGACCGCGCCGAGCCCGGGGTCGGCGGCGCAGTGGTACGTTCGCGGGACTCCACCGCCGCGAGTGTACCACCGCGGCCGCGCGCCACGGCGTCCGCAGCGAGGGCGCGTTCGCGCCGCGGACCACGACGACCTGGCCCCATAAACATGTCTGATCAGACATGTTCCAACGGACAGCCCATCGAATCCGACGCCGAGAATTTCCGCCCGGACCCGCCCAAAACCTGCCCACGTCGAATTTCCCGGCGAAAATCGTAAAACCTCCGTTCGCCTGGCTCTTGCCGGGGAAGGCCCCGCAGGGGCGGTAGGATCTTCGCGCCCTTGGTACTAATATGGCGGCGATGTCCCGCGCACCTGTCCTTTGGACCTGCCTCTTCGCCCTCGGCCTGGCCGGCTCCTCCTGCTCCGCGGTCACGAAGGTCGACTACGCCGAGTGCACCGAGAACGCGACCTGTCGCGACGCGTTCGGCCTCGGCTGGCAGTGCGGCGACGCGGGCCTGTGCCAGGAGGTCGAGGCGAACAAGCGCTGTAAAGAGACCTGGCCCACAGATTTGTTCAAGAACCCGGACAAGTACAAGGACGCGATCATCCTCGGCTCGCTGTTCGACCACACGCCCAACACTGGCGATCTCGTGCTGGTCAACGCCGCCAGCCTGGCGATCGACCAGGCCAACCAAACCGGCCTGACCGACGGCCGCACCTACGCGATCATCCACTGTGGCTATCAGGAGGACTCCGACATCGACGACCTCACGCCCGAAGATGCCGTGGTCGCTGGCGCCAAGTTCCTCGTCGACAACTACGGCACCCCGGTCATCATCGGCCCGGGCACTTCCTCGCTGGCAGAGGCCGCCTTCAAGGAGCTGGAGAAGCCGGAGCACAGCCAGAGCACCTTGCTCATCTCACCGTCTGCGACCAGCCCGTCGCTCACGGACATCGACGTGCGTGACGGCGACAAGCCGGGCCTGTTCTGGCGGACCGCCCCGCCCGACTCGCTGCTCGGCGAGGTGCTCGCGTCCAAGATGATGGAAGCCGACCCCGACCTCGGCAACGACGTGATCGACAACGCCGCCGTCATCTTCACCAACGACACCTACGGCCAGGGCCTCGCCACGGAGCTCGACAGGAACTTCACTGGCAATCTCCTCTCCTACGGCTACGACAACCCGAAGAACATCGCCTCGCTGGTCATCCAGGCGACCGGCGACCTCGCCCCCGCGGGCCCGAATGTCGGCGTCGTTTTCATCGGCTCGACCGTCGAGGACGTCGTCGACTTCATCAACGCTGCCGACGAAAATGCCGAGTTCTACACCAACGTCAGCATCTACCTCGGCGACGCTGGCAAGAATGAGGACGTCCTGACCCAGACCGAGAGCGCCGCGGCCACGATCTACCCGCGTATCCGCGGCGTATTCCCCGGCTCGGTCGATCTGACGAGCCCGATCTACAAGAACTTCGCGAGCAACTACGCCACAACCTTCGACGGCAGCAAGGCCGACGAAGCCTCGTACTCGGCGCACACCTACGACGCCACCTGGCTGGCCATTTACGGGACTGCCTGGGCCGAGTACAAGCGCGATGGCAAGCTCACCGGCCTCGACATCGCCTACGGCCTGCAACAGATCAGCGACCCCAATGGCGAGGTGATCGAGGTCGGCGCGCTCGATTGGAACTCTGCCAAGAGCGAATTCAAGGCCGGCCGCGCGATCAACGTCGTCGGCGCCTCGGGTCTCCTCGACTACGACCCGGAGAACGAAGAGACCAAGGCCCCAGTCGAGTACTGGAAGATCAACGCCGAGGGCGACGGCTTCGACATCCTGCCCTAAGGCTGCGCCGCGGACTCTGGCTCCAGAGTCCGCGCAAGAATTTTTCGCACATCCCGGGTCGCGCGACCACGCGGAAATTCCCGGCATTTTCGGCGCAGGCGGCCCGCTGGCTCGCTCGTACCCCGCGGATGGATCGTGTACGCTGGGGCACGTTAGGGGTTAAAAGAAGCACGTGGCAGGTCAAGAACCCACCAGTCCGGCCCGGACGATCGTCTCCAACTCGGGTGTGCCCCAGACGATGACCGGGGAGTTTGCGTCTCGTGGCTCTGGCGCCGACTTCCAACCGCCCGGGCCCGGGATCGGCGCGAACCTCGTCGGTGTCGCGCTGCTCGGGCGCTATCAGGTGCTCGAGCGCATCGGCGACGGCGGCATGGGCACCGTCTACATGGCCGAGCACACGACGATCTTGAAGAAGTTCGCCGTGAAAGTGCTCAGCGCGGAGCTCTCGCTGCGCGCGGAGCACTGCGATCGGTTCATGCGCGAGGCGCGGTCCGCGTCGATGATCAACCACCCCAATGTGGTGGAGATCACAGACTTCGGGAAGACACCCGACGGCCAGCCCTTCTTCGTGATGGAGTACCTGCAGGGCAAGGACCTGTCGCAGATCGTCGGCGAGGACGGGCCGATGTCGTGGAAGCGGGTCCGGGGCATCATCCTGCAGGTGTGCAACGCCCTGCAGGCGGCGCACGAGCAGGGCATCGTCCACCGCGACATGAAGCCCGGCAACGTCGTGCTGGTGAAGCGGGGCAACAACCCGGATCACGTCAAGGTCCTCGACTTCGGGATCGCCAAGGTGCTCGGCCAGGAGCCGGACGCCAAGGGCCTGACGCAGAGCGGCATGGTCGTCGGCACGCCCGAGTACATGTCGCCCGAGCAGGGTTGGGGCCAGCCCGTCGATCACCGCGGTGACATCTACGCGCTCGGTGTCCTGATCTTCGAGCTGCTCACCGGAAAGATCCCGTTCACCGGCACGACGATGATGGAGGTGCTCAACCGCCACATGTTCGAGGTGCCCGACGTGAAGCACCCGAGCATCCCGGACGAGGTCGGCGCGATCATTCTTAAAGCGATGCAGAAGGACCGCTCGCTGCGGTTCCAGTCGATGAACGAGCTCAGCGCCGCGGTCGAGGCCGTCGGCACCGGCGCCGGCCCGGTCACCGTCGTCGACGAGGAGATCAAGACCCCGTGGGGTCCGGTCACCGCCCGCTTCGCCACCGTCCCCCAGCAGAACCAGCAGCAGCGCAGCTGGGTGTGGCTCAGCGTGCTCTCGGCGGTGATCGCCGTCGGCGCGCTGGTGTTCGCGCTGTGGCCCGACCCGCCGCCGCTGCCGCTGCCGACCGTGGCGCCGCCGGTGGTCGTCGCTCCGCCGCCGGTGACCAACACCACGCCCGAGGAGCCGCCGAAGCAGGTGGAGATCCCCGCGGGCGTCGAGAAGGTCAAGCTGTTCATCACCACCGAGGGTGCGAACGCCCAGATCCTCGACGCCGGCACCCAGGAGATCTACGGCATGTCGAACGACACGAACGGCGTCGCCGTCCGCAAGTCCGAGGAGCCGCTCGAGCTGATCCTCCGCGCCAAGGGCTTCGAGGACCTGCGCTTCAAGATCACCCCGAACGACGACAAGACGTTCCCGCAGCAGCTGACCCCGACGAAGAGCAGCTCGCCGAACCGCCCGAACCGTCCGAACCGCCCGCACGCGCCGAGCAAGACGCCCGAGACCAAGACCGAGACCAAGGTCGAGACCAAGTCGACCGGCGACGACCTCGACGCCGACCTCAAGAACCCGTTCAAGAAGGGCGGCGGCTGATCGCCGCGCCCCGCCGGGTGAGCTGAAGCGAAGCGCCGCGGCCCTCGGACCGCGGCGCGCTCGCGACGGCCGTCAGAAGCGGAAGCTGAACCCGAGGCCGCCGCCGCGCGGGTTGGCGTAGGGCACCACCTGCGCGCGCGCCGACGTCGACGACGCCTTCGACTTCTTCATCGCCTTGGCGACGATCACCCCGATCAGCGCGGCCGCAGCGACGCCGCCGACGATGAAGCCGACATCGGCGATCAGCGCGCTGGTCTTCCGCTTGTCGAGCGCCGACTGGCTGGCGTCGGAGCACAGGAGCGTGCCGTCCGCGGCGTTCATGCAGCCCTCGAGCGCCTGCTTCTTCTCGCCGGACGCCTTGATCCCGAAGCCGGCGCCGAGCCCGAGCCCGATCACCACGCCCGCGGTCAGGCCGATGGCCGCCGGCCCGTAGATCCGATCCTTCTTCTCGGGCGGCTTGTCGGGCTGCGTGACCGGCTTCTGGTCGGTCGGCGTCGTCGGCTGGCCCGGGGTGGTCCGCGGAGTGTTGGTCGCGGCCGCGGCCGCCGCTTCGCGCTCCTTCTGCTCCTTCTCCCGCTGGCGCTGATCCAGCGCGGCGATGCGACGCGACAGCCGATCGCGCTCGCTCTCCGGAGCGAACGCCCGGTACTGGTCGAGGTAGCGGCGGGCGTTGGCGAAGTCGCCGAGGCGCTCGTACGTGTTGCCGATGTTGTAGAGCAGGTCGGGCAGCTTCGACAGCTCGTAGCTCTCCTGGAACGCGAGGATCGCCGCCTCGTAGGAGCCCTCGAGGAACAGGCGCTTGCCGTTGTCGTACAGCTCCTCGGCGCGCGTGACCTTGTCGTCGGACGGCGCCGGTGTCGTCGTCGACGCGGGCGCCGTCGCCGTCGCAGCCGGCTGTGCAGCCACCTCCAGCGGCGCGAGCGCCAATCCGATGCTCAAGAGGAGGGCTGCCGGGATCGTTGGGCTGCAGGCGGTCATACGGGCTCTCTGGCGAGTCTGGCGCCAGTATAGGAGTCCCGCGAGCAACGAAGCAAGCGCGCCCGGGCGCGCTTTTCGGCCTCAGGCGATCTTGCGCTGGCTGTCCGGTAACTCGGCGCTGCGCCGTTGTAGATACGGCGAGATCCACGGGGAGATGGCGTCCCGCTGTTCGGGCGTCAGGTGCAAAAACCCTCGGATCTCACCGACACACAGCGGCGTGCCGCAGCCGCAATGAAAGGGAGCGGCCATGTCCCACTCGGAGGTGAGGTAGTTGAAGCTGATCTCCTCGCCGACCGCGAGCGGGCGACGGGCGACGAACTGAAGCTTCTGGAAGTCGAGGTACGCGTTGGGATCGCAGCTGTGGTTGAAGTAGTCGTCCATCTCGCCGGTCCCGGCCTGGTGGACATGCTCGTCGAGCTGAATCGTGTGGCGCTCCGGACGATCGACGAATACATGGCGGAGGCAGACCAGCACCTCGCCGGCCTCGATCGCCTCGACGGCGAACACCCCGAGGCCCTCGGCGCCGTGGCGGAGTACGATCTTCGGCGAAGCCCAGGTCTGCGGGCGCAACGTAGCGACTGCGGTATCCATCGATGGTTCCTCTCGACTTACGGGTGAACTCTTGTCAGGGGCGAATGGCCGTGGAATCTACGCGAACGTCTGCGGCACATTGCCTCGCAGCTCGGACACCGTGTGGAATTGGGTGCGCAGCCGCGGGTCGCTCTGAATGAGCTCGTTGAATTGGCGGCGCTGCAGGGTGAGGAAGATGCATGGCGTGAGCGTGCGTATGGTCGCATTGCGGGGCGTGTCCTTCAGCAAGGCGACCTCGCCGAAATGATCGCCGTCCTGCAGGGTCGCGACCTGCAGATCGTTCCCGTCGGGCTGGCGCTTGAGCACGGCCACCTTGCCGCGAGCGATGATGTAGAACTTGTCGACCGTGGTATCGCCCTCGCGGATGACCTTGCGGCCCTCGGAGACGCGCTCGCTGAGGAACATCTGGGCCAGCATCGCGGCCATCGTGTCGGACAGCTTGGACAGGATCGGCACGGCCCGCAGGCGCTCGGGCTCGATGCCGGCGCGGGCGCCGTCCTCGCTGACGACGAGGCCCTGCTGCTTGTCCCACAGCCGCTTGTACATGCCGTCGAGCGCGAGCAGCTCGCTGCTCGTGCCCGCCTCGACCAGGCGTCCGCGCTCCAGCACCAGGATCTGGTCGGCATGCACTGTGGCAGCGAGGCGATGCGTCACCGAGATCACTGTACGACTGCGACCTAGCTGCTCGAGTGTGCTGTTGATCGCAGACTCTGTCGTGGGATCGAGCGCAGAGGTGGCTTCGTCGAGCAGCAGGACCTTCGGATCGCGGACGATCGCGCGGGCGATGGCCACGCGCTGGCGCTGTCCGCCGGACAGCCGTCCGCCGCGCTCGCCCACGATCGTGTTGTAGCCGTCGGGCAGACCGACGATGACGTCGTGGATCTCCGCCGCGCGCGCTGCCGCCTCGACGTCCTCGTCGTCGGCGTCGGGTCGACCGAGGCGGATGTTCTCGCGGATCGTCGTGTTGAACAGGAAGCTCTCCTGGAAGACCACGCCCATCTGCTTGCGCAGCGAGTCGAGCGTGGCCGTGCGACCGTCGCGGCCGTCGAACGTCACCTTTCCGCTGTCCGGGTCGTAGAAGCGGGCGATCAGGCCGAGCACCGTGCTCTTGCCCGACCCGCTGCCGCCGACGATCGCCACGTTGCTGCCGCGGTGGATCGTGAACGCGACGCGGTCGAGGTTCTTGTGCTCGCCGGTGTACGAGAACGACACGTCCTCGAAGCGGATCGCGTCGGTCAGCGCCGGCAGCTTGGTCGCCGTCGGCGACTCGGCGACCTGCGGCGGCGTCTCGAGCAGCTCCTGGATCCGCTTGATGCCGCCGGCCGCCAGCAGCAGCGGCGGCATCACCCGCGTCAGCGACGTGATGTACGAGCTGAGCGACGTGATGTACATGTTGAACGCGACCAGCGCGCCGACCGACAGGTCGCCCTCGATGCACTTGAGCGCCCCGAAGCTGAACACCGCGATCTGGACGATCAAGAACGCCAGGTTCGGCGTCCGCTCGACCAGGTAGCTGAGCACGTTGAACCGCAGGCTGGTCCGGTAGAACCCCTGCAGCTGGCTGCGAAACCCGCTGACCTGCAGCGGCGTCAGGCTGAACGCGCGGACGACCGGCTGCGCGCTGATGTTCTCCTGGACCGTGCTGGCGATCTTCGCCTCCTCGTGACGGACCAGGTAGCTGTCGCGCTCGGCCCGCGGCCCGAGGAACCGCGGCCCGAGCAGCGCGAGCGGCATGCCGAGCACCGTGAGCAGCGCGAGCTGCCACGAGTAGAGGAACAGCAGGATGGTGATCGTGACGATGCCGAGCGCCCCGAGGATCGTCTCCGGGATGGCGAGGATCACCGCGCCCTGGACCGCGCCGAGGTCGGTCGAGAACCGCGACATCAGGTCGCCGACCTGGACCCGCGAGTAGTAGCTGGCCGACAGCTTCTGCAGGTGCTCGAACATCCGCAGGCGGAGGTCGTTCATCACGCTCGTGCCGAGCCGCGCGTACAAATAATCGCGACCGACCGCGACCGCCGCGGTCAGCAGCGCCGCCGCGAACAGCCCGAGCAACACCGTCCACAGCAGCGCCTCGTCCTTCTTGGCGATCCCCTCGTCGAGCACGTAGCCGAAGCTCATGCCGAGCAGCACCGTCCACGCGAGGTCGATCATCAGCCCCGCGAGCAACAGTCCGACCTGCCCGCGGTACGGCCGGAGATACTCGAGCAAGACTCGCAGGGCGCTGAACATGGGTGGACGGTCGCTGCGCGAATTTGTCGGACCCCGCGCAGACGTGCGGGCCGCGAACCCCATGGTGACACAAAGCCGCGAGGGCCTGTAGCGTCAGGCGCCGGACAGATGTCGTGTCGCCGCCGCAAGCCTGTGCAGACGCAACCGCCGGAGCTCGTCATTCTGGGCCGCAGGACGAGGGCCGCGGCAGGCACCGCAAACACGTCGGAGGTGATCGTGCCCACGCGGGGGTGCTCCTCGACGATCCACGGGGCGCCTGCAGGCGACACGACGCGAGGTTGCGCACCGGCCTCACCACCACAGTCGTGACCACGAGCGCGCACCGCGATTCACCGGGCCATCACGTGGTACGCCAGGGTCGCCGCATGGCGGATGTACTTGAGGCCAGGTCGCACGCCGTGCTGATCGAAGCGGCCGAGCTCCGCCTCATACACGACGCTTGCAGCTTCACCGGTGCGTGTGGCATGCCCGCAGCACGATGCACGAAGACGCGCCGCCACCACTCCCCGGCCGGGCCACGCCAGAGGCGACCAGAGCCCACGCGGAGAAGTTCGGACTGCCG
>Ga0075158_10001501_pt1 | contig 17534 bp, 16 predicted proteins | sample JI91814BDNA_FD_70968 | JGI IMG/M metagenome (GOLD analysis project Ga0075158, IMG submission 70968) | Wastewater effluent complex algal communities from Wisconsin, to seasonally profile nutrient transformation and Carbon sequestration -... | ecosystem: Engineered > WWTP > Effluent > Algae... | reverse complement strand
ATAAATGTCCAGTAGTGAATTGTCATCGCTCCGTTGTCTAAGTTCATTCAACAAGCTCTCTGTGTGCTCGATATCAGACAAATCCATCTTGAAATCGAGTAAGATCATTTCTTAGTTAGCTCCATTCAAGCCTGCATTATGCTGGGCTATCTGCCCAAAAGTATCCATCCCAAAACCGGTAAGTGCATCAGTATAAAACTCAATTGGGTCATCTTATCCATCTCTTGATTAGATGTTATCCCCTGAGGAAACTATAGTGTGAGAAAATCCTTCCACTAACTACATTAATCAAATGAAAACATACAATTTCGAATTATTTGCCGACTACTTCCAGCTCTATTTGCAGGACGAGAATGCCAAAGGCGATCTTGGAGAGGCATGGACCGAAGAAGCCTGCGCCCTCAAGTTAGCAGTAGTGCCCGGGATCATTGGCGTGGGCACAGCAAGAGATATGACGGTCCCTCTAACAGTAGAAATACACGAGAGCGACCCAGGCGAAATACCGGGAACATGGGATCAAATCAATAATTGCAGTATCGATGTCACCTCCGGCAAGCTTGTGGTATCTGGCTGTACAGACTATTTCCCCACCGCCGCAAGGATAGAATTGCCGCCAGGTAAATACAGCGCTCGCATCTTTTATGGCGGTCAAAACACAATCAGCTCAAATGGCTTGTCCGGCGATGATCATTATACAGTTGCTTTGTGGCGGGCTTGATGCTCAAGCACTGTATCGGATCAAGTTTTGGGGAAGCAGCTCACAACATTTCCTCATGCGAGGCAAATTAAAATATGCAATTCTATTCTGCCAAGCTTTACAGCTCACTTACGAGCGCTCTCCATGCAAACTCAGGCCCCATTGAAGTTTGGGAGAAAAATCTTCTGTTCTTGTGTAAAGACTTAGATACAGCCTCAAAAATGGTGCAAAAGAGGGGTAGCTCAGAATCGTTTTCATTAGATGAGATCAGTTGGCTACCTGATGAATCTCCAATGATGAGTCAATACGAAGGCTTTCGAGAGCTATGTTGCATTTCCTCCGTTTCGGTCAATGAGCAGGGTAAAGCTTCACTGCCAGCCGGTTGTATTGTTTCAACTTCTATATTCGAATTCGAGAACACTTCGTCAACTGGTATTGAATTTGAGCAGCAGTTTCAGTCCTCAAACTTCAAATATTACGGAGAATCATCACGACAGAAGCTAACAATACTTGACCCACCATTCCTTGATGATTTGAGTCTGGCAATGCAGCAACATCTGAATATGAATTTAGAGGTGGTACCTTCCATATGGTGTGGCGCGCACCTCTTGTTTCAAGTTATTGAACAGAAAGGTCCGTTGCTGGATTCAACAATCTTTTTTGACATTTTGATATCAATAGGCGGCAGTTCAAGGCGAGCTGTTTTGCAAAAAGCGAAGAAGTTAGGTTGTTTCATTAATGACCACCTCATTGCAAAAACAATAGACTTCGCCCTTGAATTCGTAGGCATTAGGGACATGATCGAGATAGATAATGTGGAGATTGGAAGAGACTTTTCTGATTTGCCGCCAACTCATCTATCCGAAATTTCGCTGACAAAGTACCGTTGCCCTGCTGTTTCCGCTCTGAAGCAGCTAGTTAACGATGAAGATGCCAAACTACAGCTTGCACAAAGGACTTGACGCAATGCTATCGCTTCACAATCCGCCAAATCTCAATGTTCCAATTGCTGTTGAGCTTCCAGGCTTTGGAGGCTTTCATCAGTGAATGCCTCATCAACATCAGCAGAGGCTTCCTCCGCGTCTGACTCATCATCTCTCGTCTCATCCTCTTTCAAATCCGCGAGAGCCGCATCCACTCTTAACGCACCATCATCCATTGCTTCTTCTGCTGCCCCTTCTGCTACCTCTTCCAATTCTTCCTCTTCCTCAACAACTTCTTCCTAAATCACCGACACTGGTGGCACACAAGCCGGCAAGAGGGACTAGAACGCCCTACCGAGGATGCATCATGCCTTAACCTACCCCCGGAGGGTTATGCGGTAATTGAAAACAGTCGCAGAACTGTGTCATTTAAAAAATTGAAATTCAAAACTAGATCTATAGTTCTATCAGGACTTTGGAAAGAGTTACTCAAAATGTTTCAGAATTTTGTATTCATATGTCTATTACGGTTCGTGATCGGTTATGCAGCGGCATGGATCGGTGTGTTGGTGGGTCATTTTTTTCCATTCAATACGCCGATCACTGACTTTTCGATTTTTCTTAACCCATTTTTGCCGTTGGAAAATTTGTATCTGGGTCTAGTTTCCAATGTAATTACAATCTGTCTTACAATTTTGACGATAGGCTCACTTTCGGCTTTTATCTTCGCACCCAGCTTGCCATGGTGGTTTTGCGCAATCATTTTGCTTGCACATGCAGTTGCGAGCTATGCAATAAAGATGGCATGGGTGTCACCGTAATGGAATACAAGGCTGGCAAGGTCGATTCCTTTTCAAAGCAAAGCAGCGGTATTTGATTTCTATCGGGGAGCTACTTGAGCATCACCCGCGGTGGATATCTACTAAATGTAGAATCACCGTGTCTTTGGCTTATGCCCTACTCTAAATTAGACTGCGTAGGTTGTCTCAGTTATCATAGACACAGAGGGCTACCCAGATACTCCTGATTGGGATTTAATAAAGTACCAGCTAGGTGATTGTGATCTTTTTAAAGTCCGGTAAGTATCGACTAATACAGAGAAATTCAACCCCGGAGACTTAAGTTGACAGAGAATCTCGAATTTTTTGATTGGACCTCAAGCGATAGAGATTTGTTGTACGGATTAAAACGTGCCGGGGTAGAGTTTAATTGGTCAATCAATGAAGGCTGCTATGTTTTGAAATCAAAATTCAAGAAGGACTTTGCGGCAAGCGGTTATAACGAGAATTCAGTATTTTCCAAATTTGGTAAGCTCTATCAGACGAAGTTGCATTGGCGCGCTATGGCGGATGAACTTTTGAGTGAGTCTCCAATATACAGTTCCACTCTTTATGAGGAGCAAGAGCTACCGCTTGAGACACCAATACAATTTTGGACTTCTATTCTTTTGCCGACCTTCTTCAATGCTCATTTGGCGAATCAATACGAAACTGTTGAGAGGGTCTATGCTTTTATCGAGTGGACTCTTTGGAACGAACCAATTAGTACTGACATACTGGATGCCGTTTGGACGGCGAACCTTACTTGTTTTTTCGAGAATTTACCTGACTGTTCTGCAGCTTTAGAAGATCTGCCAAATTGGTTTCCCTACGAAGAAATCAAGTTTATGTTTGATTATCCTCCCATGGCGAGGTGCAAGCAACAATTTGACAGAGCGTACAGTTTAAAGGCACAAACTTAGTGGACAGATTTTGGCGTCCTTAAGGACGCTGCTGCCAAGAATCGTTATTTTTCGGAGCCGCATCTGACCTTGCCCCATTTGTTGAGTCAGTCATTAAGAGTTCTCCTCCGCGTTCGACTCATATTCTCTCGGCTCACCCGCGAGAGACTCCTCCTTTCTCGCAGCACCATCATCCAGCGCGTCAACTGCTACACCTTCCGCACTTGAATTAGGAGAGCGATTCTTAAATTTCGATCTTAGAGGCGTAGTTGAGCAGCTTCTCGGTGTTTAACTTATAGTGAGAGGCTAAAAGGTTAGAGGACAGAAATTCAGTGAGCGAACTAACCGAGGCCTATTTCAAGTTTTATCACGGAGATGAGGCGTTTGAGTGGGCCGAAACGACTGTCGATGAAATTTTCAACAGCGGGCTCGATAACGCATGGAATATCACACTCGAGCTAATAAACACTGCACCCACTTGGGCAAGCCTCAGCTTTATTTCCGCAGGAGAACTCGAAATATTGTGCGAGAATCATGGACCAGAAATTATTGCTAGACTGATGAAAGAAGCAACCACAAATATTAGAATGTTGCATGCTATGCGATGTGTAACTCTATCCGAGGAAAATTGCATCTCAGTCGAATTCTATCAGTTCTTAGAGGAACAAAAGCATCGCGATGCATTGAAATGCATAGATATGCCTCATAGACCTGGATTCTATGTCGACGACCCATAGAATTAAGCGAGAAGATGACTTAGCAGACGCAAGAGCCTTTTGCATATGATCTGGCATCAAACCGCACTGACCTGTCCCAGGTTTGAGCGACACCAAATCACTATTCAAAATGCTGCTGTGCTTGAACGCTCGGGATGCTTTCATCAGTGAATGCCTCATCAACATCAGCAGAGGCTTCCTCCGCGTTCGGCTCATATTCTCTCGGCTCACCGGCGACAGACTCATCCACTCCCTCAGCACCATCATCCAGCGCGTCTACTGCTACGCCTTCCGCTACGTCTTGCGCTGCGTTATCTGCTACGTATACCGCTGAGTCTCCTGCTGCCTCTTCTAATTCCTCTTCTTCCTCATCCTCTTCCTCAACAACTTCTTCCTGCACCACCACTACTGGTGGCACATAAGCTGGCAAGGTCGATTCTTTTTCAAAGCCAAGCATTGGTATTTGATTTCTATCTGGAAACGACTTGAGCATCACACGTGGTGGATAGCCGCCTTCTTCCTCGATACGACTACCCAGTATGGACATCGCTCTCTCTAAACGACAAACACCAAGACTCTCAAACTGACCGTCTTCGGTCTGTCTAAAAAATTCCAGATAATCACAGCGAGGCAGACTGGTGCGCCGTCCTTCGGGCACAATCGCTTTGGTATAAAGCTCACCAGTCTGACTATCCTGGACCACCTCGGGGATAGGCGCAAAAACAGCGTCCTTAGTCGACTTAAATATTCGCTCGGCATCTCGCTCATAAGTGACATTCATCGCGGCCAGACAAAAGAGATGCCACTCCTGGTAGCAGGGCTGGTTGGGCTTGAGGACAAAGGGCTCCCAGACTTCTTTGCGCAAGACCATAGGCTGCATAGGTATTGGTCTTGGCTGTTTGCGCAGAGATGATGATATTTCAAACAGCGCTAATAAAGCGTTTTTGTCTGCGCTGTCGGCTACCAGCATACGGTCGGCAGTTGGTGTCATCACGACAATCTCGCCGCGTACCTTGAGCCTTTCAAACAGCTCGGGCAAGAGTAATCGTGCTGCCGTGTGTTCGTCTGGCCAGGCAGTCACCCAGAGATTTAGACCTTCTTCGACTACTCTAAAGTCGCGCGTACTTATTGCTCTGAGATTTTCCATAGCAAGCTCCATCGCCTGCTTAAAAGACATCTTCCAATCCCACAGCTCGACGTCGCGCACATGCATATAGCTCTCGCCCTTATCGTAGATGAGCCCGACAGCGAGCTGATCACAAAAGGGGAAGTTTAAAAGCAAGCTATCAAAACCACGCGATTTTTCAGAGCGATTTTGCCCCTTCTCATCAAAGAGCGTCGCATTTTTTAGCTCAAAAGTGACACGCGCCCGCACGCAGGGAAATAACTTGCCCTTGAGTCCATCTCGCAGGCGCTTCTTTTCTCTTTCTTCGGGAGTCGATGCAGCCAGGCTTTAGATCCTCTCAACAATCATGGCTATACCCATGCCGCCGCCGATACAGAGACTGACACAACCATAGCGCAGTTGACGCTTATTGAGTTCGATGGCAATTGTGAGCAATAGTCTGGCACCGGTAGCACCAAATGGATGCCCCAGAGCAATTGCGCCACCATTGACGTTGGTTTTTTCGCGATCGAGCTTTAGCTCTCTTTCGCAGGCGAGATATTGCACAGCAAAGGCTTCGTTTATTTCGATTAAGTCCATGTCGGAGAGTTTGAGCTTGGCTTTTTCTAGTGCCATAGGTATTGCTGGCACTGGACCTATGCCCATGATCTCGGGAGCGACACCAGTCACCGCCCACGATACTACACGTACCAGCGGCTTGAGATTTTGTTTAGCGGCGATATCAGATGATGTCACTATTAATGCCGCAGCACCGTCCACGATACCGCAAGCATTACCAGCTGTTACTGCGCCATCCTTACGGAATACTGGCTTTAATTTAGCAAGACTCTCAAGAGTGGTTTCAGCTCTGGCGTGTTCGTCCTTCTCTATTATGGTAGGACCTTTTTTGCCGGGTATTTCAACAGGCACTATTTCTTCGCGCAGACGACCGCTAGCCATGGCAGCGGCAGCGCGTTTTTGACTGAGTAGAGCGTACTCGTCTTGATCCTCTCTGGAGATTTTGTACTTTTCGTAGATGTTCTCAGCGGTCTCACCCATGGATGCTTTGGCATAGGTGTCGCGGATATCAAGTCCATCCCAGAGTTGCATATGACCCATGCGATTGCCCCAGCGAGTACTCCAGCTGACATAGGGAGTCATCGAGAGCGCGTCGGTGCCGCCAGCCAAGACCATTGAGGATTGACCCTCTTTTATCTGCATGGCAGCAGTAGCCACAGCCTGCACGCCAGATCCACAGAGCAGGTTGAGTATGAGACCAGGAGTGCTCTCCTTGAGTCCAACGCGCAGACCGACATGACGGCCGAGGTAAATTGCGTCTTTGCTGGTCTGAATGACATTACCCATGACGACTGAGTCGATTTGATCTTTGTCGACGCCCGCGCGATCAATTGCGCCCTTTGCAGCGTGCACGGCCAAATCTGTGGCTGTTTGTGTGGCTAAACCACCGCCAAAAGCTCCAAACGCCGTCCTGGCTCCATTTACAATGACGATATCGCTCATTTATCAGCCCCTGAGTAAAAAATCCAACTTAGTAAAAACGCCTCTTGCCAACCGCAAAAATGACTTAATCATAAAACATCTATCAAGAGGATATAGCAATGACATGTTGGCAGGCTAAAATTTGCAAATCTAGTGCCTCGAAGGCTTTTGTAACAAATGGAGGGTCACACCTTGTCTAAGGTTGGTATACCGAAAGAGATTAAGGACAACGAGTACCGCGTTGCCATCACTCTGGCTGGAGTTAAATCACTCGTGAGCGACGGACATACCGTCTACATCGAGAAAAATGCCGGCGTCGGCAGCGGTATGAGCGATGACGAATACAAGGCGATGGGAGCGACAATTCTTCCTGATGCTGCCTCAGTATTTGGTGAGTCTGACTTGATCCTCAAAGTCAAAGAGCCTCAAGCACAAGAAGTGCCTATGCTCAAAAAAGGGCAATTGCTCTTTACCTACTTACACCTGGCTCCTGTGCCCAAACTGGCTCTGGATCTGGCTAAGACTGGTGCTACCTGTATCGCTTACGAGACAGTGCAAACCGAAAACGGTCAATTGCCCTTGCTCACACCAATGTCTGAAATTGCCGGACGTCTGGCAACTCAAATCGGTGCTAACTATCTCGAGCGCCCCATGGGCGGTCGCGGTGTGCTCCTCGGCGGCGTCCCTGGCGTAGAGCCCGGCGAAGTCGTCATCATCGGCGGCGGCGTAGTCGGCATCAATGCCGCTAAGATTGCTGTTGGTCTGGGCGCTCGCGTCACTATCTTTGATCTGTCACTGGATAGACTGCGTTATCTCGACGATATCTTTAACGGTCAAGTCCGTACCGTATATAGCGTTGGTCACTATCTCGAAAACCTCCTGCCCCACGCAGACCTGGTTATCGGTGCTGTACTTATCCCTGGTAAGGCTGCTCCCAGACTGGTCACACGCGAAATGGTCAGCAAGATGAAGAAAGGCTCAGTCATCGTCGACGTCGCAATCGACCAGGGCGGATGCTTTGAGACAATCCACGCAACAACACACTCACAGCCTACATATGAAGTAGACGGTGTAGTGCACTACGGCGTAGCCAATATCCCCGGTGCTGTACCGTGGACCTCTACCCGCGCGCTCACAAACGCCACCATGCCCTATGCTCTTAAACTAGCTAAGCATGGCTACCAGGCTGCTCTCGATGATTCCTCACTCAAAAAAGGTATCAACATCCACGCTGGCGAAATCGTCCACGCTGGAGTATTGGAAGCAGTCGGCGCTCCTGTAGCAGCTGGCAAAAAATAACAGACTAGATTAGGGCCTAGCGCCTCAGTCTATATTGTTTAAAAACAAAACCGCATCGTGCCAATGGTACGGTGCGGTTTTGCTAAGATATAAGCCAAAATCCTTACTAAGAGTTTTTGGCGAGCATATGTCCAACCTGCAACTGGTCTCATGGAATGTCAACGGCATCAGAGCCGTCAGTAAAAAAGGCTTTTTTGAATGGTTTGAAAGCCATAGCCCTGACATACTCGGTTTGCAAGAGACAAAAATTGCTGCCGACCAGCTAAACGCGGAGTTAACTGAGCGCAAAGGATATAAGAGCTATTTTTCGCATGCTTTGAGAAGAGGCTATAGCGGTGTGGCTATTTACACAAAGCATGAGCCGATATCAGTCACCGAAGGCTTTGGCATCCCGCGCTTTGACGAAGAAGGGCGCACCCTGGTAGCTGATTTTGGTGACTTTATTTTAGCCAATATATACTTCCCAAATGGCGCAGCCAATGCCGAGAGGCTGGCTTACAAAATGGAATTTTATGATGCTTTTTTGAAGTGGTCCAAGAAGCAAGCTAAAAACGGCAAAAAGCTAATTGTCTGCGGTGACTTTAACACCGCTCACTACCCCATCGATCTGGCAAGACCAAAAGAAAACGAAAAAATATCAGGCTTTTTGCCAGAAGAAAGAGCCTGGATGGATAAGTTTGTCAAAGCTGGACATATCGATACTTTTAGAGCTTACAACAAAGACCCACATCACTACAGTTGGTGGCACATGCGCACGGCAGCGCGAGAGCGCAATGTCGGTTGGCGTATCGATTACTTTTTTGCCGCCCAGAGTCTGGCGGACAATCTAAATCATGCCACCATTTTGCCCGACGTCAAAGGCTCAGATCACTGCCCGGTAAGCCTCACACTGAGGATCTAAAAAAACACTCTTTGAATTCTCCCCCCAACTATAGGCACAGTAATCAATGAGTATCCCCACAATAGACAGCGGCAAAATCTGGGAAGACCGCACCACCAAAGAAATACTGCTCGGTATCACAAAAGCAAAAAAATCAGACTATGCGGTCCTGCGTATTGCCTCCCAAGGACTGAGTATTGACGGTGAATTGCTAATCTCCAAATGCTCCACTATCCAGGGCGCAAAGACTATAGATCCGGAAGTAACAGGCTACACAGCAGTGCGCATATTGCTCTCAGTAGAAGAGGGCACTTATAGCTTGCTGGACTACAAAGAAGAGCCAGAACAAGCAGCTCACCTGGAGCAAGGACTAAAAGTCAGAATCAACCAGGTGATAAATGCACTACCTAACCTGCCGGATCTAGCGGAGCAATTGAGTGATTCAACAGCGACAGGACGCATGCGAGCCATAGCACCAGTGGAGCTAGAGCCAGAAGTCCCCGAGCCAACCACCAAGAGTCCTTACGGCGCCGCTCAAATCAATCAATTTACTACTGCCGGCGAGGCCGAAAAAAAATCACTACCGGTGGTGCTTATTGCTATTGGTGTAGTTATGGTCCTGGCATTGATTGCCACTATTGCTGTGATTACATTCAAACCGCCAGCTCCGCTTTAAAATACAAATCAGGGTGCGGCTACTCTCAAACTCATATACCTATTGCCGTAGCTGTCACCAGCTACGAATCTGCTCCTTCATTTTGTCAACTTCGCAGCCCTGCCGTTTTACATCGAGATATCGTCCTGCATTTAAGTATCCAGCGGCCAGACCGCCTATACCCAAGACAGGGGCTGAGTACCCAGCCGTAAACGGCGAGAGCACTACACCGCTGCCATATCCGATTAACCCTTCCGAGAGTGTACCCATGCCGTAAACTGCAGCTTTGCGTAGTGTCGAAACACTACACTCAGACTCTATCTTGGCGATTGCACCGGGCGCAAACTTAGGACCAAAAGCTTCCTTTATTAGGGCAGATTCCTTTTTAACTTCCTCCGCCTCTACAGCCTGAAATGCATCATTTATGGTGCCGGCGCCGGCCAATACACTTACCGATAGACCCAGTGGCGGTATAGCTCTAGCTACAGTAGCAGCAAACGGTGCTCTGGTGAGTGTCTCTGTTGCAATGACAGCACCCATCATAGCGGTCTTAGCTCCCTCTGACATAAGGCTGTCCTGATGCAGCTTTTGCAAGACTTGTTCATGCTCATTTTGCACCACACTGCCCTTGCTATCACCACTGACAGCCGCAAAATTCTCGCGCATCACTTGCTCCGACATATTATTTCCTCGCTGCGGCTTACGGCTTAAACATATGCTTTTATCCGTGCAAGGCGCGTGAAAGAATTAGCGAATACTCTGACGCGGCAAAACAAACCAAAAATCAGATCCTCTGGATGTAAGAGAATCCTTTACAGCGATACAACCGCCGTGCCCCTCGATAATCATCTGACAGATGGCCAGACCCAGACCGATGCCTTCTTTTTGCTTGCTGCCACTGGCCTGCACAAAAGGCTTAAAGATGGCATCAGCCAGCTCAGCAAGCACTCCTGGCCCTTGATCGATTACATGCAATTCAACACTTTGCGCATTTGCTTTGCCTTCGATTTTGATGCGAGCACCATCAGGCGAAAACTTTATAGCATTGGATAACAAGTTTAAAACTGTCTGCAAAAGCTTGTCTTTATCGCCATTTATAGTGAGACTCTTGTCAAAACAATCAATTTTAATTGACCGGGCTGTGGCAAGGCCCTCGACAAGACTGACCGCCTCTCGAGTAATATCAAGCAAATCCAATTTGCCCATAACCAGCTCTAACTTACCGCTCTCAATCAGTCTAAAGTCGAGCAAATTGTCCACCAATCTAAGCAAGCGATTAACAATTTTTTGAGCGCTGAGGAGTTCTTTATGGACACCATCAGACAAATCACGATGATTGAGACAAGCCGCCCCATAGAGCGCTTGCATCTCAAGCAGTGGTGTTTTGAGATTGTTGCTAATGAGCTCTATAAAATCATCTTTGAGCCGCTCAATTTTGCGCTCCTCAGTGACATCTTTGACCACACAAAAGAGAAGCTGATCTAGATCGGACCAGAGCACCGACCACTGACTCTCAACGATAAAGCCCTGATTGTCCACCAGACGCAGCTCAAAACGAGCTGGAGCCTTGGACTGGCGTGCCTGACGTAACATATCGTCGGCATGCATACGGTCGTCGATACAAGTTACGTCAAGGAGAGACTGACCGATTGCAAGCACACCACTAGCACTCTCATTGACCTGCACAAAAACACCGTCACTATCTATGACACAGATCATCTCAGCAGCATTAGCAATCAATGAGCGCTCAGTGCCAAGCAAGTGATAAACAGCATCAGCCACTTGATGTAATTGCCTATCAAGAGCCGCTAACTCATCAGTACCAGACAACGCTGGCAGTAGTGGTTTTTGCAATCCAAGCAAACGACTATTTTGGCGGATATGCAGCAGTGGTGCTGTTATGCTCAAGCCCCAGAGACGACCGAGCAAAAGAGATAGAGCGATACTGACAGGTACACTCAAACCTAAAAGAATAGATAAGTATTGCTTACTCTCTTGTAATTGCGGAGCAAAGAGGGCACGAGACTGCTCAGTTGCCACGATTGCCTGAGTAGACTTTTGAAAGGCTGTGATCTGAGCATAAAAGGCATCGTAACCATTTTGATCCACCTTGGCCCAGTGCCTCCGACCCAGACTCTGCTCATGCAATGCCCATTCTAAAAGGCGAATAAATTCATTTGTGCACTCTTTAAGCGCTCTGATATTGCCGCTTTGCGCAGGATCATCAGCGGTCAAATCAGCAATATTTTTTACCCTGACTCGTAATTCAGCACAGCACTTGCGTGTTGTGGACGGATCAAATAGATCCTCAAAATCGCTATTAATGTTGATGGCATAGTAGTCAGACATCACTTTACGCACCATCTCCAGGGTCTGACTGACCACTTCTTTGGAGCGAGAGACATTCTCCAGCTTTTTATAAGTCTGATCTAGCTCAAGGCCAAACCAACCAGCCAGACCAATTTGACAGCACAAAGGAATAGTAGCTACAGCCAGAGTACTTTTGAGGAGCTTCATAGATCGTCCTCCTCATTAGCTGTAGCAAACCCGCCAGGCAAGGTAATACAAAAGCAGGTGGTTGTTGCACTGCTACTGGCGACATAAACATCGCCTTTATGGTTTTGAATAATGGCGCGGGCAATACAAAGAGATAAATTAGCAAGAGGATCGGCCGCTGGATGAGCCGCAGAAGCACTATAGCGCTCAAAAAGAAGCTGCTGCTCAGACAGCGGTATGACAGGTCCCCGGTCAGCAATTGTGATTACAACATCAGTGCTTTGCTGTTTGACATTAAGCATAATCGACTCACCACTATTAGAGCGGCCGATACAATATTTGAGCAGACCAGTGAGTGCGTCCACCAGGCGCTCACTCTCTCCCATGACAAATGCATCATCACCAGGTCCTTGCAATTTGATACCACGGGCGCTGGCTAGCTTTTGGACATTGTCTTTTGCTCTGGCTAGTAGATTGTATGCATGGATACTCTCGCAAGCCAAACTGAGCTGACCAGACTCCAATCGGTCCAACTCCAGTAGTGCGCTGATTAAGCTTGTAAGCCCCTTAACCCTGTCATCGATTACCGCCAGGTCCTGGTCCAGAGAGGCAGGCACTGGTCCTCTTGCGCCAGCTTGCAACAGAGACAGACCGACACCAATGGATGTAATTGGTGTACGCAGATCATGGCTGAGCACTGCAATAAAATTGTGGCGCAGACGCTCAGCTTGTCGTAAAGCTGTGACATCCCGTGCAATACAAGCATAAGTATGATCATCACCCGACCAGCTTACCGACCAGGCAAAATGGCGTGTTAAACCATCACCGCAGACAACATCGCTTTCAAACTCACCACCAAAATCATGCAATTTTGTTGAGTCAAATTTGGCTTTGATATCACTACAAAGAGAGACCAGAGACTTACCTATGAGAGCATCAGGCTCATAATGCCAGAGTTTTTTTACAGCTGGATTGATATTGAGTATTTTTAGTCTGGTATCAACTGCGCAAATTATCTCGGCAGCATTATCGAGGACAATAAGCTGCTGACGGCGAGCATTTTTTATAAATGCACTGGTATCATGCAGCGCCAGATCAAGATCTGCTATTTCATCATGACCAGGATCTAAAGGCAATAGCTCCTTATCTAGAGCAAGGTTCTGCATATTGTGAGCAAGTTTTGCAAGTCTCTTTACCAGATCAAATGCAAACAAATAGACAAAAGTCAAAGTGAGAATAATAGCCAGAGTTACTATAATGACCAGAGTCAGCTTAATGTTGTTTTGTACAGTGGTCAGAGTGGCCGGCTCAAGATCCCTGGCTGACTTTTCGAGTTGCACGATAGACTCAGAAAGATTTTGAAAGGCGATGCCTGTTGCAAAAAGCTCGCTGCGCATATATGTAATGTGCCGTGCCTTTTTATTGCCAGTTTGACGCAGATAAATCTCGGTCTTATCGATTAAGCGGAGGATACTGGCACGCAGAGCATCGGCCTGCACTACTACTTCGGTGCCACAAACAAGATCACCGGCAGCTACTTCAAAGCTTTGGTCATCCTTAAGCTCAGCTCTGATTTGATTTAGCCTGTTAATCGTCTCAACAGCATTGCCACCGACCGGCAACTCACGTATGGTGAAAATTAATTGCGAACCCTTACTGGCAGCCTTTTGCAGTTGGATCAGAATGTCTCTTTGTTTATCAAGCTCTTTGATATGAAGCTCAGCATCCGACAAAAAATAGATCAACCCGCCTACACTTATCAACTGCAAACAGATCGGTACCAATACAAGTATCAGTCCTTTTTGTCTTGCCTTTAAGTTAGCAATGAATTTCAACTCGACGCCACATTTTGCTTTGATTTTGCAAGGATTATGTTACCAGGCTTAAAGTGAGTTTCAGGTATAATTGACGCAACGCAGGGAGAAGAGTTTTTGGCTAAGATACTACTGGTCGAGGATGATGCCCAACTGGCATCAAAACTCAAAGAATGGTTTGCCCAAGAGGGACATCTATTAGAAGTGGCTGCCAGTGGCGAAGATGCGCTGCAATTATTCAGCGGCTTCCAATACGAAGTACTGCTCCTCGACTGGACATTGCCTGGTGTAAGCGGGCTCGATGTGTGCAAGAGTTATCGCAAAAGCGGCGGGCTGGCTAATATTATCTTTCTTACTGGGCGCGGCGACATTACCGACAAAGAAGAAGCACTAAACTATGGCGCCGATGACTATGTCACTAAACCATTTGACATAAGAGAGCTGGCAGCCAGAGTGCGCAGCGTATTGAGGCGCCCATACACTCTTTTGCCAAATGAGCTAACAATAAATGGGCTCGTCCTGGATCTAAAGTCAAACACCATCAAGTACGCCGACAAACAAGAACATCTCACCAATAAAGAATTGTCTTTGCTTGAATTTTTGATGCGCAACCCCAATCGCATATACTCATCACAAGAGCTAGCCAAACTCTTGTGGCCTTCTGACAACGATACAACTGCCGAGACGGTACGCAGCTGGATGCGCAATTTGCGCACTAAGATAGGCACGGTCACTGACACTACCATCATCAAAACCATTCCAAAGAGTGGCTATCTTATTGAGATCAATTTGCCCTAGCGTTTAGGTGGCTCAGAGTCATAATAAAAATCCTTGACCGGCTTGCGTCCGTTTTTTAACTGTTCCTCGCCATTATCTTTGCGAGGTGTCCAGCTATCAATGATGGTTCTCTCTTCGGGTTTTGCTTTAGCCTTGATACCTGGTGATACATATTCGTCAGACGGACGGGTGACAGGCTTGGGCTCACCATCGAGGAGAGACAATAATCTATCGGCACTGGGAAAGTCGGCAGCCATCGGTTTTATATCTTTAGGTTCAATTTTAGGACGGATTGAAGCAGCGCTAGACATCTCACTAGCAGCTTCGTCGCTAATGCGTGTAGCGGGTCTGTCATAGCCTTCTGGTCTATATTGTTTGACTTCGTCCATTGTTTAACACCTGCGGTTGGGGAACACAATCAAACTACCTTGACATGAGTGCAACTAGCGTGACAAAAACTTTTAGCAACTGCGTCAATTTGCGTGCAATTGTCGTGAATGCGGATTTATCGCTGCGCCAGTATGCGTGCAATTAGCGTGAATACGGAGACTAACGCTGCGTCAATTTGCGTGCAATTACCGTGAATGCGGAGGCTGACCGCTGCGCCAGTATGCGTGCAATTACCGTGAAGCAAAACTTGCGACAGCTAAATAAACGATCGTGCAAATCAAGTGATAATTGATTTTATAGCTCCGTCAGTGAGCGTGCAAATCAAGTGACATTGCGCTAGCGCTAAATGTGCTCGATCGCAAAATAACTAAAGGCAAACTACTAGCGACAGGCGCACCAATATAGGTGCAAATTGCATGAAAGAGCTGGCTACGATAGCTAAACCAAATGAGATTGGAAAAAGTATGCAAAAGGCACCATAAATCAATCGCGATAACTTTCGTGCAAATGTCGTGAAAGAGCCATCCAAGCCACTTTTACTACTTGTATTGAGCCAGGAATATTTGCTAAAGCTTTAACTGTATCTATTTAAGCGTCCCGGGATTAACTAAACCCTCAACCAATAAAACTAGCCGATTGAAGTTCAAATACCTTGGTGCCCGGGCACCAAATAGACTATCAAATCAACACTAGCGCAAGGGAACTATTATGGGCCGCATCTATTTATACATGCTGATCCTGGCCGCCCTCGTGGTCATCGACGTGCTCGTTTTTACCAACTACAACGGCACAACAACGACTGCAACTAACGTCAACATAGGCATGATAATACTCGTCATTGCTCTGTGCAGTCCGATGTTGTTTGCGCTCAGATATGCTTATCCAGTCTTTGAACTGCACCGTCATCTGCGCAGTGCAGAGTTTGAACTGATGGAAAAGTATGCACGCTGGCGCAACTCCGATGGCGGCGCAAACAAAGTGCGCGGCAATTTGGAACTCTTTGAAGAGCTGACAAAACCGACAATAAAGATCAATGATCAAAAGATCCAGTCAGCAATGATTGGCATAACTCATCCTCCCGTGCACATCTTCGAAAAACAAGCAGACGCTGTATATCAGTCACGCATTACAGAAACAGACAAAGCATCGACACGCAAAAATGCCGTGAGACTGAATGCTTCAATTTTGAGACTTGTTCTTTTCGGTTCGCGCGAGGTCGCACAACAAAAGGTGCAGTCACTTAAAGTCAGCGACAGGGACCAACTAACCACAAGCCTGGCGATCCTGGCAGAGAGCAGACAATTGACGACAACGGTCAATTTGATGTTAGTCAAAATGATCTGGCATCACCCTGTAAACATCACCTTTGACTCATCTGGAACTATCTTAACAGGGCAAGCGGCTCTGGAAAGAATGGCCACCCTGTAATAGTCAGGCATGAATAGCGCTTACAAAAGCACTATTCATGCCACTTCAATGCCAATTTTCATTTTGCAAGCTTCTACTACTACGCATAGCAGTCCAGAAGGACAAACAGTAAATTAGACAATCCAACTATCATTTTGGAGCGTTATGGCGATAATAGTAAAAATTCATTCTATAAATAGATCAAGGCATCTTTCAGGAGCACTGGCCAATGCAAGCAAGAAGCACCAAGGGCAACTCAATGGCAGAGTTTGGACCAGCCCTCTGTGTTATTTTGATCTGCTTTTTCTTCCCTATGCTCAATATGCTATCGCTTGGTATTGCCTACGGCGACTGTATGGTCCTTAATAAAAACCAGGTACAGGAAGCAGCTCTCATCGACTGGAAAGATGCGCGAGATCCGCAAGGACCAATCTGCAAAGGTATAGTCGACCAGTGGCAAAATGGCATGGGCAACTTGGTCAAAATGCCCAGCGCCCCTGTTACCACAGTCTCTTATAGAGATGGCGAAACAGCTCCAGACAACACAGTCGACAAAATAGTCAATGTTCAAACCACAGTAACTTGCAGCCCTTTTCTAACGATTCCGCTGCCTGTGGTCAACGTACCCGGCATTAATGGCCCGATGGTATTTACTATAAATTCCGAAAAATTGATGGAAAACCCTGATTATGCCGGACCGCAAATAGCAGCATCGTTTGCCGGACCTGGTGGCGGCGGCGGTGGCACGGCAAGGAGTGTGCCTCCTCAAGGAGCACCGCCAGTACCTAATAATCCGCCCAGCTCGGCTAGTCCAGCTGGACCTGCCGGTCCGGGTGGACCTCTTGGTCCTGGTGGCCCTGCTGGTCCTGGCGGCCCCAGTGGTCCCGGCGGTCCTAGTGGCCCCGGCGGTCCTAGTGGCCCCGGCGGTCCTAGTGGTCCCGGCGGTCCTAGTGGCCCCGGCGGTCCTAGTGGTCCCGGCGGTCCCAAAGGCCCTGGCGGCCCTGCTGGTCCCGGTGGTCCTAGTGGCCCTGCTGGTCCTGGCGGCCCAAGCGGCCCCGGCGGTCCTAAAGGTCCTGGCGGTCCGGCTGGTCCCGGTGGTCCTAGCGGCCCTGCTGGTCCGGCTGGTCCTGGTGGCCCAAGCGGCCCTGGTGGTCC
>Ga0075158_10001499_pt1 | contig 17548 bp, 15 predicted proteins | sample JI91814BDNA_FD_70968 | JGI IMG/M metagenome (GOLD analysis project Ga0075158, IMG submission 70968) | Wastewater effluent complex algal communities from Wisconsin, to seasonally profile nutrient transformation and Carbon sequestration -... | ecosystem: Engineered > WWTP > Effluent > Algae... | reverse complement strand
GCGGACCGAATCAGGACTTCAACTACCCCGATTCTCCCGCCACAGAAGGCATTCCACGATCAGACCCGCCGCCCCCACCCCAAACAACCCGATCCATCCACGGATCGAGGTTTAGGTGTCGTCCAGCAGGGTCTACTCCTGCTGGAGGAGCCCGAACCTGTGCTAGAGCAGAGGTTCGGCACGCCGGACGTATGCAGCGGATCACGCCCGCAACCACCTCGCCGAGGCGTGTCCTTCCCCGCCAGGGACCGATCGGCCCCGCAGACTGGAACCCGAAACCCGCCACCCGACGGCCGCCGGCCTCGAATGGCCCGGCCACCGAAAGGGCCCAGCCTCGTGCCACCACGCAAGCGCGTCAGCGCCACGATCATCGCCCTCGCGAACCAGAAGGGCGGTGTCGCCAAGACCACCTCGGTCGCCTCGCTCGGTGCCGCCTTCGCCGAGCTCGGCAAGCGCGTCCTCCTCGTCGACCTCGACCCGCAGGCCTGCCTGACGTTCAGCCTGGGCATCGACCCCGAATCCGTCGAGGCGTCCATCCACGACGTCCTCATCGGCGCTCGTGCGCTGAACGAGGTCGTCGTGAGCGCCGCCGACGGCGTCGACCTGGTGCCGAGTTCGATCGAACTCGCGGGCACCGAAGCCGTCTTGCTGGGCCGTCCCGGCCGGGAATACGTCTTGCAGGAGGCGCTCGCGAAGGCGGCCACGGCATACGACTTGATCCTGCTGGACTGCTCACCGAGCCTGGGCGTGCTCACCCTGAACGCGCTGACGGCCGCGCGCGGCCTGATCATCCCGATGCCCTGCGAGATGTTCGGCCATCGCGGCGTCGGCCAGCTTCTGGACACCGTCCGGGATGTCAAACGCATCCTCAACAAGAAGCTGACCGTCATCGGCGTGCTGCCGACCATGTTCGACTCGCGCAGCGCCCACCAACAGGATGTCCTCGCCGATGTCGGAGAGCGCTACGGGCTGACCGTGCTCAGCCCGCCGATCCCGCGCACGGTCCGTTTCGCCGAGGCCCCGGCCGTGGGCCGTTCGATCCTCGCCACCGCCCGCTCCAGCAAGGGCGCCCAGGCCTACCGCGCAGTCGCTCAGGACGTTCTGGCCCGACTCTGAGGTGGCCGCGCGGGTGCGGGGCTAGTCTGCCCGTATGCCGTCCACCACTCCTGCCCTTTCCCTCCCGTCCGCCGGTGCGCCCTTCGAGGCCATCGCTCTCGAGCGTCGCGACCTGCGCGACGACGACATCCTCATCGACATCGCCTATGCCGGCATCTGCCACTCCGATATTCACACCGGACGCGATGAGTGGGGTGCCGCGCACTACCCGCTAACGCCCGGCCACGAGATCGCGGGCACCGTCGCCGCCGTCGGCTCCGCGGTGACCCGCCACCAGGTCGGCGACCGGGTCGGCGTCGGCTGCCTGGTCGACAGTTGCGGGGAATGCGAGTCCTGCAAGGACGCGCAGGAGATGTTCTGCACCAAGCCCGCGGTCGGCACCTACAACGCCCAGGGCTATGACGGCGAGTGGACTGCCGGTGGCTACGCCCGTCAGGTCGTCGTCTCCGAACGCTTCGTCGTGCGGATCCCCGAGGCACTCGGGCTCGATGAGGCCGCGCCCCTCCTCTGCGCGGGCATCACCACCTACTCACCGCTGAAGCGGTGGGGCGCCGGGCCGGGCCGCACGGTCGCCGTCGTCGGCGTCGGGGGGCTCGGGCACATGGGTGTCAAGATCGCCGCGGCCATGGGGGCCGAGGTGACCTCGATGTCGCGCAGCGACGCCAAGAAGGACGAGGCGGCCGCGATGGGAGCAACGCACCACATCGCCACCGGCGATGCCGCGGCGATGAAGGCGGCGCGCCGCTCCTTCGACCTGATCCTGAACACGGTGAGCGCGGACCTGGCGATGGACGACTACCTCAGGCTGCTGAAGCCCAATGGGGTGTTGTGCAATGTCGGCCTGCCCGTCGAGCCGCTCTCGGTCACCCCGTTCGGCCTGATCGGCGGCAACAAAGTGCTGACCGGGAGCAATATCGGTGGGATTGCCGAGACCCAGGAGATGCTCGACTTCTGCGCCGAGCACGCTCTGGGCGCGACCATCGAGACGATCGATGCCTCCGACCCGGCTGCCGTCGACGCGGCGTGGGACCGCGTCGTCGCCGGCGATGTGCGCTACCGCTGCGTCATCGACACCGCGACCATCCCCGGCTGACCGGCACGACGACTTCCGGACGGGCCGAGGCAACCGGCACCGTACGCCCCCTGCGGCATACGGCGCCGGACCTCGGCCCCCCTCAGGCCGCGACCAGACGCGCGACCACCGTCGGTGCCGGCTCGCGCAACGAGCGCAGCACCGGGACCACCGTCGCGGCCAGCACGACCACGAAAGCCACCGACGGCCCCATGACCGCGCACATCTCGCCCGCCCGGACCCCGAGCGAGACGCGGTGCAAAATCTCGACCTCGCGCATGCCCGCGCGGTAGGCCTTGGTGACATCGCGGGCCTCGATCAGCACGGGGCCGAGGCCGCTCGTCTGCTCGCTCCCGACCGCTTGCTGGTATGCCGTGTGCTCGGCGCGCGTCATCGTCATACCGGTGAGCTTGCTCGTCTCGGCGCGTGGGCGCGTCCCGCCGACGTCACGCCTTTCGCCGGTCGGTCACGGTTCGCCGGGGCAGACCCATGACCGGGGTCACGTGCCTGCCTGGCGCCGGTGACCAAGCGTGTGGTTGTGCGGATGGGTCGTGACGGCAGGCCGGCCCCGGTTTCGCGGCCCAGCGAGCACGTCGACCTCGCGATCGACCATCCCCTCGGGCGGCGGATCATCCTGGCGTTGACCGCCATCCTCTTGCTGGCGACCCTGGCCAGCTTGCTCAAGGGCCGTGGCGCTACAGGTCGAGGATCCGGCGGTCGAACGGCCTTGGGTGACGGCGGCCTGCGTGGGGTGGCCAGCGCCTTCGGCTTCGTCATGCTCCTGCTCGGCGGTGCCCTGCTCGGGCTGATGGGGCGCTTCCGGGAGCCATGATCGCCAGTGCGGTCGTGCTCGCCGCGATCGCTCTGCTCAACCTGCGTCTGCACGAATCGGCGCGGATCATCGCCGGGTCCACCCTCTTGCTGGTGCTCCTCATGCTCCTCATCACCGGGAGCGGTGCCCTCCGGCACGAGCTGCAAGGAGCCCGGATGGTCGCCCTGAGGCGGGGCAGGCGCTTGGCTGCGGCGAACGCCCAGGTGCTGGCATCGATGAGCTTCGAGCGCGATCTGGTCCTGGCGCAAGAACGCGCTCGCTCGGCGCGGGAATTGCACGACGGACTCGGGCATCGGCTGACGCTGACAGCGATGTCGTTGCAGTTCGCCCTGAAGGCCAAGGACAAGGACGCCGGCCAGGCTTGGGCCGAGGTGGACAACGCGTCCGACACGACGGCCGCCGCGCGCGAGGTCATCCGGGGCTGGGCGCGCGCCGCTGGCGCATCGGCGGACGCCGTCGGCGCGGCCGTCACCGTCGAGACGATCGCCGACGCATTCCGCGGGGCGGGGCTGGAGGTGCGCGTGCGGCATACGGGCATGGAGGAGCGGATGCCCGAGCCGGTGGCGGATTTCGTTGCTCGGCTGGTCGAAGAGGCATAGACCAATGTCGTGCGGCACGCGCGCGCGACGTGCGCCGAGGTGGACCTGGCTCAAACGGCCGACGAGATCCGGATCACGTTGCGGGACAACGGGATTGGTCAGGCAGAACCGCACGAGGGGTTCGGGATCCGCTCGCTGCGTGAACGCGCGATGGCCCTCGGCGGCGACTTCGCCAGCGGCGCTGCCCGCAGCGCCCCGCTTGACGACCGGGAGGAGCGGCGTGGCGGCTGGCTGGTCACGTCGAGAGTGCAATTTGTGCCCGTCGACAGGGCACCTCAGTCCAGTTGACAGGCCGGTTCAAGCCCCGTCGAGAGGCCGGTTCAGCCCCGTCGAGAGGCCGGTGTCAGCCGGCCTCGGGCGCTGGCGTGCCGCCGCGGGTGCGGCGCCGGTTGCGGTTGCGGCGGGGCCGGGTGCTCTCGCCGTCGCGGGGCGAGTCATCGGCGGCCCGGCTGGTCGGGCCCGAGTCGTCCGCTCCGCGGCCGCCCCGCCCGGTCTCGCCCCGGCCGCTGCCGCGTCCGCTGCGACCCCGGCCGGGGCCCCCGCTCGACTTCTTGCCGGGGCCCTCGATGTCCTCGATGACCTCGGCGTCCAGCCCGGCGCGCGTTTGAGCGGCGCGGGGGAGGCGGCCCTTGGCGGTGCGGGGGACGGCCAGTTCCTCATAGAGGTGGTCGGAGGAGGAGTAGGTCTCGACCGGCTCGGGGATGCCGAGGTCGAGCACCTTGTTGATCAGGCCCCAGCGGGGCATGTCGTCCCAGTCGACGAAGGTCACCGCGACACCGGTGTGCCCGGCGCGGCCGGTGCGGCCGATGCGGTGGACATAGGTCTTCTCGTCCTCGGGGCACTGGAAGTTGATGACGTGAGTGACATTCTCGACGTCGATGCCGCGGGCTGCGACATCGGTGGCGACGAGCACATCGACCTTGCCATTGCGGAAGGCGCGCATCGCCTGTTCGCGGGCGCCCTGGCCGAGGTCGCCATGGATGGCGGCCGCCGCGAAACCACGCTCGGTCAACTCCTCGGTGACCTTCGCCGCGGTGCGCTTGGTGCGGCTGAAGATGATGGTCAGGCCGCGGCCGTCGGCCTGCAGGATCCGCGAGAGCATCTCGGTCTTGTCCAGCGCGTGGGCGCGGTAGACGAACTGCTCGATCGCCTTGACCGTCGCGCCGTCGTCGCCGTCCTCGTGCATCGCCCGAATGTGCGTCGGCTGCGTCATATAGCGCCGGGCCAGGGCGACGACAGCGCCCGGCATGGTCGCGGAGAAGAGCATCGTCTGGCGGCCCGCGGGGGTCAGCGAGAGCAACTTCTCCACGTCTGGCAGGAAGCCGAGGTCGAGCATCTCGTCGGCCTCATCGAGCACCACGATGCGGGCGTGCCCCAGCGTCAGGTGGCCCTGGTTGGCGAGGTCGAGCAGTCGCCCGGGCGTGCCGACGACGATGTCGACGCCGCGGCGCAGGGCTTCGACCTGAGGCTCGTAGGCCCGCCCGCCATAGACGGTCAGCACGCGCACGCCGCGGTCGGCGCCGGCGCGCTCGAGGTCGGCCGCGACCTGGACGGCGAGCTCGCGGGTCGGAGCCACGGCGAGCGCCTGCGGCATGCCGGGGGCGGGGAGGGCGTCATACGCGCTGTCACCGGGGACGGCGACGCGCTGCAGCATCGGGATGCCGAAGCCGAGCGTCTTGCCGGTGCCGGTCTTGGCCTGGCCGATGATGTCGTGACCCGAGAGCGCGACCGGCAGGGTCATCGCCTGGATTGGGAAGGGAGCCACGATGCCGTGCTTCGCGAGCGAAGCGACGATGTCCGGGTGGACGTCGAAATCGGCAAAAGTCTTCTCTGACAAGGAAAATCCTCGATCTTTGGGGACATCGCAAGGGATGCCACGGGCGTGGAGCCGATCGGAGGTCTTCTTCGGCAGCGAGACTCGCTGCGGCTGCCGGCGACGCGCCGACGTTGTCAGGATTCGTGCCGACCGGGCACCTTCTGTCGGGCCGATTCTACCGCCCCTCGGGCAGTACGCTTTCGCACGTGCCCTCCGACCCCCTGGACGATCTCGCCTTCCGTGGGGCGGTCGGCGACGTGCTGGCCGTGCTGGCATACGGCGAGATCAGCGCGTTCTCGCGGCTGGCGACCGATGCCGATCTCGCGCCCACGCTGGCCGGCCGGGAGCAACTGGCGCGCCTGGCGATGACGGCATTCGGCAACTATGACCTGCTCGCCGGCCGCCTGCGCGAACTCGGCGTCGATCCCGAGGACGCCGTAGCGCCCTATGTCGCCAGTTTCACTGCCTACCACGAGCGGACCAGGCCCAGCAATTGGCTCGAAGGCATCGTCAAGGCGTATGTCGGTGACGGGATCGCCACCGACTTCTTCCGCGAGATCGCGGCGTATGTCGATCCCACCTCGCGCGCGGTCATCCTTCGTGCGCTCGACGATCAGGTGCGCAGCGACCAACTGCTCGATATCGCTCGCGTGGCGCTGATCGCCGATCCGGTGGTCAGCGGGCGGCTGGCCCTGTGGGGACGGCGGTTGATGGGGGAGGCCCTGTCCCAGGCTCAGCGGGTGGCCGCGGAACGGGAGTCGCTCGCGTCCTTGCTCAGCGGCAGATTCGGCGGCCCGGGCTTCGACCTCGCCCAGTTGGGCGAGATGTTCCAGCGGCTGGCCGAACGGCATACGGACCGGATGGCGCGCCTCGGCCTTTCGGCCTGACCGGGACCCGGCGGCAGAACCGCAAGCAAACGGCCGGCCCGAATCGGGCCGGCCGCTTCGATGCGCAGAGTCAGCGGCGGATCTGCCGGCCGCCCGCGAAGTTGCCATAGGCGACGATCAGGCCCGCGGCGACAGCGATGCTGATCAGCCACGCGAGCCACGGGGCGCCGCCGCTGGCGTTCTTGTAGTCGAAGACGGTCGACAAGATCAGGGTCGTGATCAGCGACCCGAGGATGCCGATGATGATGGTGACGGCCATGCTGATGTTCTGCTGGCCCGGCAAGGCGAGACGCGCCAGCGCGCCGATGATGAGGCCACCGATGATGGCGCCGATGATTGCGGTGAGCACGTCGCCGCTCCTTTCATAGGTCGCCGGTCGGGCGACTGGCGATCCGGACTATCCGGCTCGCTCCAAGAACCAACAATTGCACGCGTAGGTCTATTTCTCCGGCAGGCGGTCCGGGCAACTTTTCGGCGGTAACCCGGCCGTCGGCCCTGCCCCACAACGCCAGCGGTCCGATCAGGTGCCGAAACCGACGCGGCCCTTGGCGGACTCACCGATGTCGACATAGCCGATGACGGCGGCCGGGACGATCACGACCCGCCCGCGGGCATCCTCGAGGCGCAACGCGCCGCCGGAGCTGACGGCCTCGGTGACCGCCTGCTCGACTTCGAGCGCGGTGAGTTCGGGCTCGATGACGACCTCGCGCGCGACATTCGCGATGCCGATCTTGATTTCCATATGACCTTCTCGGGCTCGGGGGGCGGAGGCTCCGCTTGTCTTCTGGTTGGGCAACACACTTTGCCAGGTGGAGATTCCGCCCGGTCCGGGGGTCGTCCCCGAGCCTTCGAGTCGGCTCCTGCTCAGTCGGCCGACTCGGCCGAGCGCACCGGCTGACCGCCGACGCCGCGCCAGGCGAGCCGGCCGATGATGCCCACGGCAAGCTCCTTGGGTAGGGCCTGATCCTTCAGCCATGCCCGGGCTGAGACCTGGCCGAGACCGACCAAGCCCTGGGCGACCAGCCGGGCGACCTCGATCGGCAGCTGGGTGTCGAGGACGATCTGCCGGGCCAGGGCCTCGGTGCAGGCCTGCAGAGACCAGTCCAGTCGCTCGCGCACCGAGGCGACCTCGACCAGATCCGACTCGAAGACGATGCGATAGGCGGAGTCCTCGCGGGCCACGAAATCGAAGAAGGCTTCGACAACGGCATACACGCGCTGTTTGTGGTTGTCCGTGCTCCTCAGCGCCGACTCCACGACATCGACGAGCGCCTGCGTGTGCACGTCGACCACGGCGAGGTAGAGCTCGAGCTTGCCCGGAAAGTGTTGGTAGAGAACGGGCTTGGACACACCGGCGCGCTCGGCGATGTCTTCCATTCCGGTCGAGTGGTAACCCTTCTCGACGAAGACTGCCTGCGCGGCCTCCAGGAGTTGGGCTCGACGTTGCATCCGGGGGAGTCGCTGTCCGCGCGTCGTCACTCTCGCATCCGCATCGCGCGCCATGGAACTCACATTCTCGTTTGTGGGAGGGGGATAGAGGCGCACGATACCAGCCAGTAAGGTGGACGAGATGTCGAGTGCAGCCGAGCGTTCCGGTCGCGCGATGACCGGCGAGGAGCGCCGCCGGTATGCCCGCCAACTGCTCCTCCCGGGCTTCGGATCAGCCGGGCAGGACGCGCTGATCGCCGCCCGGGTGCTCGTCATCGGCGCCGGGGGACTGGGGTCGGTCACGGCCCCGTATCTCGCGGCCGCCGGGGTTGGCACCATCGGCATCGTCGACGACGACGTCGTGGACGAGAGCAATCTGCAGCGTCAACTCCTCCACGACACGGCCTCCGTCGGTACGCCGAAGGTCGCGTCCGCGGCCGCCCGACTCCTCGCCCTCAACCCACTCGTGCGCGTCGAGACGCACCCGGTGCGCCTCGACGCGGCCAATGCGGTCGAGTTGATCGGCAGCTACGACCTCGTCGTGGACGGTGCGGACAATTTCGCGACGCGTTATGTCGTCGCGGATGCGGCGGCATTGACCGGCCGGCCGCACGTGTGGGGGTCGATCTTGCGGTTCGACGGCCAGGTGAGCGTCTGGTGGCCGCCGCACGGGCCCTGCTATCGGTGCGTCTTTCCGGCCGCGCCCCCTGAGGGCAGCGTCGCGTCGTGCGCGGAGGCCGGGGTGTTCGGTTCGCTGTGTGCGGCGATCGGGTCGGTGCAGGCGAGCGAGGCCATCAAGCTGCTTTCCGGCCTGGGGGAGCCGCTGATCGGGCGGCTGCTGGTCCACGATGCCCTGGCGGCAACCTGGTCCACCGTTGCGGTCCGTGCCAACCCGCAGTGCGCGCTGTGCGGTGACCACCGCACGATCACCGCGCCGGTGTCCGCCCCCGAGGTTGTCGCCGACCAGGCCCGCCCGCGGCTCGATGTCGCGGGCCTGGTCACCGCGCTGACGGACCCCGAGACGCTGCTCGTGGACGTGCGCGAGCCGGCGGAGTGGGCGACCGGGGTGATCGCCGGGGCGCGCCTGATCGCGCTTGGCGACCTCGCTGCAGCCGGACTGCCCCGCGATCGCCGCCTCGTGCTCTACTGCGCCGCCGGAGGCCGGTCGGCGCGCGGGGTCGCGACCCTCAGCGACCTCGGCTATCCATCCGTGACCGATCTCGCAGGGGGCATCACCGCCTGGGCCGCAGAGCGGCCAATCGTGGCGCCGACGGGCTGAGCCGGTCGACAACGTGCCTGGTCGGGCCGCCTGTCGGTGGCCCGTGGTGAAATCGCCGTATGCCGTCGACGTCGCCTTCGCTCGCTCCCGGGCTGCTCGCCCTGGATGCCGATCAGGCGCGCGCGGTGGCGCATCGCGGGCCTCTGCTGCGCGTTCTTGGCGGACCGGGCACCGGTAAGACGTCGCTGGCCGTGGTGATCGTGGCCGGTCGGGTGGCATCGGGCGAGGTCGGCGCCGATCGGTGCGTGATCATCGCCGCGAGCCGGCGCTCGGCTGCCCGCGTGCGCGATGCGGTGACCCGACGGATCGGTGCGACGACGCGCGAGCCCTTGGCGCGGACCTTCCCATCACTGGCGTTCGGCATCCTGCGTCGGGCGGCGATCCGCGACGACGCGCCCGCGCCCCGTTTGCTCACCGGACCCGAGCAAGACGCGATCCTGCGAGAGTTGCTCGCCGGCCATCGAGCCGACCCCGAGACCGCCCCCGCGTGGCCGGCGGACCAGGAGGAGGCGCTGGGCACCGACGGCTTCCGGTCCGAGTTGCGCGACCTGCTGATGCGAGCGGTCGAGTATGGCGTGGACGCGGCTGGCCTGGCTGAGCTCGGGGGTTTGCACGGGCGGGCGGATTGGGTGGCCGCAGCCCGGGTCCTCGATGAGTACGACCAGGTGACGGCCCTGTCGCGACCGGGGGCTTTCGACCCCTCCTGGCTGCTGACCGGTGCCGGCGACCTGCTGGAGGACGATCCCGAGGCGCTGGCCGGGGTCGTCGCGGACCTCGACCTGGTGGTCGTCGACGATGCGCAGGAATTGACCGCCGGGGCCGCGCGCCTGCTGCGGATCCTGGCTGCCCAGGGCGTGGAGATCGTCCTGATCGGTGACCCGGACGCCGCCGTGCAGACCTTCCGGGGGGCCGATCCGAGCTTCCTGGCCGATCGCTGGCGCGAGTTGGGGGTGGGGCCGACCGTCGTGCTCGGCACCAGCCACCGGCTCACGCCGGCCACGGCCACGGCCGCGGCGCGGGTGGCCGAGCTGATCGGGGCGCTGGGCGGGGGCCGGCAACGGGCCTTCGTGACCGACCCCGGGCCGCCCGGTCCCGAGCCGGACGTCCATGTCTTCCGTTCGGCCGCTCAAGAGGCAGCCCATCTCGCCGATGTCGTGCGTCGCGCCCACCTGATCGACCGGCTGCCCTGGCGTGAGATGGCGGTCGTGGTCCGTGGCCAGGGCCGGGCCGATGTCATCCGGCGGGCCTTGGTGGCCGCGCACGTCCCGGTGGCCGATGCCGAGAGTGGCCTGCCGGTCGGGGCGCAGGACGCCGTCCGACCCCTAGTGGTCCTGTGCCAGGCCGCGGTGGAGCGCGTGGCCCATCGCGAGCGCTGCGCCGGCGAGGCACTCGATCTCGACCCGGACGGCGGCTGGCGCCTCAGGCCAGAGGTGGCCGTCGATCTGTTGACCAGTGCCTATGGCGGCGCGGATGCCGTCACCCTGCGCCGCCTGCGCCGCGCCGTGCGCCGCGCGGCCCTGGATGACGGTCGTGGTGCGCCGGCCGACGTCCTGCTGGCAGCAGTCCTGGCCCGTCCCGGTGATGCGCAGGACCTGGCGGAGGAGACGAGCAGCGGCATGCGGCGCTTGGCCGCCATGCTCGCGGCGGTGACCTCGACGGTGGCAGCCGGTGGCGCGTCTCCGGAGGACGTGCTCTGGGCAGCCTGGTCGGCTGCCGAGATCGCTGACGAGTGGCGCGCGACGGCCCTCGCCGGCGGCCGTGACGGCGCGCGGGCGGACCGCGATCTCGATGCCGTGATCGACGTGCTGGCTCGGGCACGGGACTTCGCCGTGCGGCTGCCCGGGGTGCAGATCGAGACCTTCCTCGATCAGGTCGCCGGATCGCCGTTGGCTGCCGACTCGATCGTCGCCCGGAGCGTCGACCGCGAGCGCGTCGAGGTGCTCACGCCGCACGCCGCCGCCGGGCGTGAGTGGTCACTTGTCGCGGTGGCCGCGGTCCAGGAGGGTGCCTGGCCCGATCTGCGACTACGGGGTTCGCTGCTCGGATCGGAAGTCCTGGTCGATGTCCTGTGCGGCCGCGAGACGTCGATCCGGGCCTCCCAGACGGTGACTCGGCATGACGAGGCCCGCTTGTTCCATGTCGCGCTGACCCGCTCCCGCGGCGCCGTCCATCTCAGTGCCGTGCGCGCCGACGACGAGTCGCCGTCGAGTTATCTGGACGTCGTCGCGCCGTGGTCCGGGCCGGGGGATCGGCCCTTCACCGAGGTCGAGCAGCCAATGACCCTCGTCGGCGCGGTCGCTGCCCTACGCCGCACCGTAGCGGCTTCACCGACCTCCGACCGGGCGGTGCGGGAGCGGGCCGCGGGAGCGCTGGCGCACCTGGCGCGTGTCGGCGTCAGGGGCGCCGATCCCCGGGAGTGGTGGGGGTTGCGCGAGGTCAGCGACGACCGGCCGCGCGTGGACGATGGGGCCCTGGTCAAGGTCTCTCCGTCGGGGCTCGTCGGCTTCGGCGAATGCGAGGCTCGGTGGCTGCTCACTGGAGTCGGTGGTCAGGGGCCGGCCGTGGGCTCGGCCGCGCTGGGCACGCTCGTGCACGAGGTTCTCGCGCAGTGCGGCGATGCCGATGTGGCGACTTTGGGAGCGCGTCTCGACGACGGCTGGGCTCGCCTCGGCCTCGCTCCAGGCTGGATTAGCCGGGCAAAGCGGGGCGACGCGGGGCGCATGCTGGAGCGCGCCGCGGCCTATTTCGAGTTGGCCAAGTCCCAGGGCTGGCGTCGGGTGGCGGCGGAACAGCAGATGAGCCTGGTCCTGGGCCGGGCCCGGATCTCGGGCGTGGTGGATCGGCTGGAAGCCGACGCCGACGGGCGGCTGCGGATCCTCGACTTCAAGACCGGCAGCTCCAAGCCCAAGCGCGAGGAGGTGGCCAAGCACCCGCAATTGGGCGCCTATCAGGAGGCCGTCGAACGGGGGGCATTCGGTCCCGGTGCGGTGTCGGCAGGGGCCGCGCTCGTGCAACTCGGCAAGGCCGGGGGAGTGCGCATCACCAGCGCGGTGCAGGAGCAGGTGCCGTTGGCCGAGGCGGACGAGCCCGGTTGGGCTCGTGACCTGATCGAGCAGGCGGCGACGACGATGGCGGGTGCGACCTACCGAGCCATCCAAGGCACCTGGTGCCGGACCTGTCCGGTCCGCACAAGCTGCCCCGTGCACGCCGAGGGGGCGATGCTGGCGTGAGCCCGATGTCGCGAGCCGCTGATCTGCCCCTGTTCAGCGACCCCCTCCCGCCCGCCCCCGCTGCGCCCAAGGCCGGCGCTGAGCGTGCGGCCCGCCCGCCAACCGATCCAGACTGCCCGGCAAGAGATCCGGAACGCGCCGGGGCCGGCGCTGATCGTGCCAGCGCTCGCCGGGCCGACGGCCGGCGGACGGCCCGCCGAAGCGCAGGTAAGTTCGAGGGCCAGGACCCCTTGCTTGTGCTGCCGCCGGCCGCTGAGTCGGGCGCCGACCGTGAGCACCCGGCCACGGATCCCAGCTCCATTGACCGTTCGCCCGGTAGCCGCTCGCCGCTGGCGCGTGTCCGGCGGCCGGGTGGCCCGAGCCTGTCGGCCAAACGGATCGCCGACGCCCTCGGCCAGCCGCGACCCACGGCTCAGCAGCAGTCGGTCATCGAGCAGCCGCCGGGGCCGATGCTCGTCGTCGCCGGAGCCGGGTCGGGCAAGACCGAGACCATGGCCGCCCGCGTCGTCTGGCTGGTGGCCAATGGCTTCGTCGATCCCGATCAGGTCCTCGGCCTGACCTTCACCCGCAAGGCCGCCGCCGAGCTCTCGGCGCGCGTCGTCGCCCGCCTACGCGCGCTCCGGGAGGCCGGGTTGTGGCAGCCGGCAGACGGGACGGCCGACCTCGGTGCGGCGCCCCCGACGATCTCGACCTACCATGCCTACGCCGCGCGACTGGTCCGCGAGCATGCCCTGCGCGTGGGCCGTGAGCCGGAATCCCGCCTGCTCTCCGAAGCGGCGGCCTGGCAGGTCGCGGCCGAGGTGGTCACGGCCTACGACGGGCCGTTGGATGAGATCGGCAAGGCCGAGTCGACCATCACCAACGCCGTGGTCGATCTCGCGGGTGAGCTCGCCGAGCACCTGGTGACCCCGGCCGAACTCGCCGGGTGGCTCGATGCGATCGACACGCGCCTCGCCGCCATCGAGGCCGGCGGGAAGCCACTGCTGTCCGGGTCGAAGGACATGCGGGCCGCGTTGCGCGGACGGCGGGCGCTGGTCCCGGTGCTCGAGCGGTTCGGTGACCTCAAGCGCCGGCGCGGCGCCCTCGACTTCGCCGACCAGATGGCGCTCGCCGCCCGGATCGCGATGCGCTTCCCCGAGGTCGGCATCATCGAGCGCGCCCGGTTCGGTGCCGTGCTGCTCGATGAGTTCCAGGACACCTCGCACGCTCAACTGCAGTTCCTCGCCGCGCTCTTCGCCCCGGATTCGGGCGCGCACCCGGTCACGGCTGTGGGCGACCCGAATCAGTCGATCTATGCGTGGCGCGGGGCGAGCGCGGCCACTTTGGCCCAGTTCCCCGTCGCCTTCGGTGGCGAGGCCACGCCCGTCCTGCCCCTCAGCGTGACGTGGCGCAACGACCGGCGGATCCTGGCCGCCGCGAATGTCGTCGCGGCTCCCCTGCGCGCGCGCTCCCGCGTCCCGGTCACGCCACTCGATCCGGCACCGCAGGCCCCCGACGGCCGGATCGACGTGGCCCGCGCCGAGACCGTCGAGGCCGAAGCCACCGCGGTTGCCTCGTGGATCGGCGCGGAGTTGGCAGGCGGAGCCAAATCGGCGGCGGTCCTGTGCCGCAAGCGCTCGCAATTCGAGCCGGTGATCGAAGCCCTCGGAGCGGCGGGCCTGCCCTATGAAGTGGTCGGTCTCGGCGGCTTGCTGCTCACCCCCGAGGTGCAGGATGTCGTGGCGCTGCTCAGCATCGCCCACGATGCGGCACGTGGCGACCGGTTGATGCGGCTGCTGACCGGTCCGCTCTGCCGGTTGGGCGCGGCCGACCTCGACCGCTTCCATACCTGGGCCCGAGCCCGCCAACAGCCACCGACACCGGACGGCGCGTCTGCCGGCCCGTCGGACCTGTCGGCCGACGCGGCCGACCGGGTCAGCCTGGTCGAGGCGCTCGTCGACTTCGGCCGCGCGACGACCGGTGAACGCGAGGCCGCGGGTGTCAGCGCTACCGGGAGCCGGCGGTTGGTCACGCTCGCCGCGCGGCTCGCCGAGCTTCGGTCGGTGAACGCCGTCGGGCTCGCCGACCTCGTCGGTGCTGCCGAGCGCATCCTGGGCCTCGACATCGAGGTGCTGGCCCGACCCGAGTTCAGCCCAGCGGCTGGACGCGCCCACCTGGATGCTTTCGCCGATGTCGCCGCGTCCTTCGCCGCGAGCAGCGACCGGCCGACGCTCGGCGGCTTCCTCGCCTGGCTCGATGCGGCACTCCTGGAGGAGCGGGGCCTCGATCTCGGCACCATCGACATCGCCCCGGGAGCCGTGCACGTGCTGACCGTCCATGCCGCCAAGGGCCTGGAGTGGGATGCCGTGGCCGTCCCCGGTCTGGTGGAGGCCGGCTTCCCCGTGCACAAGTCCGTTCAGTCGGTCTACGACGAGGCCACACAACAGTGGCGCGCGTCGGAGCCCAACGACGGGGCTTGGACGGTGGGGCTGGACGGCCTGCCCTATGACCTGCGCGGCGACCGAGACGACCTGCCCGGCTTCGACTGGCGCTCTGCCACCGGCGCCAAGGATCTTGACACCCGGCGCGAGGAGTTCCGGGCCGCTGCCGGCCGGCATCTGCTGGATGAGGAACGGCGCCTGGCCTATGTCGCGTTGACTCGGGCCCGGCACCGAATGCTGCTGACGTGTGCGGTCTGGGGCACGCAGGCTTCGCCGCGGGTGCCGTCCCGCTTCCTGACCGAACTGCTCGAGCAACGCCCAGACCTGCTGGAGATCGGCACGTGGGTCCCGGACCCCGAGCCCGGCGCGGCCAATCCTCGCCTCGCCGAGCCGATGCGTGGTTCCTGGCCCAGCAGGCCACCGACCCCCGCCGGCCTGATCGCTGCCGCTGATCTTGTGCAGGCCGCCGAGCGCGGCGACGGGCCGGCGGCACCCGTCGTCTCCGAACACGTCGAACTCCTGCTCGCCGAGCGCGAGCGGCGCCGCACGCCCGATCGGGCCTGGCAGGGGACGGCCCCGCCGCGCGACTGGCGCATCCTCGATGCCCTCGACGGGCATCTGACGACGACCGAGCTGGTCCGGTTCGCCGCCGATCCCGACGCCTTCGCCGTCTCGGTCCGGCGACCGATGCCCCAGCCGCCGGCTCCGGCGCTACGCCGCGGCTCGACCTTCCACTTGTGGGTGGAGCGTCACTACCGGCGCGCCGCCTTGCTCGAACCGGACGATCTGCCGGGCAGCGCCGACGACGACGCGCCCGACGAGTACGACCTGGACGAGTTGATCGGCCACTTCCTCGCCGGCCCCTGGGCCGCTCAGGTGCCGATCGAGGTGGAGGTCGCCGTCGAGGCCGTGGTCGGATCGCTCGCCGTGCGCGGCCGCATCGATGCGGTCTTCGCCCGGCCAGAACGCGGGGTGACGATCATCGACTGGAAGACCGGCCGCCCCCCGGTCGGCGCCGAGGCCCACGCCCAGGCGATCCAGCTGGCGACCTACCGCGCGGCCTACGCCCGGCTGCGGGGGTTGGACGAGGCCACGCAGGTCGATGCGGCGTTTTACTACGCCGCAACCGGTGAGACGGTCTATCCGGCGCTACGCTCCGGCGCCGACCTCGAAGCCCTGATTGCGACGCTGGAGTGAGGGTCGGTGCGGGCGGCGGCGGAACGCCGGAAGTCCGCTGCCGGCTCGGGGCTTTCCCTCACGTGGGGTTCAGGGTCGCGGACTCGGTGAGATGTCAGGGGGACTTTCGGCCGGCGGCTCACCCTCCTGGGCTGGGCTGACCGGCACCTCGGCCGTCGTGGCGTCGGGCGACGCGTCAGACGGCGCCGCGGCGGGCGCTCCGGCCGGCGGTCCGGAGGGCATCAGCGCCGTGTCGTGGACCGCATCGGCGAGCTGGCGCAGCCGATCGGTCGCGTCCTCCACCACCTGCGGATAGCCGGCGGCGAGCGCATCGAAGAGGTCGGTGACATAGCCGAGCTCGGCGACCAGCGTGGCGCGCGTGAGCAGGTGGCGGTCGGGCCGGGTGGCGCGGGCGCGGGCATACGCGCGGGCGATCGCGACCACGGCCGGTGGCGCGACCTCGCGCACGATCGCGGCGAAGTCGTCGGCGGGGTCAGCGACCTTGGCCCGGCGCCAACCGACGACACCCCGGATCGTGGCCTCGCCCTCGTCGTCGAGAGTGACCAGGACGTGCCGGCCCTCCAGTCCCCCGTGCAGGGTGGCGGACGCGAACTGCCAGAGCGCGACATTCTCCAGCGCGGCCTCCCAGCGCGTCAGCAGATTCGCCGGCACCCGGCCGGTCGACGCGGCCCGGTCCAGGTCGGTCAATCGACGCTGCCGGTACTCATCCGGGGTGTAGCTCTCCAGACCCGCGTCCTCGAACAGCGCCGGATCCTGGTCGTGGATGGTGGCGATCAGTTGGCCCAGGGCCGTCGCGATGGCGAAATCGGGCTCGATCGCCGCCAACTTCAGGCCGCGTCCCGGGATCGCCGTGTGCACCAGCGCCCGCCCGCCGTCGGCGGTGCCGATCGACCCTCGCGGCACGGGAACAGACACGGGCAGTCGCTTGGCGACGATCCGGGCCACAGCAGCCCCGGCATTGAGTTCGACCGCGGCGGCCGCCGAGGCCGAGGCCCGCACGATCCAGGAGCGCCCCTCGGTGTCCTCGACCAGTGCCGCGTCGATGGCGGCCCCCGGGTCGACGGGGAAGGGCCCGGCGGCAACCGGGTTGAGGCCGGGCACCGCGGCGCTGGCCAGGGCGGCGAGTTGGGCGGGAGTGCGCGTCACGGGGATCACCGTATGCCGATCCCTCCCCCCGCGCGTAGCCGGCCGCCCGGCCAGCTGCACCCGCTGCCGGGCCCGATGCCCCGCCGAACGAGGCCGTGTTGGGGGTGTCCTAGATTTGCCGGGTGACTCAGGCACTCCCGACACGAGCTCGCATCGTCATCGTCGGTGGCGGCGTCATCGGCGCCTCGGTCGCGTATCACCTAGCCCTCGCCGGAGAGCGCGACGTCCTCCTCCTCGAGCGCGACCGGATCACCAGCGGCACCACCTGGCACGCCGCCGGCCTGATGACCTGCTTCGGCAGCACGAGCGAGACCAGCACGAGCATTCGCCTCTATAGCCGCGACCTGTATGCGCGGCTGGAGGCCGAGACGGGCGTGGCGACCGGTTTCAAACCGGTCGGCCTGATCGAGGCCGCCGCCGACGCGGACCGCCTCCACGAATACCGCCGGGTCGCTTCCTTCCAGCGCCGGATGGGGCTGGAGATCCACGAGATCACGCCCAAGGAGATGGCCGACCTCTTCCCCCT
>Ga0075158_10001495_pt1 | contig 17571 bp, 18 predicted proteins | sample JI91814BDNA_FD_70968 | JGI IMG/M metagenome (GOLD analysis project Ga0075158, IMG submission 70968) | Wastewater effluent complex algal communities from Wisconsin, to seasonally profile nutrient transformation and Carbon sequestration -... | ecosystem: Engineered > WWTP > Effluent > Algae... | reverse complement strand
AAATGTCCGGCACCTAATACACCAATTCTAACCATACATGGATTTGTGGCAAATTTAATTTATTCGCCTTGAGCGTTATATAAAATGATGATATAAATGTCCACGTTTTATACAATATGTATATCAACCAACACAGTTTACCGAAATCTGACATGAAAAATGCTTTATCTTCACCTCGAAATTCAGGTATGACAAAAAGTAGTTTTTCGTTACCATTGGTATTACTACCCTTGCTTTCAGGTGTTTTGCTCTGGGCTGCCTGGCCGCCATTACCTTATACTTTTTTGGTTTTTATCGGCTTAGTTCCCCTGCTTTTAGGCGCTAAAATGGTAAACGAAAGGTTTACAAAATTTACCTCTTTCAAGGTTTGGTTAAGTCTGTATTTCGGCTTGTTGGTATGGAATTTACTTACCACTTGGTGGGTTAGCAATGCAAGTGTTGCGGGCGGTTTATTTGCGAATATGGCCAACCCGATTTTAATGACTGTTCCCCTTATGCTGGCGCGCAATACCGGAAAACGTCTTGGCGAAAATGCGGGCCTGTTGGCATTTATTGTGTATTGGATGAGTTTTGAGTTTATCCATCTTCGTTGGGAATTAACCTGGCCATGGTTGTCGTTGGGAAATGTATTTGCACTCAACCATACCTGGATTCAATGGTACGAATACACAGGTGTTTTTGGCGGCACATTATGGATATTGGTTGCCAATGTGCTGATATATAAAATTGTATCCAAATATATTTTTACCCAAACAGAAAACAATCAGCAAAAGAAAAAAATAGCTTTAGTGTTTGGCACAATGTTCCTCTTTTGGATTATTATTCCGATTGTAATTTCTAAAAACATTTATACCCATTATGTAGAAAAAGGAACATCAACAAATGTTACTGTTTTACAACCTAATTTCGACCCTTACACCGAAAAATTTACTATTCCTTATAGTATTCAAATGGATAAAATGTTGTCGCTTTCGCTTGATGGCATTACCGATTCAACAACATTTTTAGTGTGGCCGGAAACGGCAATTCAAACTGAAATTTGGTTAGATAAACTGCCCTATGAAAAACCGGTACGAGATATTCAAAAAGCACTTGATAGTTTTCCGAATTTAACTGCAGTTGTTGGCATAAATGGATTTGAAAGGTATTACGATAAAAGTAAAGTTTCGCCAACTGCACGAACATTTGTTACGCATAATTCAAAACGCGATACAATAATTTACGATATATATAATACTGCACTTGCCATAAATGAAAATGGCGCACAGGGTTTTTACCATAAATCAAAATTAGTACCCGGTGTTGAGCGTATGCCTTATCCCGGTTTTTTTGCTTTTATAGGTTCATGGGCAATTGAACTAGGTGGTATTTCCGGAAGTTTAGGTATACAAAAAGAACGCACTGTTTTTTTTAATAAAGATAGTATTGGTGTTGCTCCTGTTATTTGTTATGAAAGTATTTTTGGAGAATATGTTTCCGACTACGTGAATAAAGGTGCCGGATTAATTTTTATTATTACTAACGATGGTTGGTGGGGGAAAACAAATGGGTATTTACAACATAACGAATATGCCAAATTGCGTAGTATAGAAACAAGAAGAAGTATAGCGCGCTCTGCAAATACCGGCACATCATGTTTTATTAATCAGCGTGGTGATGTAATGCAGGCAACTGACTGGCGGGAGGATGCTGTAATTAATCAGTCGCTAAAAGTAAATACAACAATAACGTTTTACACCAAACATGGCGACTACCTTGCACGTATTGCATTAATTGTTTCAGGATTATTAGCTATCACAGCAATAGTGAGCAGGTTTAGGGCGAAATAAAGTAAAATTAAAATAGTATGATGGAATATGCTCAGCTTGAACAGTTGTGTTCGTCGGTAAGGGATGTTGTAAAACAAGTTGGGCTTGACATTGCCATATCCAGAAAACGAATTGATGAAATTGTAATTGAAAAAAAAGGGGTGCGTGATTTTGTAACTGAAGTGGACAGGCATGCGGAGCAAGCCTTAGTAAAACAACTGCAAAATTTATTACCTGAGGCAGGTTTTGTAACGGAGGAAAAAACAATTGCACAATCTGATAAACCTTACAATTGGATAATTGACCCATTAGACGGAACTATGAATTTTGTGCACGGAATTCCTGCATATAGTGTAAGTATAGGACTGGAATTTCAACACGAAATAATTTTAGGTGTAGTATATGAAATTGTGCATGATGAAATGTTTTATTCCTGGAAAAATGCACCTTCATTTTGTAATAATAAAATAATTCACATTTCTGATTGTAAACTATTACAAGATGCATTAATTGCAACAGGGTTTCCATACATCAGAAATGATGAGAGAACAACAAAAATTTCGGCAACACTAAAATATTTTTTAGACAATGGTCGCGATATTCGCCGAATAGGGACAGCTGCTACTGATTTGTGTTATGTTGCATGTGGTAGAATGGACGTTTATTACGAAGGGTTTTTAAATATTTGGGATATTGCTGGTGGGATTATTATAGTAAAAAACGCTGGCGGATTTGTTTCGGATTTTTCTGGCAATAATAATTTTACTAAAGGAGAAATTGTGGCATGCAGTCCTGTTATAAAAGATGTTGTTTTAAAAGGTGTTGCATTAATGCCATAAAAAAAACGCAACCTTTAATAGATTGCGTTTTACTAATTATATTAATTTTCATTTACACAAAAAATGAAACGATATAATAAATTAATCCGCTCATAATCATTGCAGCCGGAATTGTTAAAATCCAAGCCCACATAATTTTAGTAACAACCGACCACCGAACAGCACTAACACGTTTGGCAGCACCAACACCCATTATAGAACCGGTAATAGTATGTGTAGTAGATGCCGGAATTCCCATTGCTGCGGTGCCAAATAAAGTTATTGCTCCGGCAGTTTCTGCGCAAAATCCACCCATTGGTTTTAATGGTGTTAAATTGTGTCCCATTGTTTTAACCACTTTCCAGCCACCAATTAAAGTACCCAATCCAATTACAGTATAACATGCGTAAAATACCCATTGTGGTGGTGCATCAATACTAGCATGCCCTGCAGATGCAAGTAATAAAATAATAATACCGGCAGTTTTTTGGGCATCGTTACTACCATGACCTAAACTAAATGCAGCTGAAGAAACTAATTGCATTACCTGAAAAAATCCATCTACTTTTCCGGGGCGTGTTCTTCTGAAAATCCACAGAGTAATTATTTGTAAGGTATAAGCGGTAAATAAACCAATAATTGGTGCTAATAAAATGAATATACCAATCCAGCCAATACCTTTGTGATCAGGTTCAAACCATAACAAAGCATCAGGGCCGGCTTTTACTAATGCGGGTCCAATTAATCCTCCAATTAAGGTGTGTGAAATACTAATTGGTAAACCAAATCGGGTGCAAATCCATCCCCAGATAATTGCACCAACCAGTGAACAAAATATAAAATAATTATCTCCATCTACTACTGAGGCGTCAATTACCCCTTTGCTCATTGTTTTGGAAACTTCGGTGCTTTGAAATATCCATAAGGCAGCGAAATTGAAAAATGCAGCCCAAACAACTGCTTTTGCAGGGCTTAACACCCTGGTAGCAACTATGGTAGAAATTGAGTTGGCAGCATCATTGGCTCCATTTATGAAGTCGAAAATGAGTGCAAGCACAACGGTAATTATAATAATAGGTGCTATACCATCCATAATTAAGTAGTTTTTACGATGATAGACTCTATTACATTAGCGATGTCCTCGCAACGGTCGCTGGCACTTTCCATTTTGGCAATGATGTCCTTAATCTTAATTATTTCGATAGGGTCTTTTTCATTGGCAAAAAGGTCAGTTAACGCTAATTCGAATATGGCATCACTCTGATTTTCTACATTGTTGATTTCGATAATCATTTTACGCAATTTCTCAATATTGCGCATATCGCGTAATTCTTCAATAGCTGCTTTAACTTTAACGGCACCTTCGCTTATTAATTCTGCCATTTTGATAACCGCAGATGGCACATTATTCGGTTTGTACAGTTTAATACGCAATGCAGCATCCTTTACGTGGTCGGCAACATCATCAATTGTAGAAGCCAGATAATGGATATCTTCCCTGTCGAACGGTGTGATAAATACCGTATTCAGGTTATTCATAATTTCATGTGTTATTTCATCACCAATATGCTCGGCATGTTCAATTTCTTTGATAATAGCCTCGCGCTTGTCTGTGTCGCTTTCTTTTACACAGTGTAAAAGCAGGTTTGAAATGTGCACAATGTTGTCGGCAGCCTTGCCAAACAGCGGGTAAAATGTCTTGTCCTTCGGTTGGAAGAATTTAAGTACTTTGTCGATTGACATACGTTCGTTGTTTAAGTTAATGTTAACAGGAGCTAAATTAATTGTTAATACAATGATTTTTTAACACGAAAGTCATTCTTCATATAAATATTACGTTGAATTAACATTGGCTTAATATTGCGGAAACCATTGCTGCGCCTCAATACCACCTATTTCTAAATTAACAAATCTTTATGTGAGTATAAAATAAACAATGGCTTAATAATTAATTAACATAGCCAAAATACCTTCGCATCAACAATTTTAAAGCTATGTTAAAACAAATCACATTCGTAGTGCTCGCAGCTGTAGGTTTAGCCTCATGCGGTGGCGGCAAATCTGAAGAAGCCGGATCAACTGAAATCGCCGGTAATATATCTATCGACGGTTCAAGCACCGTTTTTCCTTTAAGCGAGGCTATGGCTGAAGAGTTTGGCCTTAAAAATCCAAAAGCACGTGTTACCGTGGGTGAATCCGGAACAGGCGGCGGTTTTAAGAAATTTGGTCGTGGTGAAATCGATATTTGTGGTGCTTCACGCCCGATTAAGGATAGCGAAAAAGAAATTTGCGATTCAGCAGGTATCAAATATTTGGAATTAGAAGTTGCCTATGACGGTCTTGCTGTTGTAGTAAATAAAGAAAATACCTGGGTGGACAAACTCACTACAGCTGAGTTAAAAATCATGTGGGAAACTGCAGCACAAGGAAAAATTACTTCTTGGAAACAAGTAAGAGCTTCTTTCCCTGACGAACCACTTCATTTATATGGTGCAGGTACAGCCAGCGGAACTTTCGATTATTTTACAGAAGAAATTTGTGGTAAAAAAGGTGAAAGCCGTGGCGATTATACAGCTAGTGAAAATGATAATACTTTAGTAACCGGTGTTGCCGGCGATAAAGGTGGTTTAGCATATTTTGGTATGGCTTATTATGAAAATAATAAGGAACAACTTAAAATAGTACCTATCGACAATGGTAGCGGAACAGGTGTTATTCCAACTCAGGAAACTGTTCTTAACAAATCATATGCGCCACTTTCACGTCCATTATATATATATGTGAGTGAAAAAGCAATGGCTCGCCCTGAAGTGCAGGCTTTTGTTTCATTCTTTATTGATAATGCTCCGGTATTAAGTAAAGAAGTTGGTTATGTGCCTTGTGAAGCAAGTATTTATGAAACTCAAAAAGGTTTAATAAAAGCTAGCATGGAAAAAAATGCTCCGGCTAAATAATTAATTATATATCTGTTCAGGCAGTGTAATAACTGCCTGAACAATTTTTTTGTATTGTGAAGAAAAGGAACGAGAAAATAATAGAATTTTTTTTAGCACTTAGCGGTGCTATTACTGTTTTAACAACTATCGGAATTTTATGGGTGTTGTTATACGAATCGGTATTGTTCTTTAAAGAAGTATCGGTTGTTGAGTTTTTTACCGACACACAATGGACACCACTTTTTTCGGATAAACATTTTGGAATTTTACCACTTATCAGTGGAACCATATTAACTTCATTTATTGCCATATTAGTGGCATTGCCAATCGGATTAAGTATTGCAGTTTATTTAAATGAATATGCACATCCGAAAATCAGGCAAACAATTAAACCAGTTTTAGAAATATTAGCTGCTATCCCAACAGTAGTTTATGGCTTTTTTGCCTTAACTGTTGTCACACCATTTTTACAAACACTTATTCCATCACTCGCAGGCTTTAACGCATTGTCGCCTGGTATTGTTATGGGTATCATGATTATCCCGTTAATATCTTCATTGAGTGAAGATGCCTTATACGCTGTGCCAAAATCATTGCGTGAAGCAAGTTATGGATTAGGCGCAACCCAATTTCAAACATCATTTAAAGTATTAGTTCCTGCAGCTTCTTCAGGAATTATTGTTTCAGTTATTCTTGCCATTTCACGCGCATTTGGTGAAACAATGATTGTTGCCGTAGCCGCCGGTTTAGAACCGCGATTAACTTTAGACCCAACTGTGCCAATTGCCACCATTACTACCTATATTGTTCAGGTTTCTATGGGCGATGTACCACAGGGTTCCCTGGAATTTAAAACAATATTTTCAGCGGGTATGATGTTATTTGTATTTACGTTTATTCTAAATACAATTTCAGCAAGAGTAAAAAAGAAATTTTATCATAAATACGAATAAATAAGCGCAGAAGGATGAATAATAGATTAAAAAATAACATTTTCAAATACTGGGCAATTTCCTGCACCTTGTTTGGAATTGCTATGCTGCTTATTTTTTTAATCAATATCGTAATTGATGGTGTAGGCAGAATAGATTGGAATTTTATTACCGATTTGCCTTCACGAAAACCTGAATTAGCCGGTATTTATACCGCAATTATGGGAACAGTTTGGATTTTGGGATTAACTGCAATAATTGCTATTCCAATTGGTGTTGCTGCAGGAATATATCTTGAAGAATATGGCAAAAAATCGCGTTTTGCCAATATCCTGGAAATTAATATTACCAACCTTGCCGGTATCCCATCTATTATTTATGGTATTTTAGGTTTGGAAGTATTTGTGCGCATGTTTGGTTTAGGCAATAGTGTAATAGCCGGCGCATTAACCTTGTCGCTGTTAATTTTACCTATTATTATTGTTGCTACACGCGAAGCAATTAAAGCCGTACCGAAGACAATTCGTGAAGCTAGTTTTGCATTAGGTGCAACAAAATGGCAAACCATATCGCAACAAATTTTACCCGCAGCCGGGGGAGGAGTTGTTACAGGAGTAATTCTTGCATTGTCCAGAGCAATTGGAGAAACTGCACCTTTGATTGTAGTTGGTGCATTAACCTATGTGCCGTTTGTGCCTCAATCGCCAATGGACCAGTATTCTGTTTTGCCAATGCAAATTTTTAACTGGATAAGCAGACCTGAAAAGGAATTTGCAACCAATGCAGCGGCTGCAATTATTGTGTTATTATTAATCACATTTATTATGAATGGCTTTGCGATATATTTGCGTAATCGCTGGCAAAAAAAGGTTAAGTGGTAATTATATGAGCTATAAATTAACAGCAGATCATGTAAATGTTTGGTATGGTAATTTCCATGCTTTAAAAGATATTTCAATTCGCGTAAGACCTAATACTGTGACTGCATTTATTGGCCCCAGTGGTTGTGGTAAGTCTACATTTTTACGATTGATTAATCGCATGAACGATTATATCGATGGTTTTAGAATGGAAGGGCATATTTTAATTGATGAAAAAAATATTTATGCCAAAAGAGTACGCGTTGAAGAGTTGAGGAAAGAAGTAGGTATGGTTTTCCAAAAACCTAATCCATTTCCGAAAACAATTTTTGATAATGTGGTTTACGGATTAACCATTCGCGGCGTAAAAGATAAACATACACTAGAAGAAGCATGTGAAAGTTCACTTCGTCAGGCTGCATTGTGGGATGAAGTAAAAGATAATCTCAAGAAGTCGGCATTGGCATTAAGTGGTGGTCAACAGCAACGTTTATGTATTGCACGCACCCTTGCTGTTAAACCAACCGTAATATTAATGGATGAACCGGCATCGGCTTTGGACCCGATTTCAACAGCTAAAATTGAAGACCTGATTGCTGAATTAAAACAGCATTACACGATAATTATTGTTACACATAACATGCAACAGGCTGCGCGTATCAGCGACAGGACTGCATTCTTTTATTTGGGTGAATTAGTGGAATTTGATACTACAGTAAATATATTTACAGCACCTAAAGAAGAAAAAACACAAAGTTATATTACCGGCCGTTTTGGTTGATTTTAAATTCATTCAAATTTTTTAAAAAGATGTCACAAATAGATAATCCTGTTCACAATCTCAAAGAAGAATTGGGGCAAATGTTTCAGTTAGTTTCTACGCAATTAACAAAAGCGAAAGAAGCCTTGACAAAATTTGACAAAGATTTAGCGCGTGAAGTAATTCAAATTGAAAAACGTGTAAACGGGCAGGAGTTACAAATTGACAGGATTGCTGAAAATTTCATCGCACTATATTCACCGGTTGCAATTGATTTGCGATTTGTATTGGCAGTTTTAAAAATCAACAATAACCTCGAACGTATTGGCGATATTGCTGAAGGTATTTCCAAATACATTATCGAATCAAACGGTCCTCTTGACCAAAAATTGATGGAAGAAAGTAATGTAATACCAATGTATGAAGCTGCTGTTCGTATGTTGGAAGAAACAAAAGTTGCTTTTGAATCAGAGGATACACTTATCGCCAGAAAAATATTTAAAAGCGACGATTACTTAGACCATATTAATATTGAAGCCATTCAAAATTTAACTGAAGGCATGAAAAGTGACCCTTCAAAAATAACCGACGCTTTGTATATTATTTCCATTATCCGTAAGTTGGAACGCATTGGCGACCAATTAAAAAATATTGCGGAAGAAATAATTTTCTACATAGAAGCGAAAGTGTTGAAACACGCGAAGCTTAAATAATACCTATTATAAGTTTGTTCGTTTTTAGGTTAATTACCTAAATGTTATTCGCATTCTGAATTGCAGTTTGCTGCTATTGCCATTTCAAATGTTTATTGTATTTGATTGCACTTACCTGATTAGTGCTTGTTATGTTTTTTGTTTACCGAAAAACCGACTGCTATGTATCCTCGTATATAGCTTCAAACAATTTATTCAAACAAAAAAACATAACAATGAAAAAAGTAACTAAATTATTTGCAGTAGCTGCAATAGCGTTTGTGTCGAATGTAAGTATTGCGCAAACCGTAACAGTAGGTGGAGAAGCCATGTATCCTAAAAAAGATATTATCGACAATGCTGTTAATTCAAAAGATCATACCACTTTAGTAGCAGCAGTTCAAGCAGCAGGATTGGTAGAAACTTTAAAAACAGCCGGTCCTTTTACTGTTTTTGCACCGGTTAACGATGCATTTGAAAATTTGCCTGAAGGAACTGTTACCACCTTATTAAAACCTGAGAATAAAGCAACTTTATCGACAGTATTGACTTATCACGTAGTTGCTGGTAAATTGGACTTTAATGCCATAGCCAAAATGATAAAAGAAAATAAAGGTGTAGCTACATTAACAACCGTAAGCGGAGGAAAGCTGATGGCAATGATGAACGGCGAACATAATATTCAGTTGAAAGATGAAAACGGCAGCCTTATCAATATTACTACTTACGATGTTTACCAAAGTAACGGTGTAATACATGTAATTGACAGGGTTGCTTTACCAAAATAAGTGTGGTTGCCTAACAAATAGAAGGGTTCCGGTTTCCGGGGCCCTTTTTTGGTTAAATGATGATTTATATCATAAACTGTTTGCCAATGTACCTTACCTTTGTTGTGGATTAGTGTATGAAAAGGACTTTTGCCATTTTTATAACCTTTTGTTACCTCTCAGGTGTATTTGCGCCCTTTTATACCTATGCCGGCTACTTTCTGAATAAAGATTTCATTATCGAAAACTTTTGTATCAACAAAAACAAGCCTGAGTTGGAATGTGATGGTAAATGTTACCTCAGCAAACAAATAGCCGAACAAACTCAAAAAACAGCCGATGCACAAGCGCCGGTTAATGAAAATATGAAATCACTTACAGCACATGTAATAGTGAGTGATATACAAACAATTATTTTCCCTTCAAACTTGCTGCTGAAACAATCCCTGCCTTTAAAAACAGCATCCTGCAACGGTGTTCCGGCCGTATACTCGCCTCCCGAAATTTTAGCGTAAAACAACATGTTTATCCCGTTGTACTAATTTATTTACGTTTAAAATTTTAACAAAATGAAAAATTATATTTTGGCTATTGCCGCTATTGCTGCTATTACATTTACTGCATGTAAAAATGATGATGATCCAATCGATGAACCGGAAGTTTACGATGTAACGTTTACAATTGTTGAACCAGAAGATGGTGCTGTGTTTACCTCGGGTGATGAGTTGCATATGGAAGTTGATTTCGAAGGAACTTTAGCATTAGGAAATGTTGAAATTCTTGCAATTAATCATACTACTGACGATACTATTGCACATATTACTGCAACTACTACTGAAACATTTTATATGATTCACGAACATGCTGATTTATCAGTAACTGAAGTTTCTGAATGTCATTTTATTGTTTCAGCATGGCAAACAAATTATGCTGACCGCATTAGCGAAGAGATTGATTTCACTATTAATCCTTAATTATGAAACGACTAACAATTGTAATTTTGATACTTATTGTCAAAATTACAATAAGTCCGCTTAGCGCCTGCGACCAATGTGGATGCTCGGTTGCCGGGTCGTATAATAATGTGACTGCCTATGCACATAATAATTACATAATGTTTAAGGCAGGTTATTATAAGTTTAGCACCGGAACAGCAACCAGCAAACTGCATAGCGAAATGTTTTCGGTTGATGCTATTGTCGGATATAACATAACCAATCGTTTACATATTTTGGCATTTGTGCCTTACCGATTGAATCAATTTTCAGGTGAGGACAATACTTATACAGTAAATGGTTTTGGCGATATGGGATTACTGGGAAATTATGTTGTGGCAACTAATCGCGACAACATGATGGCCAAGTATACTTATAGTTTAACAGTAAAGGCCGGGGTGGAATTACCAACCGGAAAATTTATAGATGATTATCGCGCTTTAGGGGTTCCTGCCAATTTATCGGCAGGGTCTAAAACCTTTGATGGCATTACAGGCTTGCGATATATTTATAAAAGAAAAAGTACCACTTTGATTGGTGATTTCACATTTAAATACAATCCGGAAAACGAAGCAAATTATCGTTTTGGGAATCAGCATACTGCAACAATTTTGGCTGCTCAACGATTTATGCAATCGAAAACAGTACTAACTCCTTATGTTGGTGTTACCGGCGAATTAGACGGTACGGATTTGTATCACGAAATCGAACAACATGGTACTAGTGGTGAAACGGTATTATTAAACAGTGGAATTGAATTAGGATTCGGTGATTACATTGCCGGAATTACAGCAGATTTTCCTTTATATGCCAACTTCGGCGAAGAAGCGAAATCATCTCCACGTTTCTCTTTGCGTTTTGCTTATATGTTAAATGACTGACACGTATCCATTAATAAAAAAGGTCCTTCGTTGTTAGGGGGCCTTTTTTGTTTTTTAGGATGGATGGTATCTTTTAATTTGTAGATGGCAACATCATTAAAACAATAATACTATTTTCTGTAAATGATATTGTTAATAATTAATGACCTGCATTTATTAAAATGATTATTTAGTTGTAATTAAATTATAAAGATGGGGAAAGGATGTACGGTTAGCCCGGATGGGAGCGGAAACTAACTTATGTGCTAATTTGTTGATGTGCTTATGTGCTGATTTGTGCAGCGTCCGCCGAGGCGGAAACAGCCGGTGAGGAGTGTGAATTTAATTTTTAAGACGAATGCGAAGGCGGAGGAAGTTTGATACGAAAAATTTAATGAGTAGTTGTGTTAGTTGCAGCGGACAGCCGGTTCGGATTGTTTTGATAAGGAGGATGTTGATGCTCCAAAAAATAATACCATAAAAAAAGGCCTCCGTGTGGAGACCTTTTTATAATTAACTGAATAATTTATTTTGCAAAAGAAATTGCGCGTTTTTCGCGAATAACTGTCACTTTGATATGACCCGGATATTGCATTTCGTCCTGAATTTTTTGGGCGATGCTGAATGATAATTCTTCAGCAACTTTATCGCTCACTTTTTCAGCTTCAACAATAACACGTAATTCGCGACCGGCTTGAATGGCATATGCTTTTTCAACACCATCGTTTGCTAACGCGAGATTTTCCATTTCTTTAATACGTTTTAAATAACTCTCGAGAATTTCTCTACGAGCACCCGGACGGGCACCGCTAATAGCATCACAAGCCTGCACGATTGGTGAAATAACATATTGCATTTCAATCTCATCGTGGTGAGCGCCAACTGCGTTTACGATAGCAGCGTGTTCGCCGTATTTTTCGCATAATTTGGCGCCTAATAATGCGTGGCTCAATTCTGATTCCTCCTCAGGTACTTTACCAATATCGTGGAGTAAGCCTGCCCGTTTGGCGAGTTTTGGATTTAAGCCTAATTCAGCTGCCATTACTGCGCAAAGGTTTGCAACCTCGCGGCTATGTTGTAATAAATTTTGACCGTAAGAAGAACGGAAGCGCATGCGGCCAACCATTCTGATTAATTCAGGATGCACACCGGTAACACCTAATTCGATAACTGTGCGTTCGCCAATTTCGTTGATGTGCTCTTCCATTTGTTTTTTGGTTTTGGCCACCACTTCTTCGATACGAGCAGGGTGAATACGACCATCGGCAACCAAGCGTTGCAAACTCAAACGGGCAACCTCTCGGCGAACCGGGTCAAAACCACTTATGATAATTGTTTCAGGTGTATCGTCTACAATAAATTCAACACCTGTTGCAGCTTCTAATGCGCGAATATTTCGTCCTTCACGTCCAATAATCTGACCTTTTTGGTCGTCGCTGTCAAGGTTAAATACCGAAACTGAATTTTCGATAGCTTGTTCGGCGGCTGTGCGTTGAATAGTTTGAAGAATAATTTTTTTAGCTTCTTTATTGGCTTTGAGTTTAGCCTCTTCCACAATTTCTTTAATGTGCGACATCGCCTTGTTGCGGGCTTCGTCTTTTAATGCTTCCATTAACTCGGTGCGTGCCTGATCGGCTGTTAATTTGGCAACATCTTCCAGTTTGCGGATATGTGTTTCGTAAGCCTTGTCTAATTCGCCCTTTTTCAAATTTACCACCTCAAGTTGTTTGGCTAAATTATCCTTCAGGGTATTGAGTTCGGCTTCTTTTTTACTGTATTGTTGTTGTTGTTGACCAAGTTGCGACTCTTTTTGTTTCATGCGCATTTCCTGCTCTTCCAACTTCAGCACTTTTTGCTGGCGTTCTTTTTCTACCTCGGATTTTTGCTGAATCATCTGGTCTTTAATTTCCAGTGATTTTTCTTTTTTGTAAGCGTCAGCGTCGTTTTTACTTTTTTGAATGATGAGTTCGGCCTCTTTTTTTGCTGCTGAAATCGTTTCTTCAGCCTCTCTTTCGGCGAATTGTTTCTGATTTTTCGATTGGCCGAAAATCAGTCGCCCTACAATAATTCCCGCTATCAGGGCTACTGCGCCTATGATAACGTACATCAAAGTGTCGTTCATATATATGGTTTTATGATGAAGGACCTTACTGACTAAAAACCAAGCTGAACTGGCGATTTGGGAGAAGATTAAGGATGCAAAGCTTTGCTTATCTGCTGATTGAGCTGCTCTAACTCGGCCGAAAAATCGGTTTCCGGTATTACCGGTTCCGGTTGTTTTTGCTCGGCCCCCAATTGCTCAACCATCATGGTGAGCACCGTCATTGCCAGATAATCCTGCTTGTCGTTACCGGCATGCTGCATCTGGAGGTCCTTTATTTTTTCAGCGATAATTCTTGCTGCTTTTCTTACAATTTCTTCTTCCTCAGGCTTTACTTTAAGCCTGTATGGCCTGTCGCAAATCGTAACATGAATATTTAACAATTTGCTTTCTTCAGTATCCATTGGTTTTTATGGTATTCAGTTTGTCCAATTGGGACTAAAGTTAACCAAAGATTACGAAAATGCTAATTGGGGTAAGGTAAGTTTTGGCTCAGTCGTTGAGCATAGCGATGCAGTTGTCTACTTCTTTAATCAGTTCGTTGATCCGTTTTTTCACCTCTGCTTTGTCTTCGGGTAATTCGTTGCCATTGCTAGAAATAGCGATGGATTGAGCGGTTTTGACGATTTCGAACTGCTTTTCAAGCTCTTCTATCTTCCGGTTTTTATCGGCTAAACCTCTGCGCTGCGCGTCTACCTGCTGTTTCAGGATTTCATTTTCTCCCTTAACAGCCTGGTAACTTCTCAACAACCGGTCTAAGTTGGTCCGAAGTGCCTGTAATTGTTCTTGCGTAGCGCTCATTGGTGGTTAAAAGTAAACATTTTTTATTTTCTTATCAGGGCACCGAGTTCAGTTTCGCAACGCGTCATCAATTTTTTCATAACACCATCTACATCCGAATCGGTTAATGTCCGTTCGTCGTTGCTAAAGGTTAAGCCAATAGCATAACTTTTTTTGCCTTCCAGCTTTTCGCCTTCGTAAACGTCAAACAGAATCAAATCTTTTAATATCGGTTTGCCCTCTTTTTTAGCAATGGCAGCGATGGCATCATAGTTAACCGATTTGTCGATTACCAATGCTAAATCGCGGCGAACTTCAGGGAACTTGGTTATTTCTTTAAAGGTCACTTTTCTGGATGCCATTTTATCCAGCATCATATTCCAGTCCAGTTCGGCAAAATAAACAGGTTGTTTAATATCGAAATCGCCGAGTATTTGTTTTTTAATACTGCCGCAGCAACCTATTACTTTTCCACCTACTGAAATTGTTGCACCTTGCTCAAAAAGTGGTGCTAAATCATTTTGATTTTCATTGCCAATTGGTGACCACTCACCTTTGCAATTCATTTTATTTAATAAAGCATCAACAGCTGCTTTGATATCATAAAAGTCTGTTTTGCGATTGCTTATTTTCCAGTTTTCAAGATATTTATTTCCTGAAATAAATAGGCCGATTTTTTCAGCCTCCTGATAAGTTTCAGATTTACTATATACTCTGCCAAATTCAAATAAAGCTAAATCAGTTTGTTTGTGATTGCTATTATATCCAATTACTTCAAGGCCGGTAAATGCCATGGTTAATCGCATGCTATCCAATTCGGCATTTAATGAATTTAATAAGTTTACCTGTTTTGGTGCAAATTGTGGCAAATAGTTTTGTGCATATTTAGAACGTGAAATGGCGTTGGTAAATATTTCGTAAAAGCCAGTGCTCACTAAATAATTAATAGTTTCCAGTTTTACTTTTTCTTTATCCGGTTTCGGACTTACCAAATAAGGTGTTTTTATGGTTGCCGGAACTTGAATATTATTAAATCCATGCATGCGCAATATTTCTTCAATAATATCAATTTCGCGAATTACGTCATTTTTATAAGTAGGCACTTTCAATTGTAAAACATCATCTGTTTGTTGAGCTACAGTAATATTCAGTGCTTCCAGAATGGTAATAATGTTTGCTGTCGGTAATTGTAAAGTGCTTAATTTGGCTAAACGGCTTAACCTTAGGTTTACCTGGTATTCAGGCATTTTATTTGGGTAGATGTCAATAATGTCTCCGGCAATTTCACCACCACAAATTGTTTGAATTAATGAAATAGCATGTTGCAATGCGACAACAGTTGATTCGATATCTGTCCCTTTTGCAAAACGCGCAGAAGCATCTGTTTTTAATCCATGCACCGATTCAGTCCTTCTGATATACGAAGGATTAAAATAAGCACTTTCTAAAAAAACATGTTGTGTTGTAGTTGTTACACCGGAATGTAATCCGCCATAAACTCCTGCAATACACATACCACCATTGGCATCACAAATCATTAAATCTCGTTCACTTAATTTTCTTTCTTTACTATCAAGTGTAATAAATGTTGTGTTTTGTGGAACAGTTTTTACAATGATGGTATTGCCTTCAATTTTATCTGCGTCAAATGCGTGTAATGGTTGACCGTAGAGTTGTAAAATATAATTAGTAATATCTACAACATTATTAATTGGACGCATACCAATTGCACGCAATTTATTTTGCAACCATTTTGGCGATTCTCCAACAACAATATTTTTTAATAATACGCCGGAATATCGAGGACATGCTGTGGCATTTTCAACTTGAACTTGAATAGCAGCAGGAAGTGAATTTACAGAGATATTATTTTGTTGCGTTGATATTAATTCTGATTTGCCTAAGCCACGTGAAATTAATGCAGCACGTAACTCTCTTGCTGTACCGGTATGCGAATTGGCATCAGCATGATTGGCAGTTAATCCAATTTCGATTATTGTATCATTATATACATCAAATAAAGTTTTAACGGGTGTCCCAGGTATAGTATTATCCGGTAAAATTTTTAAACCGTCGTGACTTTCACCAATACCAATTTCATCTTCGGCACATAACATACCGCTGCTTTCAACACCGCGTATTTTTGCTTTTTTTATGGTAAATGGCTCCCCTTTAATTGGGTAAATGGTAGTTCCGGGAATGGCAACAATTACTTTTTGTCCGACAGCAACGTTTGGTGCACCGCAAACAATTTGTAGTAGTTCATCAGTACCAATATTTACCCGTGTAACTTTTAATTTATCGGCATCTGCGTGTTTTTCGCAGCTCATTACTTCGCCAACAACTAGTCCTTCAAGGCCTCCGTTAATAGTTGAAAATGGATAAACACCTTCTACTTCTAATCCGATATCAGTTAACAGAACGGCAGCTTCATTTGCTGTCATACTGAGTGGTAATAATTCATTGAGCCAGTTCCAGGATATTTTCATATCCCGCAAATTTAATAACAGTTGCGTTAAGGCTATATAATTTGGAAGATAATAGGAGCAGCTGACTTAAAATTATCGCCAGGTTTTGGCAAAATACGGTATCTGGTCGTGCGACTCAGTATCCTTTTGCTGCCAGTAAGCCATAGTTACCACTTTACCTGTGCGCGTGCGGAGGAGTCTGCCATAAATAGCATTGGTAGGATTAAAAGTGGCATCTGCAACACCAACCGTCCAGGATGTTGGGGGAGGAGGTACTTCACCTTCAGCAGGCACAGGAGCACCTTTTGCAGGAGGTGTAGGCACTACCACAACGGTAAAGCCGTTAATAGATAGTAAGTCTTTTAAAAAATCAACACGTTCTTTAGAAGCATTTTTTTCTACTATAGCGCATTTTATACCATCCAGATCGTCGAAGGTGTGATTTTGATTAATTGCCATTTACTTACTATTTATAAATGAATGATTGAAAAAATATATTCGTAACAACCGCCAAATAAACCGGTGATTAATAACCCAGCCATACAAATAGCAAAAGCGAGACCTGCTTGAAATCCGGTATTCACTTTAGGAATTGCCATTTCGTTGCTATCCATAAACATGGCTTTAACTACTTTGAGATAATAATACAACGAAACAATCATATTGAGTGCTGCTATTACGATTAGTGCTGTATTGTTTTGTGCAGCACCTGACATAAGTAAAAAGAATTTACCGAAAAATCCGGCAGTAGGTGGAATACCTGCAAGTGAAAATAACGATAATGCTAAAATCCA
>Ga0075158_10001493_pt1 | contig 17571 bp, 8 predicted proteins | sample JI91814BDNA_FD_70968 | JGI IMG/M metagenome (GOLD analysis project Ga0075158, IMG submission 70968) | Wastewater effluent complex algal communities from Wisconsin, to seasonally profile nutrient transformation and Carbon sequestration -... | ecosystem: Engineered > WWTP > Effluent > Algae... | reverse complement strand
GGAACCCGGACTTCGTCAAGATTGTCGACTTCGGCATTGCCAAGGCGGGCGGGGCGACCGACAGCGCGCTCGCCCAGGCGCAGGATCTCGCGGCGACGATGGCCCCCACCGAGGCAGCCGGGATGGTCGAGACCATGGCGGGGCTCATCCTGGGGACGCCGCCGTATATGTCGCCCGAGCAGTGCAAGGGCGGGATTCCGGTCGACGCGCGCGCCGACCAGTACGCAGTCGGCTGCATCCTCTACGAGATGCTCGCCGGCGAGCGACCTTTTGTCGCATCGTCGCTGGTTCAGCTGCTGATGAGCCACATCGTCGAGTCGCCGCCGCCCCTTGCCGAGCGCGCGCCGCAGCAGAAGATTCCCCCGGCGCTGCAGGCCGCGGTCATGCGCATGCTGCAGAAGGAGCCGGCGCAGCGCTTCCCCTCGATGAGCGAGGTCGCCGAGAGCCTGGAGCAGGTCGCTGACCTGCTGCTCGTCGAGCGCGGCGAGAAGACGGTCCTACCGGCGGGGCTGCTGGGACTCCTCGGGCCGCGGGTGCAGGGCTCGCACCTGGTCGTGCGCGGGCGGCGGGTGCCGCTGTGGGCGGTGGGCGCGGCGCTGCTCACGGCCCTGGTCGCGGCCTTCGGCGGGTTTGTCTACTTCGGCACCGTGCTGTCGCGCGAGCGGTCGCCGCGGACGCTGGAGCCGGGCGAGCTGCAGGCGGTGAAGCAGCGGGCGGTGGCGCTGCTGCGGCAGCGCGCCCGGTCGACCCCGACGGGGCCGGGCGCCGACCTGCGGCTGCGGCTTGGGGCCATCGCGGCGCTCGGTCAGACGCAGGACGCCGAGCTGCGGCCCGAGCTCCAGGCGCTGCTCGCCGAGCCGGATGAGGCGGTGCAGGCCGAAGCGGCGGCGGCGCTCGGGCACCTGGGGGATAGGGCCGCGCTGGCGGCGCTGCGGACGACGCTGGCGCAGGCGCGCGGGTCGCTCGTGCGGCTGACGGCGGCGCGGGCGCTGCTGGATCTCGGCGAGGCGAGCGGCGAGGAGCGGCTCGTTCAGGCGCTGACCAGCGGCGCGCCCGAGGAGCGGCTGCGCGCCGCGTCGATGCTGTGCGACCGGCGCAACGCGGCGGCCGAGAAGCTGCTGCTGCAGGTGGTGGATGAGGGCCTGCTGCAGGAAGAGTCGGCGGTGCTGGACGCGCTCGGGTGTCTGCTGAGCTCGCAGAGCGCGGAGGCGGCGCGGGAGCGGCTGCACCGCCGCCTCCAGGCTGCCGCGAACCCGCAGCAGCAGATCGAGCTGGCGCGGGTCCTGTCGCGGGCCGGCGACGAGCAAGGACGACGGGTCCTGCGCGAGCTGGCGGCCCGGCCGGGGCTCGTGCGGCTCCCGGCGGCGCGGGCGCTGGCGGCGCCGGACGTGCCCGAGGTGGCGGAGCTGTTCCGCGGCGTGCTCCGCGACCGCCAGGCCCAGGACGCGGCGCGGATCCTGGCCAGCGAGGGGCTGGGCCAGAGCGGCCACCTGCTCGACGTGCGGCTGCTCGACCGGGCGCTGCGCGGCGCACCGGCGGCGGAGCTGGCCGAGGCCGCGGCCGTGGCGGTGCTGCAGCTGGGAGCCGCCGACCCGACCGCGCTCGGCACCGAGAGCCTGCGCTGGGCGCGCGGCAGCCTGGGCGCCAGCGACTGGCGGCTGCGCGAGTCGGCGGCGCTGGTGCTGGGCAGCAGCGCCACCGGGGAGGCCGTCACGCTGCTCAAGAAGATGCTCAGCGATAGCGACGCGCGGGTGCGGCGGGGCTCGGTGTCGGCGCTCGGTCGCCGGACCGAGGAGTCGGCGCTGCTGGCCTTGCGCGAGGCGCTGCGCGACCCCGACCCCGAGGTCCGGCTGGAGGCCCTGCGGTCGCTGCAGCGGATCAGCCGGTACCTGATGAGCAACGGGACCAGCGACGTCCCCAAGCTGCTGAGCAGCTGGTTCGCGGAGCTCCTCCGCGACGGCCGGCCGCGAGAGCAGATCCTGGCGCGCACGCTCCTTCTGCGGCTCGGCGACGCCAGCCAGGCCCAGGCGCTGCGCGACATGCAGCACGCCGAGGACGCCGGCGTACGGCGCTTCCTGCTGGAGCAGGGGCCGGCCGATGTCGAGCTGGCGCGGGCGCTGCTCAAGGACGCGGACGCCGGCGTGCGCTTCGCGGCAGCCCGGCGGCTGGCCGAAGCCGGCGACAGCCAGGCGCTCGCGGTCCTGCACGAGACGCTGCAGCAGAACGGCGCCGACAGCATCGCCGCCTATGGCCTGCTGGCCAGGCTCGGGCAGCACGTGGCGGAGCCGGAGGCCGTGCGCCAGGCGCTCCAGCTCGACCGGCCGGTGCCCGAGCGCATGGCCGCGATCGAGGCCATGTCCGGAATGCCCACGGCGCTGGCGGTGCCGCTGCTGCTGCAGGCGGCGCGTGACCCCGAGCCGCTGGTGCGGCGGCTGTGCGCCGAGGTCGCCGCCGAGCTCCCCGAAGGGACGAGCGGCGGCGAGGCCGGCGGATTCCCGGTGCTGCGGTTCCTGCTTCGCGACCGCGATCCGGCGGTGCGCCAGCGCGCCGCGGCGCTGCTGTCGCGGCTGACGCTCCCGAGCGCGCCCCCGCCGCCTCCGGCCAAGGCGGCGCTCCCGGCGAAGGCGGCCCCGGCGTCACCGGCGACCGCGCCCCAGGTCTCACCCGAGGCCACCGACCAGCCGCCCGCCGACGCCGGGGCGCAAGCCGGTGCGGACCCGGCGGAGGCCCCCGAGCCGGAGGCCGAGGAGGGCCCCGGCCAGGGCACGCTGCTCCTGGACGCGCCCGAGGGCATCCTGTTTCAGATCGACGGCGGCAAGTGGCAGCGAACGGCGGGCAAGGGGCTGCCGCTGAGCGTCGGCCCGCACCGAGTCATCACGCTCGGCGGCGAGTACGACTTCAGCGTCGAGCCGGACAAGAAGGTCCGCGTCAAGCTCACTCCGTCCCCGGTCGATGAGGCCGTACAGTTTGGCAGCCGCGCCTATCAGCAGAAGGAGTTCAGCAAGGCGCAGAAGCAGTACGACCGCGCCAACGCGCTGTGCAGCCGCGACCGCGCCCACAAGAAGGCGTGCACGACCCTGGAGCTGACGCTGGCGCTGGACCGCGGCCGCATCTTCGAAGAGCAGAAGCGCCTCAGCGAGGCGATGGCCGAGTATCAGAAGGCGGTCGATGGCACCCGCGGCAAGCCCCGTGTCCAGGCCGCCGAGGCCCTGAGCCGTCTGGCCCCCCAGCTCGGCAAGGTCATCCTGCGCAGCCTGGTCAAGGGCAAGTGTCAGGAGCGGGTGCAGTGGCTCCTGCCGGGGAAGAAGCAGAAGATCAAGGTCGGCGACAAGAGTCAGCCAGTCAACGTCCGCGCCGGCCAGACGGTCGAGATCGGGACCTGCTCGTAGGCGGAGCCGCGGCGCCGGCTCAGCATCGGCGCGCGCTGCCGGACTCGCTCAAGGACCGACGTACAGAAGCTGCAGTCTGGCGACCGAGTTCGCGTTGACCTTGGGATTGTTGCAGCCGCAGAAGCCGCCGCCGGTCAGGTTGACGACCTTGCTGTCCGCCGAGTACACCGAGCTGCGGCCCTCCGCGTCCTCACTTCGGGGCCGGAGCCGGAATCTCGCCGGGGCGCAGCTTGCGCTACGCCCTTGAGGAGGAGCGCCGCGCCGGCCCCGGCCCCGGCGCGAATCTATCCGCATCCTCTCCGCAGACCGCACATACTCACGCCTCTCCGACGAGCCGCGCCCCCCGCCACTTTGTCGGGCTGAATGACCGCGCAGTCCCCGCCGTCCCGAAAGCGGAGACTCCCAAAGCCGCGGAACGGAATCGGGAACGCGCTTGCAGCGATGTCCGCCTACCTCAGATGGTTCTGGCGGAGCCAGGTGTCCATCAGCGACCAGCCGTGCCGATTCTCGGGCTGCAGGTTGAAGCAGTGGCCGACCGTGGGCAGAGTCTGGGCCGTGACCTGAGCCAGCGGATAGGCGGCCCGCTCGGCGTTGCCGTCCGAGCTGAACAGCGCATCGTGCTCGCCGAGCTGCACCAGCACCTTGCCGGTAACCTGGGTGGCATGGGAGAGGACCGGATTGAAGGCGGCGCCGAAGCTGTCGAGGAACACGCCGCGCGGCAGGTGGTCGGCCAGGTGGTTGGCGTCGTAGGCGATCATGGCCGGGTCGGCGGTCGGGCCGAAGTACAGACGCGTGCGCAGGGCCCCATCGATGCGGACGTAGGGGGTGGCGGCCAGCTGGAAGACCACCGAGTTATCCACCGGGAGCCCGCCCGGCGGCGGCATGTGGCTCCAGCCGGTGACGATGAGGGCGTCGGCCGGGTGCCCCGCCGCCTGGGTGCCGATCGAGGCCAGGCTGCCAAACGAGTGGCCGACGAGCACCGTCTTGTCAAAGCCGCAGCCAATCGGGTTGTGGTGCGGCGCCCGCAGCTGGGTCAGCAGCTGTCCAAGGGCATCCCACTCGTCGGTCAGGCGGATGGCGTCGCCCTCAATCATACCCTCGCCGGTGCTCTCGCCGGCGCCGAGGTTGTCGATCGCCAGCACTGTGTAGTTACGGCGCGCCATGTAGCAGGCGAACGAGTAGCTGTGCTGGTTTATCCGCGGCGCGTCCCAATAGGAGTGAGTGTAGGTGGCGCCGTGCACCGCCACCAGCAGGGTCTTGTCGCCGACTCCTCCCCTGGAATATAGATAACCTACGACATTTAGACGCCTACCATTGGCAATCTTGACTCTGAACACATGTCGTTGGGCATCAATACCTTCGCAGCCGCGCGCGTCGTCATCTTGTAGAGAATCAGCCAGGGCCTCATAAGCTTCTGGCGGAGCTCCTCCACACGCCGACAACAGCGAACAGCCCAGCGTCAGCGCGAATGGGAAGAGGAAGTTCCTGGTATGTGTCATTTTGATCCCCCCTAATCAATCGACCACAATTCTAATCTGACATTGGTAACTAAATCTGGCAAGTGAATAATTGGACCAATGTTATTTGCCTGACAATGCCATTACGGTATGTAAAGCGCGCCACCTCCATGTGCTCACGGTGCCCGCCCAGCAGCACCTGTGGGTGTACGCCTATTTACCTTAGAATGTTTTAATATTTTCGATGTCATGCGCGCATGCAAAGGGGACTGTCTATCATCGTTGCTACGAGGAATGTGCCAACGCGGCCGGCGTCAAATACTTGAGTGGGATCGCGATATACGGATTTGCGCCTGCGCGCGACCAGCAACCTGCATGGGCGGGAACGATTGATCGAGTCTGCTCGACAGAAGGAACATTATCGGGCTTAGCTGCTTGAGGACAGAGTAACGCCCGATGACGGTGCCGTATGGGAGCGCGCGGATCGGCCAGCGGACCCGCGCCGCCGGCGAGCGTCGGCTGGCTCCCGAAGTGGCAAGCCGGTGTCCTCCTGACCTCAACGGACGTCAAGCCGCAGAGCGTCCAGCGCGAGCGGCAGCCTGCCTGTCGGCATCCGCAGGGCGCGCTGCCCCTCCGGAAGCTCCTGCGGACGTAAACGCTGGCTCCCAAGCCGCGACAAGAGCCGCGCGTGCACTGCCGCTGCCGACGGGGGTGCGCAGCGCAAGCAAGGGAGGCCGACTCGGGGCCGAGAGAGCCACCGCAGGCTCCGCGCGGCTCCCCGTACTAGTGATGGCTGCGCTTTTCCTTGTCCGATTTCTTCGACTTGCCATCCCCCCCACGGTGGGAGCGATGGTGATGGCGCGAGGACGCGGCCGGCTCCTCATCGCTCGAGTCGGAATCCGGCTTGACGGTCCGATGTCGCGGCGCCTCCGGCCGAGCCGTCTCGGGCTGGGCGGCCGCAGGTCGGGTCGGCTCGGGCCGGGTAGGCTCGGGCCGGGCGGGTACCGGAGCGCTGGCATCGCGGACCAGATCGACGCGCGCAATCTGGTCCGGCCCGGGCTCACTGACCGCGCGAATCGCCAGCAGCCCTGGCGCCGCCCCTGCCTCAACCAGGAAATCGGATAGCGCCTTGGCGCGCCGCGCCGCGAGCCGCTTGGCGGCGTGATGGCTCCCTCCGGCCGTCACATCAATCAGGACCTTCCTGATCGCAGAGGTGGCGCGCAGGGCGGTCACCAGCGCGGCGACCGTCGGCCGCGAGCTGGTGTCGAGCTCGGCCGACCCGGGCTGGAACTTCAGCGGGAGCGCCAGCCGGATGCTCGTCTCGCCGATCTCCAGGAGCGGACAGCCGCTGCTCTCCTTGGGCCCGGGCTGCTTGGGACACTTATCGAGGCGGTCGATCACTCCGTCCTTGTCCTGATCCCGGTCCGGACAGCCTCCGTTGGCCGCCGGCCCCGGCTCGCTGGGACAGCGATCGAGCGAATCCGCGACTCCATCCCGGTCGGCATCCTGGACTTGCAGCGGACAGCCGCTTTGCTGGGCCGTCCCGGGCTGCTTGGGACAAGCGTCAAGCTTATCCGGAACCCCGTCATGGTCGCTGTCGGGACACTTGATGCTGTCCTTGGCCGCGGCCGGATCCGTGCAGCTGTCGGTAGCGTCGATCGGGACCTCGCGGTCCGGGCCGTGCCGTTCCAGCGGCGGCTTCTCTGCCGGCTCCACCGGGCGGGCGGCGACGCGCCTGGTTCCCGGTATCACATACGCGACGCCGGCGAAGAAGCGGAAGTTCGGTGAGCCGACGGCTCCCACCAGCCCACCCCCGACTCCGGCGCTGACCGCTACGCTCTGGCTGACCGCGTAGCGCGCGCCGGCGTACCACTCAAGGGGAGTGTACAGGGGGCCCCCGACGAACTTACTGAAGCCGGCGGCGCCGCTGAGCTCCGCGGCGACGGCAAAGCCACGCGGCAGCGGCACGCCCAGGCCCACTCCGTAGCGCAGCTGATCGCTGACCCGCACCCGATCGAAGTCGACCGTGCGGTTGTACGTACGGACGTAGACGCCCAGGTTGGCGGCGATGAAGATTCCGTTCCGGAAGGTGTAGTCGGCGGCCAGCCGCGGCTCGATGCCGAAGGTATCGTCCCCGCGAAAGGAGGCCGCCGAGCCGGTCGGAAAGGTCAGCTGCGGCACCGCCGCCAGGCCGAAGCCCTTGCGGCTGAACAGATGGAACTTGGTCAACAGCCGCAGGTCCCCTAGCCCCGCCACGGTCGGAGTATTGGGAACATCCGAGGTGGGGGTGCGGGTGTCGAAGCCCTGGTACAGGACCACCGGCAGAGCCAGCGCCGCCGAGAACCAGCTGGTGATTCCCGCCCCCGCCAGGAGGTGCGCAGTGAAGGTCGCCGGCACGGTGGCGGCGTACGTCTCTCCGGTGTCCTGCAGCACCTGGCGCAGCGGCCGGTTGGCGACCTCGAGGACGACCCCCGCGATGGGCCACCGCGGCCGCGGCAGCAGGGTCCCTTCGACCGTAAAGAGGTTCCCGGTGCCCAGAGTCGGGCGGAAGGTCTGGGCGTTAAACGTCGCCAGCTGCGGGCTCGGCACCTGAGCCCGCGCCTCGGGCACGATAAGAGTGAGCAGCGTCAGAACGAGCAGTCCCCGGCGGCGCGGCCGCGGGCGGTCGCTCACCGCCTGGCCGGCTGCGCGCGACCGCGTCCGCTCGCCGAAAAAAAAAAGACCGACCAGCAGCGCCGCCAGCAGCGCCCCGCTGCCGGACCCCGGCCCCGCCGGGGTGCTGCTGCAGCCGCCCGAGTACTGAATATCGGGGCGAGCGATGCACTGACCAAACGCGCTGTCGCAGATCTGTCCGGTCGCGCACTGCGCATCAGAGATGCAGGGGGTGCAGGTGTTGTTGATGCAAAGGAATCCCTTGAGATCGCACACATGGGTATCTTCCGGACTGCACTCGCTGCACTGCGTTCCCGAGCACGCCGGCAGGGCGGCCGGACAAGCCGTGCAGCTGGCGCCGCAGCGGGCGCCGACGAGGCAGCCCTGGCACAGACCATCGCGACAGTACTGGCCGGCGTTGACGCCGCAGTCCGCGTCGACCTGACACTCCCGGCAGCTGCCCTGGCCAACCAGCGCGGTGAACAGCTCGGAAGCTCCCACCAGCTGGAAGCTCGCCGGCAGCGCCGTCGGGGTGGCGGCGACCTCGACGTCGACGCGCGGCGAGCTCGCCAGGGCGAGGACTCCCGGGCCGGTCTGCTGAAAGTAGACCAGCTCCAGCGGATAGAGGCCGGGGCCGGTGAACTGAACCTGCCGGCTGTCGTGCAGGGAGGCGCCGGTCACCGTGGACTGCAGGATCAGGATGCCGCCGATCGACAGCCGGTAGCCATCATCGGCCTGCAAGCCGAAGGTGTACGTCGCGGCGCTGCGGACATTCAGATAGCCGCGCACGCGCATCGCGATGTTCTGATCGTTACCCGCCTTCGGACTGCCGGCGAGCGAAGAGAACGGCAGCGGCCGGGCGCCGGGAAAATCCGAAATCGCCTTGGGATCGCCGTTGCGATAGTTTACCGTGCTGACCGTCAGGCTGAGCTTACCGTCGACGGTGCTCATCCCCGGCGACTGCGAGACATAGAACGCCGCGACGCCGGGGCTGGTCAGCGTATTGAAGCTGCTCAGGTGCACCGCGGTGGCGCAGGCGCCGGTGCCGTCGACGCTCTTGGCGGCGGCGGCGGCCTGCGCCGGGGTGACGACAATCGGCGCCGCAAGTGACTCCCGCGGGGACAGAGCCGCCAATAGAAGAAGGCCCAAAATGACGAGGCAGCGACGCATTAAAAGACCTCAAATAGCAAAGCCGGCAACTCGACTGCGGAATCGCTCCACCTGCTACTGGGAGGTATTCAGGTACACCGTCATGTTACCCGGGTTCGCCCCATTAGTACTGTTTAGTTCGTTGATGATGGCGAAGTCCAGCCGCTTGTCGCCGTTGAGGTCCATGATAAACACCGCCCACGGACCATTTACCGAGGTGAAGTCCTGCCGCGAGCTGAAGGTCCCATCGCCGCTCCCAAGCAGGATGCTGACGTTGCTGGCGACGCGGTTGGCGACGATCACGTCCTGATTCCCATCGCCGTTCATATCGGCGATCGCCAGCTGCTGCGGACCGGCGCCGACGAACACCGGATTGTTCGGCGGATTGAACGTCGCGTTGGGCGAGCCGGTGCCGATAAAGACACGGATGGTGTTGGTGATCGAGTCGCTGACTACGCAGTCGATCTTGCCGTCGTTGTTCAGATCTCCGAGCTCCATCCACTGCGGGGCCTGATTGGCGTTGTTGGTTCCGTAGTTGAGCGGATTGGCCGCCTGAAACGGACCTGCCTGCTGGCCGGTGCCAAAGTACACGGCGAGCGTCGCGCCGCCGTTATTCTGCATCACCGCGACCAGATCCTGTCGTCCATCACCGTTCAAATCCGCCGTCTGTACGCGCGTCGGCTGGCCGTTGGGAGCCAGCGCCATGTACTGCCCCGACGGGAACAGGTTGGCGTTGTTGGCGGTGTTGATGAACAGACCGATGTTGCTGGCGTTCACATTCCCGGTGATGAGATCAGGCTGGTTGTCGCCGTTGATATCCGCCACAACCTGGGAAAAGACATTGCCGCTCGCTCCGTAATTTAGCTGCGCGACCGCGTTCATCAGGCCGGTGCCGTTGCCCAGGTAGTAGTGCACCTGATTGCTGGTCGTGCCCACCACCATGTCCAGCCTGCCGTCGGCATTCAGATCGACCAGGCGGGTCGTATTGTTGGCCACCTGGCCCCCGAGAAAGCCAAAGGTCGGCGTCGGCTGCAGCGGAGCAAAACCTCCCTGGCCGTTGCCGAGGTACACCGTGTAGATGCTCTGATCGACGTGGGTGACGATGACGTCGGTCTTGCCGTCTCCGTTGAGATCACCGAAGGCGGCCCCGTGGGGACGCTGGGCGAGGGTCGGATAGGCGGTCTGGGAAAAGGTCAGCTGCGAGGCGTAGAAGGTCAGCGCGGTGGGCGAGCTCGCTGCGTTGCTGTTCTTGCTAGTCTGTCCGTCCGGGTTGCGGGCGACCAGGTTGACCGGGCCGACGCCAGCCCGCGCCGGCGTAAGGAGCACTGCGGTGGTCGGTGTGACCGACATCACATTGACGAGCTGGTTGTTGATGAAGAAGTTAGTGGTAGTCGAAAAGGGGCCGCCCGTTACCGTGATCTGATCGCCACCCGCAGTGGACAGGAGCTTGGGGCTGACCGCCAGGATGTTGGGAGCGGTCGGCTGAAATGCTCCGGCGTCAAACCCGAGCAGATCGGCGGCCGGCACCGTCGCCATATCCGGGTTCGCGGCGGGCACCGGGAAGAGGGATCGCGGGGTCTCAGAGCAGCTGAGGAAAAGTAGACTGGCCATAATAATGTTTCGCTTCATATGTGACACTCCGTATGAACTAGTTTATAATTGAAACAAGATTCTGTCCGCCGCGCAATGCCCTTGCGGGACTGTTCGCGAAGCGCCGGTAAGCAGCCTCGGAGCCTTGAGCCAGTGAAGATCCACCGCCACGCGAGACGTCGATGACTGGAGGCAGCGCCGCCGCCGCGCTCCAGCCCGGCCTCGTGCTCGCCGGCTTCCGCCTCGTCGAGCAGCTAGGCAGCGACGGGCTCGGGGATCTGTTCCGGGCGCAGAATGTGCACGCGCCGCGGCTCTTGCGGGCGATCCGCGTCATCCGCGCCGAGCTGGCGGCGCAGCCCGACTTTCGCACCCAGCTGCTGCGCGTCGCCGAGCTGCTCGATGTGCTCGAGCACCCGAACCTGCTTCGCCTGCACCACCTCGGCGAGGAAGGTGACTTTCTGTTCACCGTGCACGACCTGCTGGTCGGCCGCACCCTGCGGGCGCTCACCAGCGAGCAGCGGGCGCACCGGCCGGTCGGTGTGGTGACAGATTGGGTGTACCAGGCATTATGTGGCCTGGGTCACGCTCACCAGCATGGAATCATCCACCAAGGTTTGTTCGCGGCAAATCTCCCGTCGAGATAACTCAGCTTCACGAGTCTGTGGAAACACCCTGGACGCGCAAGATCAGAAGTCCTACTGGGTATTCTGAGCGCACCAGAAGGCAAACGAGGCGTTGAGCTGGCTATGCCAGCGGTGATATGATGGCTCGCTGATTATCTGGCTGGAGGCCTGCGGGGCCACGTGCCGATATGATCGACTGGGAGCAGCACATGATCCACTTTGATGAGCCATGGTTGACCGTCCACTGGGATGAGTACTGTCAGGCGGTCTGGATGGAATGGAAGTCCTATGTCGAGGGAGACGATGCCCGGCGAGGTCTTGAGGCCGGGCTCAGCCTGTTTCGGCGCAAGCCCACGAATCGGTGGCTGGCCGACGTGCGGCTGCTTGGCCCGGTGCGTCAAGTGGATCAGCAGTGGATCAACAAGGACTGGTTCCCGCGAGCCATCGCGGCGGGACTACGGGTCATGGCCACTGTGGTGCCCAAGTCGGCGATTGCCCGGATGTCGGTCAGACAGATCATGAGCAAGGTCAATGACGTGGACATCGTCAACAACAACTTTGACGACCTGGAACAAGCACGCTACTGGCTCCGCAGTCAGCCGAAATAGGACGCTGGGCTGCGCTTGGCCAGGCCCGGGGTGAACGCTGACCTGCGGCGCGCCTGGCCAGGTTGCTCAGTGCATGCTGCGCTCGGTCTGACCGGCGGGAATGGCCAGCAGGACCGTGCCGGCAACCAGGAACGCGGCCCCGCTTCCCACAAGAGCGGTGCCTACCTTCAAGGTGTTGTAGAACGGGGTGCAGGTATCGAAGTTCCTCGAGCCATCCTGGCACTGCCCGTTAACCGCCAGCGCGGACGCGGCAAAGCCGGTCAAGACAATCCCGCCGCCGAGCAGCAGTCCCCCGGTGACGAGCCGCCAGCGCGGACGAGCGCTCTTGCGGACCGGGGTCGGGTGCAGCACAAGGTGCACGCTCGCGGTCTGCCCGGGCGCCAGCTCGAGCTGCTGCACCTGCGTCAGGTAGCCGTCGCTCTGTACCTTGACGATGTGGGGCCCGACAAAGGTCTCCTGCTGGTAGGGCGAAAGACCCAGCCAGCGGCTATCGACCTGGACCTTGGCCCCGCTGGGAGCGGTGGTCACGCTCAGCGTGCTGCGCGGTCGATTTACGGTCTCTGTCAGGAGCCTCCTGGACAGCTCTGCGAGCTGCGCGGATAATGTGTCGGCATCGCAGGGACTGCAGCTCTGCTCAGCGCTGGCGCCAACGTCGCGAGTGCGCAGGTCGAGCAGCTCGGCGCGGAGGTGGTAGGTGTCGAGGCCGGGGTCGCTGTGGACCGCAATCCTGAGTACATAGGCCGTATCCCCTTCGGGCGAGATCGGCTCGTGGCAGTCACCGCTGTCCAGGCAGCGCGCGATGGCGGCCTGCCGTCGCACAAGGTCGGGCTGCTGCTCGCGCCCGAGAAGGACCATGTGCTCTTGCCTCGCCGTCGCGGCGATTGACTGGGTGATCCGCTCGCGCAGTATGTCCGGGAGGTCTCCAGGTTGCAGGACCAGCAAGATGGCCGGCGTGATGCTCAACACCGCGACCAGGTTGTGCCCGGCCAATGTCAGGTTCAGCTCCGCCAGGCGATTTGCGGGCAGCGTCAGGATGTCGCTCTGGACCTTCTGGCTTCCGCGCTGGAGCTGGAAGCTGTGCGCACCGGCCGCCAGGATCAGGCTGTCGGACAGAGGAAGCCGGCCCATGACGTTGCCATCGACAGACAAGAGAGCCCCCGCGGGTCCGTTTACCACCACCTCTGTAACCGAGGCAGCGGTCTTCGCTTGCGCCCGCTCGCCCAGTCCGCTCAGCACGAGCAGCAGCGCGACCATGACCCCCTGCGGAGTCCTGCGGAGTAAATTTAGCGACACCACGACCCTCTCCTATTGCCATGCGGCCCGGGCACGGCGCACTGCGGCTTAGGGAATGACCAGTACGAGGTCGTCCACGTACGCCTGCACGTCGCCCGAGCTGCTGATGCGTACCTGGAGCATGCCGCCATAGGGCACCTGCCCGCTCTGCCCGACCGCGAGCCAGCCGCTGGTCGGCGACGTGAGCACCTCGGTAGACACGAGCTTCGTCATGGCCTTGCCGTCCCAGACTTCGCAGGAGATCTGGCCGGGATTTCCTGTTTGAATGACATGCACGAAGCCCGAGAGGCGGAACGGCTTGCCGACATTTGCCGACTGATCGGAGACTCCCTGGATGAGTACGTTGGTCTCTGCCATCGCGCTCTGTACCGCCAGGGACTTCTCTCCGCAGTGCGCGACCTCTTGCGTGACCGACCACTGCGTGCCGCCATCGGTCGTCTGCGGGCAGCAGCCGTTCCATGGACCCGCGATGGTGCTGCGCGGACTGCCGGTGTTGTTGGCCATGCCGTTGGGGCCTCCGCCGGTGACAGAGGACTCGAACGAAGGGTTGCTGACCAGGTTGCCCGGCACATCCTGACAGTCGACTGCGAGGTCGCTCGGCGCCGCCAGGTCTGCGGCGTCCAGACGCCGATTCTCCAGGAATGGATCCCACAGGGAGCTGCATCCCGAGCCGGTCACAAGGACCAGCACTCCCACTGCGCAGAGTCCTGCTTGCATTACTGGCATGCCATCACCTTGTTGGTGCTGCCGACCTGAGAGAAGACCGTGCGAGTCTGGCCTCTGCCTACGCCAATCACCTGCTCGCCCGGAAGCAGCAGCAGCTCCTGGGTCAGCTTGCACTTGCCGTTGACGGTGGCGAAGATCTGGATCCGCCCCACCTGAGTGGACAGGCGGGCCAGCGTCGCCTGCAGCGCTGCGTTCAGCTCGGGGCGACGCGCTGCCGCGGATATGCTGAGGCAGCGATTGTACTCGCTGAGCGCCTCGCGCAGCTGCCCGCGCGCCTCATGAAGACGCGCCTGCTGATAGGCCAGCTCGGCTTGCAGTGCCGCGTCGGCCCGGTCGCCGCGAAGCAGCCGCCGCAGCTGGTCGAGCTCCTGCTGCGCAGCTCTGTACTCCGCGCGGTCGATGTGCTCCTGGCAGTCGTGCAGCAGCTGGTTCACCGCCGTGACCGGAATGCGCACCCTGACCGTCTGCTCTGACCTGACCTGCACTTCCTTGACCCCGCCCAGGTAGCTGATGCGGTGCCGGCCGGGGGTCAGCAGCGCCGGCTTGCCGGGCAAGGTTTGCGGTGGCCCATTGTCTATCCGGACGCGGACCAGATTGTCGCCCTCCAATATGAGTATCCCCTTGACTGGTGAGACCGGGGCGGCCGGGGCGACCGGGGCGGCTGGGGCGACCGAAGCGGCTGGCGCCGGGTTGTTCTGTCTCCCCGGGTCCGGCTCGGGATGACCGGCCGGGCTTCCGCCCCTTGCCGGCGGAATCAAGGGATGAACGGAGGCCAGCTCAGCGGCCAAGATGGCCGCCTGCGCACGGACGACTATATCGGCATCGTTTTGCAGGCTGCGCACAATCTGCAGGAACCGCAAGAGACCGGTGTGCCGGTAGAAATCAGCGGCGACCTCGGCGACCTGACGCCTGACCACGGCCGCCGGATCGAGCAGACCGATCTGCAGCAGGCGCAAGGCCTCATCGGGTGGCGGCGGCAGCTCGGGAACCATCTGGATGAGCGCGAAGCGAGTGGGCAGATCGGCGCTGGTCAGGAGGCTGCCAAGCTCGCGCGGCAGCGGCACCGGCTCCCCCAGCTGGCGCAGCAGGCCGTAGGCCACGATTCCATCGCCGTTCACCCGGGACGCCACCTCGCGAAGGACCGCCAGCGCGTCTTGTGGCGGGTCGCCCAGGCCGGCCAGCCGGCGGGCCGCGGCGAAGCGAACCATCGAGTCGGGATCCTGCAGCGCTCTCACGAACGCGACGCGGTCCGGCTCGGCCATCTCGAGGGCCAGCCGGCGCACCATCGCATCCTGGGCCGACAGGCCGGTGCGCAGGATCGCGCTCTGGCTGGAGTCGCCGAGCTGCAGGAGGATGCCGCTGGCGACGATCCGATCCAGCTCATTCGCGCTGGCAGTCTGCCGCAGGAGCCGCAGCCGCAGCGGCTCATCTGCTCTGCGGTCACCGCGTCCCCGAAGGACGGTCGCCACCTTGCCGGCGGACTGCAGGATCGCCACTCGCACCTCCGGATCGGACTCGTCAGCAGACGCCACCAGCACCTGCATGGCCGAGCGTGCGTTCTTGCGGCCAAGCGCTCGAGCGGCACCGCTGCGGACGCCGCGATCGCGATCCTGCAAGGCCCGACCCAGGGGCGCGATGGTCTTTTCCAGCAGCGGCTCGGTGTTGATGTCGCCCAGAGCCGCGACTGCCAGCTCACGCGTCGGCACGCTGTCGCTGTCGAGAGCGGCCAGGGCCCAGCTCAGGCTCTGCTCGGCGAGCTGGGCCCGCTCGCCGGCCGCCAGCTCAAGAACCGTTCCGGCGGCGGCAATGCGCAGCCGGGCGCTGGCTCCGCGCTCATTGAGCAGCGGGGCCAGCTGTCGCAGCCGATCGTCGCGCCCGCTGTCCGCCAAGCCGGCCAGGGCCAGCTCCCGGTTCGCGTCGAGTTCGCTGCGTCCGGTCGCCACTCTCAGCAGCTGAGCCTCTCCGATGGACTCGCCGAGCGACGCCAGGAGCCGCAGCGCCAGCAGCTGATCCGGCCCTGCCTCCGCGGCGGCCTTGTGCAGAGCGGACCACCCGCCTTCCTCGCCCAGCCGGGCCAGGCTGAACGCCGCGTAGATGCGCCCCTCACCGCTCAGGTGCGTGTCGGCCGTCAGGTCCGCCGACAGGAGCCGCTGCGCCCGCTCATCCCCGGACAGCGCCAGCCGTCCCAGCACCTGCACCCGCAGCTTCTCGGGCAGCCCGCCCCGCTCGAGGCTGGCCCACAGAAGCGGAGCCCCTGTGAGATCGCCCCGCTCCAAAAGGAGGAGGGCCGCCTGCAGCTTGTGGGCTCCGCTCAGCGGCTCCCCGTCCCTGTCCAGGACCAGTCGCTTCAGCTCCTCTGTCCCCCGTGGGTGCTGGAGTCGGGCGAGCGCACCGGCGGCCGCTACCTGCACGCCGCCGTCCGGGTGGCGAAACAGCAGCGCCAGGAGCGCCGGCTGCGCGTCCAGGGCCCCCACCCGCCCAAGGGCGCGCGCCGCCTCCTCCACGACCGGCGGCGCCTGCTTCGGATCGGCAATCAGGGGTTCCAGCAGGGACCGCTGCTCGATATCGCGGCTCTGGCCAAGGGCGCGCACCGCCATCACGCGCACGTTGGCATCGGCATCCCGCAGGAACGAGCTCAGGACCGCTCGCGCATGGTGCTTCATCTCGCCGGGAGTCGGCGGTCGCGCCCGCAGCCCCCAGACCATGAGCGCGACCAGCAACAAGCCCGCCGCTCCGGCCGCGTAAAGGAGCCGCCGGTGGTGCAGCCTCCGGGCCGGCGCGGGAAGAAGCGCCGCCAGCTCCCGGGCCACCTCATCCATCATCGGCCGCTGCGCAGGATGAACTGCCATCATCCGCTGCACCAGCGCGACCAGGCGCGGCGGCAGAGGGTGCTGGAGCTTGTCAAGGGGCGCCGGTGCAGTGCCGAACAGACTCAGGGCGCTGCTCTTGTACGGCAGCCTGCCGGCGAGCATCTCATACAGCATGACGCCCAGCGAGAACACATCCGCCTTGCCGTCCACATTTTCCGCCGCGCCGTGTTGCTCGGGCGCCATGTACAGGGGCGTGCCCATATACGCACCGGTGCTGGTCTTCACATCGATCCGATCCGTGCTGTCTGGCGAGCTGCTGACTGCCCCGACCTTGGCGATGCCAAAGTCCAGAATCTTGACCCAGTCGAGACCTGGGCTCACCGGGTCAGGCACTATCATGACGTTTTCGGGCTTGAGATCCCTGTGAATGATCCCCTTTGCATGCGCCGCGGCCAGCGCGCGGGCCATCTGTACGGCGAGGCCGACCGCCTCTGCCACAGGAGTGGCGGCGCTGCGCTTGGTGAGGCGCTGGCGCAGCGTCACGCCCTCCAGGTACTCCATGACGAAATAGAGAGTTCCGTCGGGTAGCTTCCCGTATTCGAAGATCTCAACCAGGCCGCGGTGACGGATGATGTTGACCGTCCGGGCTTCGTTCAAGAACCGCTGCGCGACCTGCTCATCGTCGCTAAAGCGGCGGTGCAAGAGCTTGATCGCGACCCGCCGGCCAATCCGGTGGTGCTCCGCCTCGTACACCACCCCCATGCCGCCCTCGCCCAGCTTTCGCAGCACGCGGAAGTTTCCCAGCAGCGCGCCAATGCGGGGGTCCGGGAGCCCCGCGCCAGGCGGGGCCTCCACCGCCGGCATGGTCACGCACGTCTCGATTGCAGAGTGGGTCATCATGTTTGCAACCTGATTACCGTTCGCAGGAGGCGTCGCTTCAGGGCCGTCCGTAGGGGGGACTTTCCGTGGGGGGACTTGATGAGCGGCGGCAAGACACTCCTTTTCATTGCGAGTCGACAGCTCCCTGCGAGCCGGCGGCAATCAAGGAAGGCGACATCCCGCGGCCCCCGACCTGGCGGAATCCTTCCCTCGGGTTTGTCCTCACGAGCAGACCTTGAGCTGGCGGCGCCCTATACCCGTCCTGCAGGCTTTGTGCCAGTCCTACGGTAGCCCCTCCAGGGCGGCGACGAGAGGCTGAGGCTCGGGCGGGCCCTAGGGAGACCGTGCCCATGCAGCGCAGTGTGCTAAATATGTACAGCACGGTTGCGGCACCG
>Ga0075158_10001492_pt1 | contig 17579 bp, 15 predicted proteins | sample JI91814BDNA_FD_70968 | JGI IMG/M metagenome (GOLD analysis project Ga0075158, IMG submission 70968) | Wastewater effluent complex algal communities from Wisconsin, to seasonally profile nutrient transformation and Carbon sequestration -... | ecosystem: Engineered > WWTP > Effluent > Algae... | reverse complement strand
ACGGGGTAGAAACGAAAAACGCCCGGCGGTCGATCTCTCGACGCCGGGCGTTAAGTCTTTTGGTCGCCAAAGTTAGAACTTTGACGAAAGCTCCGCGAGCGCAACCCTCTTCGTAACAATACTCTCTGCGCTCGAAATTCGTAAAGCCTTGCGTGGCAGGGACTTACGAAGTTCGAGACCCATTCGGTCTGTTTCGCTACGAAGAGGTTCGAACAGTGAGTTAACACCAACATCGAACGCAGAGTATACCCGCATGCAATTTGCCAGGCAACATCTCTTTAATTTGATCTCGGCGATGTGCACGTGAACTCTTTCGAAGGTTCTGGAAAAGCCTACTCAGGGCCAAGTCACTTCTCCCGATTACAGATGGGTTGCTCCGATACCGAGAGCTTTGATTCTCGACACGAGCGTTGTTGGTTTCATGCCAAGGAGTGCGGCGGCACCGTCGTCGCCGTAGATTTTACCATTGGTGCGTTGGAGGGCGGCTTGGATGTTGCGGACTTCGAGGTCGCGGAGTTCGACGACGGTGAGGATGCGTTCTTCGGATAGCGGTGTGCTGGCGGGTGGCGGCGCTGGAGAGGATTCGCGCAGGTGATCAAACTTGAGTCGCCCACGTTCAGAGACGATGCAAGCGCGTTCGAGGACGTGCTGCAACTCGCGAACGTTGCCGGGCCATGAGTATCGCTGTAGGTCTTGGATGTTGGCCATCGTCAACTTGAATCGCGATTGCCCAAGTTGGCGGGCAAAGCGAACCAGGAAGTGCTCTGCCAACAGAGGAAGGTCTTCGAGCCGTTTGCGGAGCGGAGGCAACTCTAGGGGAAAGACACTCAGTCGATAGTAGAGGTCTTGCCGGAATCGACCGGCCTCTGCTTCGGTACGCAGGTCGCGATTGGTGGCGGCGATGATGCGTACGTTCACTTTGCGGGTACGCTCTTCGCCTATGCGTTCCAGCTCGCCTTCTTGGAGAACCCGCAACAGCTTGGCCTGCATGTCGAGCGGTATCTCCCCAATCTCATCAAGAAACAAGGTGCCGCCGTCCGCCAATTCGAAGCGACCAATTCGATCGCGCAAGGCTCCTGTGAAAGAGCCTTTGCTGTGGCCGAAGAATTCGCTCTCGTAGAGTTCACGAGGGATCGCGGCGCAATTGACTTTGATCAGCGGACGGCTGGCTCGGCGACTGCAGCGATGGATCTCTCTGGCCACGACTTCCTTGCCCGTGCCGCTCTCACCAAGAATCAAAACGGTGCTGTCTGTATTGGCAACCAGTTCGATCTGGCGCGTGACGAGATTAATGGCTGGGCTCGCCCCAATCAGATCACCGAACGCCGAGTTGACGTTGACTTCCTCTCGCAGGTACTCGTTCTCGACTTCGAGGCGACTCTTGAGAGCGGCGATCTCATCGACCATTCTGGCGCTGGCGATGGCGGCAGCCAAATGATCGGCGATCATGCGGAACCACTCGAAGCAGGTGTTGCCTGGTTTCACACGTGCGAAGAGTGCTAGGACTCCCAATACTTCACCGCGATGCACCAGAGGATGGCCCGCGAACGACTGGATCTGTTCTTCTTTGATCCACTCCGGATCGGCCGCCCAGGAATGATCAGCACTCACATCGGCAACTTCCAGCGATTGCCCTGTCGTGGCAATGCGTCCAACCTTTCTGACTCCCATCGGAAAGCGTCTGAAGTCCCCATCGAGTCGGGACCAATTTGCATCGCCTTCGTGGATCGACGAACCGCTGCTGGCAACCAGATGAAGACATTGCTCACGATCGGGGCATTCGGATGCGAATCTGCATTTCGCGCAATCCTCGGGTGGCGTCGGTAGCTTCAGCCAGATTCTGGCCAATGCAACATTTGGATTGGCGGCCAACCGATTGACAGCGAGCGGTAGCAGTTCGGTCAAGAGATGATGACCGGCGAGCTCAAGGAGCAGTGCCTTTGGATCGCGAAGCAGTCCCTCGGCTTTCGAATCTTCTTCGGTGGTTTGCATAGTCGCATTGTAGCGACAATTCGTTGTGATCACAACGAATTGTCGTTTTCCAACGAAATATCGCTGCAACTCGCATCGCCCCACTATTTACCGTAAGTGCTTGTATGTACTGGACTTATGGATCGGTGGATCGTATGGCACGCAACGTGATTAAGGACGGTGCACACGCGTTGGACTTACTGACGCAAAGACAATCTTATTGAAGGAAGCCAATCATGACACGAATCCAAGCAATCGCCCCCGAAACGGCAACTGGCAAGGCCAAGGAACTGCTCGATGCCGTCAATGCAAAACTTGGGATGGTCCCCAACATCGCTCGAACGATGGCAAACGCTCCGGCAGTGCTCGAAGGCTACTTGGGACTTAGTGGTGCATTGGGCAAGGGAACGTTGTCGGCGAAGGTTCGCGAACAGATCGCAATTACCGTCGCCCAACGCAACAGTTGCGACTACTGCCTCGCTGCTCACTCCACCGTCGGCAAGATGGTCGGTCTGACAGAGGAGCAGATTATTGATAGTCGTCATGGCAAGGCCATCGACTCCAAGACGGACGCGGTGCTTAGGCTTTCCGGGCTTCTTGTCGACAACCGAGGCCGGGTATCCGACCGTGAGTTGGAAGATGCACGAACCGCTGGGCTCAACGATGCCACCATCGCGGAGATCGTGGCGACGGTCGCGCTTAATATCTTCACGAACTACTTCAATCACGTCGCCGATCCTGAGATCGACTTTCCGAAGGTAGCTCCGCTCAGCCTTGAGGCTGAGGCCTGCAACGTGGGCGAAGCTTGCTGCTCATCCCACAAGTAGTCCGGGTGTAGCCATTCAAGCGGTCACACATTCAAAACTCACTTTCGAGGTAGTCATGAATTCAAGATCCAACCTTTGTCCGCCCTTTGATCACGCCAAGGCCATTGCCAAGGTTCGAGCTGCTGAGAACGCCTGGAACAGTCGCGATCCGTTGCGAGTTTCCCTAGCGTACAGCGAAGACTCGCTCTGGCGCAACCGAGATCAATTCATCCAAGGGCGGGAAGAGATCGTTCGATTCTTGACTGCCAAGTGGGCGAGAGAACTTGACTATCGATTGGTCAAGGAAATGTGGGCCTTTAGCGATAACCGCATCGCGGTGCGGTTTCAATACGAATGGCATGATGTCAACTCTCATTGGTTCCGAAGCTACGGCAATGAACTGTGGGAGTTCGACGAGCAAGGGCTGATGCGCAGGCGAGAAGCCAGCATCAATGATGTGCCCATCCAATTTCAACAACGCCGCTTCTTGTGGGCCGCACCAGGCGATCGACCTGGTTCACATACTGGTCTCGGCGGCGTCGAGTAGTTCGTCGTTCGGCCTTCGAACGATAGAAGACACACCAATCAGCTAAATCCTGACCTCAACAAACAACAATTATGACTGGAAAAAGAATATGATTCGCTACCACAAAAAGATGATTGCCCTGATCGTCGCATTGGGCTTTTTGAGCACTTCGCTTCTCACGACTTCCGCTTTCGCGCAGTCTCCAACGCCGGCGAAAGAAAGTCACACGAATGTCGTGCACCACAAGACAGTGAAGGTCGATGGACTCGACATCTTCTATCGCGAAGCGGGGCCCAAGAATGCGCCGACGATCGTGCTGCTACATGGATTTCCAACCAGTTCGCAGATGTTTCGAAATTTGGTTCCCAAGTTGGCAGACCGATACCATGTGCTTGCGCCGGACTATCCCGGCTTTGGACAGAGCTCGATGCCGAATCGATCGGACTTTGAGTACACGTTCGATCGCTTGGCAACTATTGTCGATCACTTTTTGGAACAAGTTAAAGTCCAATCGTATGTACTCTACGTGATGGACTATGGAGCACCGGTTGGTTTTCGAGTGGCAACCGCGCATCCGGAGCGAGTGCGTGGATTCATCGTGCAGAACGGCAATGCCTACGATGAGGGCTTGGACAACGACTTCTGGAAACCGATCAAGGACTACTGGAACAATCCAAAGGATGTAGCCAAACGAGAGGCATTGAAGGGACTGCTTACCTACGACGCAACCAAGTGGCAATACACTCATGGTGTGCCCGAGGTGGAACGCATCAGTCCAGACGGCCCGGCTCACGATCAGTTCTTGTTGGATCGTGAAGGAAACAAAGAGATTCAACTCGATTTGTTCCTGAGTTACGGAAGCAATCCTCCGCTGTATCCAAAGTGGCAGGACTACTTCCGCAAGCACCAGCCGCCCATGCTGATCGTCTGGGGCAAGAACGACCAAATCTTCCCAGCTGCTGGAGCTGAACCCTATCGTCGGGACATCAAGCGAGTCGACTTCCATCTTCTCGACGCAGGGCATTTTGCTCTGGAGTCCAACGGCGACGAGATCGCGGGGCTCATCCGGATATTCATGAACAGTACGTCGTCCAAGTAATCATCGACGATTCCGTTATTGCGTTCGCCCGTTCAACGGGCGAATGCAATATGTCAGTTAGACTCTTGAGGTTTGATTAGTTAACCGACAAAGAACCGTCCCTTAAGCGACCTAGCGATTACGCCTGCCGCAATGGCGATTCAAGCTGCGGCAAGAATTTGTCTGTGGTGAGGTGAAATTGCGGCTCTTCGGAGAAAGAGACCGTTATCAGATCCTTTGCGTTGCGAAGCATCTGACGGCACTCTTCGCTTAAATGCGTGAGGTGCACGGTCTTTCCGAGCTGCTGATACTTCTTGGCTATTACGTGAATTGCCTCCATGGCAGAATGGTCATACACGCGAGTGAAGTAGAAATCGATGACGACAGTATCCGGGTCTTTGCGGGCATCAAACAACTCTTTGAATTGAGTCGTCGAGGCAAAGAATAGTGGTCCGTGAAGTTGGTAGACCTTGGCTCCATTCTCGTTGATCTTGATGTCCGCGTTTACATTCTTGGCATGCTTAAACGCAAAAGCTAACGATGAGACGATCACACCTATGATGACGGCCGAAGCCAGGTCGTGCATTACCGCTGTGTAAAGGGTCACAACAACCATGACTAGGAAGTCGGTGAAAGGAACTTTGCGATACAGCTTCAGCGATGCCCATTCGAACGTTCCTATAACCACCATGAACATTACGCCAACGAGTGCCGCCATCGGGATCATCTCTATCCATTGAGAGAAAAACATCACGAAGGCGAGCAAGCAGCAGGCTGCAAACGCACCCGACGTTCTACCGCGTCCACCGGATTCGACGTTGATCAGCGACTGACCGATCATCGCACAACCGCCCATGCCTCCGAACAAACCACAGACGATGTTGGCAACGCCTTGGCCGAGGCATTCTCGATTACTGTTACCTTGTGTTTCGGTAATTTCATCAATCAACGTCAGGGTCATCAATGATTCAATCAACCCAACCGCTGCTAGGACCGCTGCGAAGGGGAAAATGATCCATAGGGTCGCGAGGGTCATCGGCGGCAAGGTAAACGTCTGAAAGAACAGCGTCGGCAGTCCGGCGCTAATGCTCGTTGATTTAGGGTCAATGTTGTTCATGGCTGCAGTGACAGCGGTCGCTTGGTCAGCTGTTACGGGTGTCATCGTCGAAGCAGAATGCGAGTCAGTCTGCAGCAACTTTCCGTCAGATAGTACTGTTTTCGCAGCAGCAACTTTTGCGTTTGTGGCGAGCATGTCGCCAACGGTCATGACGACGTGACTCTGATTCTCCGCAGCGAGATTGCCGGGGAGCAGACGATTGGACGCGATGCCGATTCCAGTCACAACCAAAATGGCTACCAGTGATGCTGGTACAGTCTTGGTGAACTTCGGCAACAGCCAAATGATGACCATCGTTAATGCGACCATTGCAAGCATTAGCCACAACGCTGGCCCTTGCATATATTGAAGCGCACCTACGGAGCTGACGGTCTTAAAGCTGCCGAACTGTGCCATGCAGATCACAATGGCGAGCCCGTTGACGAATCCTAACATGACGGAATGGGGCACCATGCGAATCAGTACGCCGAGCCTCGCAATGCCGACTATCAACTGCAGCAGTCCACAGAGGATGACCGTGGGAAATAAGTACTCAACTCCATGGATGGCAACCAGACTTACGACGACTACCGCCATGGCACCCGTTGCACCGGAGATCATGCCAGGTCGGCCACCGCACAGGGCGCAGATCAAACCGATAAAGAATGCGGAATACAAACCAATGATTGGCGAGACGCCTGCCACGAATGCGAAGGCAATCGCTTCTGGTACCAGCGCGAGAGCGACGGTTAAGCCGGACAGTAATTCATTTTTGAGATTCTGGGGCTGTGTACGGAATAAATCGAGCATCTAAGTACGGAACTTCTTGTCAGGGTACATCGAACATCAGGAACCGTAGCCAGCAGTGGGTACGGGATGTCCGAGCGATTAAGAAACGAAAACACGAAAAAACTCAACACACTAATGATTAGGGCGGAGTGACAGAAATTTTTGAATTCTGTGTTTCGTGTCGCATTGGTAATATGTCTCTATGAGATTGCATGTCCAGCCAAGGTTATCTCGCGATTCGAGGTACAGCAAGTTCAACCGCCGGGCTTACAGCCCATGACACATGGCGATTGAGCGTCTATTCGCCTCGTAGGGGAAACATGGCAACCGTAGCCGGGTCACTAAGTGGGGGCATCTCGCTTTCAGAGACGCCATTTTTTATCCTGACAATTTCGCGACTTTTGCCACCGTTTCCTCATTTCTACGATTTTCAGGAATGCGGAGAATGCCGTTCGGGTCACCTCCGAGCGCAACGGCATTCCCCAGGCTGGCCGAATCCCTTCCTGAGTTGGTGGACAACCCAGCCCTTAAGCTTGCAGCGACGTTGCCCGGCGCACTAAGTAGTCGCGAAAGCGCAGTCAGCCGAAAATCCGCCCTACTTCAACCGTCGTCGGGTGAGGTTTGTGTCTCGCAATGCTTAGCTACCAACCGCGGTATAGCCTACCAACTATCGAGTCAGAAAATCCAAGACGATATGCAATGACGCACATTTGGTTGATGATCGTCGTTCGTAGAATGCCTCGCTTGATCCATCGACGAGCAGATGTTTTTACGGGCTGGCCTGCTAGGCCAATGCGGCCGGTCTTGCGCATTCTGGCGACTAGCTCGTAGTCTTCCATGATCGACATCGGCTTGAAGCCGTTGTGTTCGTAGAAGTCAGCAGATCGGAAGAACAGTGCTTGATCTCCGTAAGGCATCTGCAGTAGACGCGAACGGAATGCAACGCCTGATTCGACCATTCGGAGAGCGAGTCCTGGGGCATCGATCTGCAACGGGAAAGCTCCGCAGGCAACTGGCGATGAGAGAACACGCTCGACCTCGAAACGGTAGTTGGTTGGGAGTCGCGTGTCGGCGTGGAGAAAGAGCAGGTGATCGCCCGTGGCGATGGCGGCTCCTGCGTTCATCTGATTCGCTCGTCCCTGATTACCTACGAAGACTTTGCAGCCATGACGCTGGGCAATCTCAACTGTATCGTCGGAACTTCCCGCGTCGACGACGATCACTTCCAAATTGTCGCTCGGCAAGCCAACGGAGTCGAGCGCTCGCTGCAGATTCATTTCTTCATTGAGCGTTGGGATGATGACCGTGAGTTTTCCTGCTGCTGTCTGGAATGGAAGCAGATGACAATCGTTGTCTCGGCGTAACGGCAATAAGTCTTCCGGATAGTCGACATCCGGTAGCATTCGTAACTGATGAACGCGTAGCCCCAACTCCCTGGTCTTGTGCAATGTTTGTTCGAGAACCTGAGAAGTGCTCCAGTCGATATCGGCAAACAGCGAGGCACGTTCAGCGTTAAGGCCAATCAAGTAGTAGCCGCCATCCTGTGCCGGCCCGATGACAATGTCATGTGCTTCGAGTTGATCGAAAGCGGTGCTCAAGTCGCTTGAGGTTAAGCTGGGGCAATCGGTGCCGATCACAATGACTCGTTTGGCTCCGGTTTCAAATGCCGATTTCGTTGCACGTTGCAGACGCTCCCCCAACGATTGCCCTTCCTGTTCGCAATACGTCAGATCGTCACCAAATGCGGCTCGAACTTCGCTGACCGATCCACCGGTGTAGCAGACGGTTGCTTGGCAGCCCCGTTCGTTGGCTAGTTGCCGTGCTTGGCTCAGCGTTCGGTCAACCAACTGACGATACACCAGCGTCGCATTCTCCGCTCCGAGCGCAGGGATCAACCTCGTTTTGTTGGCCCCCGCCTTCGGCAGTCGGGCAAAGATTAGCAGATGATCGACAGCGACAGTCTCAGGCAAACGGGACCTCAGTGCTTGAAGGACGGAAACATTATTATCCATAGAATACCCGAACGACGCCCCAACTGGTCGCTCCCATGACGGCTCCGATGGGCAAGGTTATCAGCCAAGCGGAAAATATGGAGAGAATGGTTCGCCGCCGCGCGGTTCCATTGACCGCGCCGATGCCGAAAAGCGTTCCGCAACTTACGTGAGTGGTCGACACTGGCATGCCAATGCGACTAGCACCGATCACGATTAAAGCGGTGACCAAGTTCGCGGTGAACCCCTGTCCGTGATTCATCTGGGTTATTTTGTGACTCATCGTTTCCGCGACACGACGCCCGCTAATGAGTCCGCCCACTGCGATCGCGCCGCCAACAAGCAGCAAAGCCAGGGAAGGCGTAACGTGTGGCATGACGAGTAGAAGTGCGGCAATCTTCGGCGTGTCGTTTAGCCCTCGTGCGAAGCTGACCGCACCGGCAGACAAGAAGTGAAGCGAGTTTAATGTCTTCTCCGCTTCAATGCCCATCACCGCACCCGAGTACGCAGTGCGGCAAGCTGCTGCTTGGCCATGTGTGATCTCGATTCGCTCCTTGGCAGCGTCCATACAAAAAGCGTCACAGGCGGGGACCACTTCTAAAACTTGAGTGCCGATACAAAGGCAGGACTGCGAGCTGACTCCAAGTCTCAATCGAATGGTTCTCAAGACTGGGTAAATCAGCGTTGTCGCGACGATGGCGAGCAGTGGGCTGAAGAGCAATGGTGCAGCAAAGCTCGACAGTAGTTTTGAACCGTCGATCGCTGACCCGGCGGCGATTCCAGTTCCAAGCAGTGCGCCAAGCAGCCCATGCGTTGTCGAGATTGGTAAACCGCACCGAGCGGAGAGCGTGAAGAACAAACCTTACATAATGCGAGTGTCGGACAATTTCGTTGTCCCAAGCGTCGCCATGCTCAGGAGTCTCTTCTACCCAGGATCATCGCCGCAACTTCGATCGCACTGGAAGCCAGAATGGAATTCGTCACTGGACACATCGCGTCGCGATCCCATGCTTGTCCGTTTGCGGTTGTCGCTTGTCAATGTCGGCAACGTCAGTGCACGCGAGGTCTTCCTGATTTTTTCTTCAAAAGAAGGCGGATTGGACCTGAACTACAGCTGTGAATCCACGCCGACTTCCTTCGGCCAAGGCGCACTCGTCAAACGACCAATTCATCCGCAGGTGATCAATGAACTGGGCGTAGTAAACATCAACTGTCCATCGAAACTACGAATGCAACCTAGTCAACAATTTCTCGTGCCTACATTTCGACCGATCGCTGCCGAGCTCCGAATCTTCGCAGCCGACATGGCACCGGTCTACGAGCAAATCAGCATCACAGAAGACGACTTGGAATACCAGCGTGAAGTCAGAGGCACTCCAGTGCTGGGTTAATTGTCCTCGCGACTAGTCATTGTATTCGCATTCGTCGACGCACGATCTTTGGTCGGCGTCCCAATGCTCGATAGTGGTCTCTAAGCTGAATCGCGGTCCATGGGCTCGCTGTACCAGATGCGTGTGCCATCGAGCTCGTAACTCCTCTGCTCGCCATAGCCCGTGTAGAACGTCACAAAGACGACTGCCAGGTCTGGCAGTAACTGCGACCGTAAGCGGTGTCCAATTCCATAGGAATTTAGTCTTCGAACGACAAAGGACGGTTCGTCCTGAGGCACTTACAGCAATCGTCGCGGGGCCTATGATCGAGAGCTCCGTGGAGTCAGAATGATGACACTGTTAAGATTCCGGGGCGGATCTTCTCGCTTCGATCATGGACAATGACGAGAATTTACATGGATCTGCTCCCTACAAACTATGTGTTCGCTTCCCTTCAGGAGCAAGAGGCAGTAGGTACAAACTTGGGTTCCTTAGTCCTTGGGATCGTGCTCGAAATAGGTTGCGAGGATACTGTTCAGCTGAATTATGGCAAGATTGGAGAGTCGCTGAACTGTCTTTGTGCTCACCCCCATCATACTCGCGATCTCTTGATGAGTAAATCCATACCAATGCAGCATCACCAGACAATCTCGCTGGCGATCGTCAAGTTTTTCCAGTGATTCGAGAACGTCGATGGAGGTCCAAACCGGTACGTTTTGCGATTCAGAGAATGCAATTGGCAATGCGGAATCTTGGCAACCACCAAGATCGATGGATGTGATTTTTGGTCGCTTCACTTCGCCTCGCCCGTGGATTGATCGCAACTTGTCAAGCAAATGCCGGCGCATTTGTAAGGCGGCAAGCCCGAAGAATTGGCGAACAGTCTCTGGACGCAACTCAGTGAGTGAACGGTTTAGCCGGAAATACGCTTCAGCAACGAGTCCGTTCGTTTCCTCGTCTAGCTTGTTGCGATCGTAAGAGCCGAGCATCCGATGTGCAATTTGTTGCAATCGTTGAAACGCTCGCGAGATCAATTGATCTTTTACAGCCTCCACATTCTCTCCGCGTTTCAATAAATCCAAGAGATCTTGAAGTGCAATGACCGTAGTGTCAGTTGGATCGCGTGGGTTATCCGCCATCGTCTTTTTATCCATTTTCAGTTGTCGGAGGATTCAGAACAGATTATGTCTTCTAATTGGCGGCTGAAAATAGCTTTCAGTCATCGATTTGCATCAAAAGCATCCTATTTTGTCACCGGATTCTTGCTTTTCGACTTGAAGTGCAATGCTTGACATGTCCGGTTACCGCAGTCCACGCCGCTTTTCTCTGTAGTTCCCGAGTGTTTTGCAAATCCGTGGCCCAAAAAAGGAAAATTGCGATGAGTAAATTGCAGCCCTCTTCGAATTTCGAGACCGTGAAAGCGCGATCCGCAGCGCCGCCAGCACTCGATCCATTTGAGAAAATGTACGGGCCATTGGAGCTTGCCGTCGTTGAGCAAAATCTCACGCCTCCGCCCCATCCCAAAATGCTAGACGGGATATGGAAAAAGCAGCCGCAGAGAAACCTGAAAATGATATGCCGCGAGCATATCTCCCGATTGGTGAGTTCAACGAAGATTGCTGTCAGAACGGTGGTAGATCGCATTCGGCACCCGGAATGATGTCCTGGCGCGGGCGAATGATTTCGCGAATGTTGCACGTTGAGGATCGAGCTTTTCGTACGATCACCGTCGGCCACCCGAATTTTCATGAGATGACCAGTAAAGAGGCCGCGAGACGCTTACAAGTTTGCAACAGTTGTTTTATGTGTAGAACCCGGCTACTAACTCAAGTCATTAAAAAAGGAAACCTGCGATGTTGTCCATTTACTACAGATTCGCTTCCGCGGTAATGCTAAGCATATTTGCCGCCGCACTGTCTAACTTTACGTTTTGCGCCGCCCAAACTCCTGCTATCGCACCGGTCGAAGCCGAGCCGGCAACGTCAGACGCTGACGATCCAACCTTTGAAGACTCAGACTTTTCGATCCTGTTCGCGGAGGAAGAGATCCAACAAGCAATAGAAGCAAAGGACTACAAGCGAGCCAGCAAATTAGTTCAAAAGTTTGTCGCGGTCGCTGAAATCAATGGCTTTGAGGAGGCTGTCATTCGCAATGCGAAATCCTTTCTGGCTGGCGGGGTGTTGGTCCCCAACGCTGAATACTTGGATGCGATTCACGTCCTAGATGACCTACTCAAGTCGAAATCCGACCCAAAGCTTTCGCTAGCTCGAGCTTTTGCTTTGCATCATGTTGGCTGGCGCGATGCGACGTTAAGTGAGTTGCGTCGCTCGATTCGCGCCTATCCTGACGAAATGCTCTTTCGCGCAACATTGGCCGCCGAGTTGCTCGAATTTCCTGCACAGAACGAACAGGATGCCTATGAAGCGTTGAAGGTACTTCTGCCGCTCAAAGATCGAATCGCTGAAGAACCGCGGCTTGCAGAGACCATTGCCTTGGCGGCAGCATCCTGTGGTGACTTTGAGCTGGCCGTTGAAATGCAACAAGATTTTCTCGGAACCACTGGCCCCCGCGATCGTGAACGGCAAATGCGAAAACTCGCTCGCTATGAAGCGAAGCAAAAGCCCCCTACAGCACCGATGCCAGAGTTCGATCCAGCCAAACAACTGAATACCCAGCAACTTGCGTCCGTAGCTCGCAAATCGATGGTCATGGTCCGCGTGATTCGCCGATTCGAACTTACCGAAGATGCAACTGGCGCCTACGGAGGGAAAACAGAAATCGTCCATACTCACCGAGGAATCGTTTTAAGCTCGATGGGTACCATCCTAGTCAGCAGCGAAACCGTCCGCCCCATTCGAGCTGATGAACATCGTGACCTGACCATCGGCGGCACCAGTCGCAAGTTGACCGAGGAAATCATCGAGGTGTTTACGATGCCAGATGACAACAATGAACGTGAATTTATTGGAACAGCAACTATCCGGGGCATCGATGCATTGAGCGGACTGGCGGTATTGGAGATCGACAGTGAAAAGCCATATCGCATCGTTCAGTTCGAAGAATTCACCCCGATCGTATTTCAACCTGAATACCGTCCGCTGGATTCCAAGATGAAGCTGCATTTAAGTAAGAATTATGAGTTCTCCAATGGTAAATTCGGGCGTAGTCCGAAGCCCCTAATTCGGGGAGTAGCTTTGGGAGAATCTGAAAACTCGGCCTACTTAGACCTGACGTTGCAGCAATTTACGATGGCGAGAATCCAGCCCGCTGCGGATAGTCAGTCTCCCATCGGAACCCCCATTTTCAATCAGCTCGGCGAATGTGTCGGTATGACTCATCAAGTTGGGGCAGACGATCCAGATCGGATCGGTGTTATTTCTGCGGCTGTATGTTCCCGCATAGCGTCGGCGCTGATGTCCCAAGGGGTCGTTCAACGTGCTAAGCTTCCCATCGTGGCCTGTGGCATGTTGACAAACGCTGAAACACCCTCCATGGGGATGTTCGTCTATCGCGTCTTGTCGGAAGACAAAATCTACCAATCTTTGAGCGGACAATGGATTGTTGGCGTGAATGGCATCTCCACGCCCACCTTGACCGAATGGCTGGCAATTTTGGAGAAAGCGGACGCTCTCGGCTGGGAGACGATGGTGGTTGAGGTCTACGACCCTAGTATCTCCCGAACATCCTGCATGGAAATTCCAATTCAGCGATGATCGGCCTGACATCGCTACTGACGATGAAACCTGCTTTTACGTTCAACTTCGTTTGTCTGTTGAGTATCGCAGCAATTCTCATTGTCCAGGCGAAGTTCGTAGCAATTGTCCACTTTCATCGAGCCGCGACGCTCTTTCAATCAAGTGGTCTTGGTCATTCGACCAAGCCCGAAGCCAGTTCTTCAATACCTGATTGAAAGGGAAAACATGTTCACGTTTCGAAATATCCCGTCTCTAGTGAAATCTTTGCTGCAAACACTGCTCATCGTCGCTGCAATTGCTTTGTGGCGAGTTCCGGAATGTCGCCCTGACTTCGGTTTCATTTCGCGCCCGATCGGACTTTTCATCACTCAGATGTATCCAAATTCCACTCACTTGGAAGCCACCGGTCATCCGCCAAAGCCTGTCGAATTAACGCTTCCCGCACTTGGTGAATCTGCCATTCAGGAAAAGTCGAAAAGCAATCTGCGGTTTGCCATGCGAATCAATCAAGAAGAATTAGCAAAACGATTTCATGTTGGCCTTAGTATTCCCCAGGATACCACTCAGCCAATTGCAGTCGTTCCACGCGGTCTGACATGGAATGAATGCGAATACACAATGACTCAATTGACTGCCATGCATCAAGCTGAAAAGTGGGTTGATGGAATGACTCAAGCCGAACAATTCCTGCGCGATTTGGATTGCACTCCTAAGGCCTATCCTGAGTATCGAGTGCTGACCGCAGCGCTGGCGTTTCAAATGGCTGCCATGGCTGGCGATGCAGAACGTGCCGAGCATTTCGGAAAACTAGCGATGCAGCTTTCCCGAGCGAACGACAACTACCAACTCGAATCCATTGAATCATCTTTCTACCAAGTTGCCGGACATCGGGTCGATTTTGCCCAACTCTTAGCGATTATGGAAGCATTAGCTAGCGATTTCGAAGGACTCTCGCCTGAGGAAGCAGTTAAACGGTCGGAAGCATTGGTTGCCGCGTGCGGCTCCCTGCCAGCGACCAGTATTTTTCGACTCAAGGCTGACTTATTCGAAGCCCTTGCCAAGCAAAAACTAGGGAACAATGCGTTCGATGATTTGCGTCGCTTCGGAGCCATTCAGAGCAACGCGGAAGCCGTTGGCAATCAAGTGATTCAGCGCGCAATCGAGCCTATCGTGGCGAACTTGTTTAAACAAATCCAAGGCTTGGCCGAGGCGATATCCGAGAAAGTTGCTTCCGGAGTAAACTGAACAGATTCGTCGCTCCGCATGCCAAGCGAAGCGAAAAAATCTAACGGTTGCGCCTTGTTTCAAATAGCCTAATAGTTTGGCATATGCATCCAGAAACTGACAAATAACCCAACATGGCACAAACAGAAACTAGCCGCGAGATCGATGCAATTCTATATCAGCCAACCGACATAGCTGAAGCAGTTAAGAAACTCACTGCTTTGCATCGTGATCCTCGTATTAGTAAAGCTGTTCCTTTCTTGATGAGTGTGCTTAGAAACGATACTCAGCATCAAGGTATTCATGCCGCTGAGCTGCTAATGTTGATTGGGACGTCGTACCATGAGCCAAGAGCGTATGTCGAGGCAGAGTTCCGAAAGAGTCGCGAAAATGGCGTAATGGCCGCGCTCGCGTTAAGCCATATTGGCCCTCATGCCGACTGGGCAACGGATCAGATTCTCGAGCTTTGGCAAAATGAGTTTGAGCCGAAGGAATTGAAAATTGCTCCCCATGAAGAGACATGTGAATCCCTTGTCCATGTCTTTTGGATAATGCGCCCGCCAATCAATAGATTGCTTGAACCGCTTGTTCAAGCTTTGTTGCACGTCGAACGGGAACTCGCAGAGAACATCCAAGACTTGATCGTCTCCTATGGTCGCTCAGCTTCGGTCGTTTTGTGCGAAATGTTCATGCGAGATCCAGAGTCGCAGTTGAATTATTTTATCTGGAAAATCTTGCGAAGGATTGGCTGGGCACCACCCGGGGCCGTTCGCACGCTAATGCAATTCTCTGACAAGGCCCCTAGCCGTCGAGATGCAATCGTTTTTAAGATATTTGATTCCTACAACGATGACTTGCCCAATGTGCTGTTCGATTGGTTCGACGATCCGCGACAAGGCGTGCTAGCAGGCTTGGCTCACAGCAGCGAGATCGTACGAATGTGCGCAATGACGAGACTCGCACGAATCACTTTGCCAGCGGATGAGCGGCTTCAACTGCTACTGTCAATCGCTAGCTCAAGAGGCAGTAGCAATCATCGCCATGTCTGGGGAGCGTTGTGCAACTTGGCACAAGAGGCTCCTGAGACTTCCGAAGCGGTTTTTGATTGTCTTTCGAAAGCTTATCGCGATTGCGAACGCTCATCGGATCGTTTGGTATTATGGAAACATCTTGACGCACTGCAGCCACGCGATCCGGCGTATTTGCTGGCAGCAATGCTTGATGACGACGAGGACATTCGTCTTGAGGCGGCAGAACTGCATTGGCAAAAGACTGGGGAGGTCGGTCTAGCAATCGATGTCCTTTCGGAAATTATCAGTCGCAACGGCAAAGGCAATCATCCGTGGAATTCTTCTTTGTTTAGAGCGTTTTCGGTCATTGGTGGTATGGGGGCGAATGCCATTTCTGCCGTTCCCATGCTCGAAAAGAACTATCGCAAAGGTGGCTATTTTGCGGGAATCGCGGTCGCAGCGTTGATGAAGATTGGAGGATGCGATCAACCTTTGGTTTTCGATTTTTTGGACGCATACGAACCAAATGAAGAGGACCATAGTGGGTTAGCCGACGTCTTATGGACAATACTGAAGCGCGGTTCACAGTCTGCAAGACTGAATCGCACGTTGACTCGGATCCTATTCAACGGTGAATGCATATCCGATAGTGTCAACGCCGCAACAGTTCTTTGGGCGATTGACCCACAGCCTGGATTGCTATGGAAAGTCGCTGTCGAACACTGGTTGCACGGTAATTTGTACGACGCGGAGATTGAAAATCTCGCCGAGGTCCGCTCGTTCGAATACCTGAGAAAGAGGTGGCCATTCTATTTTCCGTTGCTACAAGAAATCGCAGCAGTAAATCGCGATATGGCTATCGATCATTTAACCGCAGCCTTGAAATGCGGTATTGTCGCCGAACGTATCAATGCCTGCCGATTGTTATGGGAACTTACAACGGATCCTCAAGCCATCGTTCCTACATTGAACGACAGTCTCACGAATCAAGAATACATTTTATCTGGACGCTTTGTAACATCGACACAAAATGGTCAGTATTACGAGATACCGATTGAATTAGATGTGACGATCGCCGCTACAGAATTACTCGCACAACTCGGTCCTGCTGCGGTGAGTTCCGTTCCATTGCTACATTGTATGTTGCGTTCGCAAAAGCAAATTCACCAGGTCTACGCGGCCGACACATTGCGCAGCATTGGACCCAACGCGATTTCGGCGATTCCAGAGTTGTGGGCCTCGATTGGAGTTTCGCATGATGAGCAAGCTGGACCGGGAGTCAAAAGAATCAAAGACTCGGCGGTCGAAGCCATTTGTGAGATAACTGGATGCCAAGATGTTGCTGCGCTCAAACGTGTCGCACGCAATCCGTACGTTTGGCAACGCATCCGAGAGGCCGTCAATCGAGAAGAGATCGAGAATTATTCTAACTTGTTTCACGACGTCGTACGCCGGTACGCAATCAATTCACGAGATACGTGTGACAGGCTACAGCCTGGTTGAGCACGAACTCTTGAATTTGAACATTCCATAGAGCGTTTGCCCCTGACAATGTCTGGTTACTCAGTATTCAGCTTCTTGCGAACCTGCATCCAAATGTCCGCCATGATGACGCCGGGGATTGTACGACTGTCTTTTCTCATGCGGTGCGTCAGTGGTCGCTGGCCGGTTCTCAGTAACGCTTGTTTCGCCGGATCATGTTGCGTGAATTTTGAGTAGCAGGCTCGCTTCATCAATTGCCAATGATCGTATGTCCCGGTTCGAAACGTGTGATCGTCGTAAACAAAACTATCTGCTTCAGTTGTTTCAAATCCTGCCTGCCGAGCTAGCTGGCCAGAGAGTTTTGCAATTTCCGCTCGTGCCGATTCATCCGGAAGCTTCAACCCCTGCCAAAACGCTTCAACGCTCGCATAACGTCGCCCGTCCAACTCGAACGGTGTCTCCGCCAGATTCGATATCAACTGAATGTCGGGAACGATGGATTGCGACGTGATGTTTATGGGTAGGCGACAGGCTTCCGGCT
>Ga0075158_10001489_pt1 | contig 17596 bp, 10 predicted proteins | sample JI91814BDNA_FD_70968 | JGI IMG/M metagenome (GOLD analysis project Ga0075158, IMG submission 70968) | Wastewater effluent complex algal communities from Wisconsin, to seasonally profile nutrient transformation and Carbon sequestration -... | ecosystem: Engineered > WWTP > Effluent > Algae... | reverse complement strand
AACTAAAAATCCCCCAGCGCCTTGTCTGCGCCTTGCGAAGTGTCGTTAGCTGCACTTGCGTAAAGCAATGCAGCCTTGATTTTTTGGTTCTTTTGTATCAAGACAAAAGAACATTACATCCCATTCGAAGTTAATATTCAAAAACGCCTCCAATCCCCCCAATCTTCAAATACTAATAAAAAATTAAAAAATTAAATTATTAATCCCGGCCTCATTGCATTACGCTAGTGCAGCTTACGGCACTAAAGCAACGAAGCGAAAAATTATTTATTTATCGAACACTTAAGCAGACTCAGCGCAACGCAATAATAATATGGATTATTTATCATCACCGTCCTTTTCACAAATGCAATCAAATTAAAAACATCCCAGCGCCTTGTCTGCGCATTGCGTAGTGTCGTTAGCTGCAATTGCATAATCCAATGCAGCCTTGATTTTTTGGTTCTTTTGTATCAAGACAAAAGAACATTACATCACCTTCGAAGCTAATATTCCAATAAACCACCAAACAATAAATACAAACCCTAAACCTCACACCCCTGGCTCTTAGAATTACGTTAACTGCAATTGCATAATCCAATGCAGCCTTGATTTTTTGGTTCTTTTGTATCAAGACAAAAGAACATATAATCACATACGAAGGTAAACCTGGAATAATTCACTAAAATCCAATTCATATCGAGTTTACTTAAATTATCCTAATAATAATCCTACCTCACCTCAAAAACCCTTAACTTTATTCTAATTACCTCTTTAAATCAAACAACACCTTTATAATAAAAGCAATTATTTCCATAATAAGTGCAAACCATAATTATGAAAAAATTAATTCCTTCTATCGTACTAGTTCTGTTTGCCTTGTTGTTTATAAGCTGTACACATAAAGAAAGTCAAATTAATTTTGTATACCCAGATGGTAACATGAAAGCACTAATAATGAGCTACGACGATGGTTTGGTTGAAGATTCAAAACTCATTAAATTATTCGATGCAAATAATATTATTGGCACGTTCAACCTTAATTCCGGACTATTAAGCACACAACAACACTGGCCACAAGATAATGGCCCTGATATTATTTCCACCTATGTATCCAAAGATTCATTACTACTGATTTATAAAAGTCATGAAATTGCTGCCCACGGCTTAACACATCAGGATTTTAAAAATATTAGTGATGACGAAATGCTAAAAGAAGTAAACACAGATATCAGCAATTTAAATGAGCTTACAAATCGAAAAATTGTCAGCATGGCTTATCCTTTCGGCAATTCAAATCATCACATCGCTGAATTAATAAGCAACAGTGGCCTTACCAATGCCAGAACGGTTTCAGATACCTATACTTTTGATTTACCTGATACATTTTTACTTTGGCATCCTACCTGCCACGATAGTAAGGCAATGGAATTTGTAAACGATTATCTGAATTTAAATAGCAATGAACTTTCACTGTTTTATGTTTGGGGACATTCATGGGAGTTTAATGACCCAAACAGATGGACATCAATAAATGAATTTTGTCAAAAAATAGGTAACCAAAAGGATATATGGTATGTGGGCTGTGGAGATTACATTGAATACCAAATTGCACTTAATAATTTAATTATCACTGATGATACTATAGCTAATCCAAAAGATAACAAGGAAGTTTGGTATAAAGAAGGTGATGAAACCAAAGTAATTAAACCTGGTCAAACCATACGAGCAAAAATAAATGCCTTGCCATAAATTCAAATTATTATACTGCAATCGAAAAAACTGCCCTCAACAAATGCAAATGAGATTTAAAACGTTAATCTATTTTGGTTGCAATAGCAATCCCCGGTTGGTTAAGTGAGGTCATGAAAGTCCAATCATAAAGGGTGCGATTTATTTCTAAAACAAATTCCCCATCAACCACGTTGCCATAAGCCTTATAAGTATTTGGATAAGGCCCACCTAAATAGTAATCGTATTGCGGTATACATATACTATCAGTTTCAATATAAGTTTTCATTGGTAAGTCCCAAAAAAAGTCGAAATCGGTAAATAATAAATCGCCATTTGCATCTGTTGTTAATTCACAGGTGCTATCAATATTGGTAATCGTATTATAGTCCCAATCTGTACCATTAAAATAAGGCTCCTCATAGGTATATTCAATACGATATTTGCCTAAATACTCGGCATTTAAATCCACTTCAGTGGTTTTACTGCAACTGCTGGAAATCAATAAAATAGTTCCAATAGCAATGAGGAGGGTATGAAGGTTGCCTTTCATAAACAGTTTTTTAGGGTTTTTGTAATAATCAAATGTATTCACCGTGTTGCAAAAAACCAAATGTTACAGAAAATTTTGACAATTTAATAACAAACTGAATGTAGTTTATATGGCGTAAGTTACTGGTTTAATCACCTTAAAAACTCATCGCAAAAGGGCTTTTTTAATAGTAATAAAAATCAATAAACACGGTGTGTCATTAAAGCCGAAAACAAGCGTGTTATCTATTTACATATTACTTTCTGAAAACCGGGGTAGCGTCTGATTGTGAAGCTTCCGCGACAACTGGGGAAACTAGAAGAATAACTAAATCTATTATTTTATTTCTCCGCAACTCCACCCCTCCGCGTGAACCCCAAAATTAATTGAATAAAAAAAGCGATACAGTCACCCGCATCGCTTTTTTAATATTTTTGAATTGAATATTAAACATTCATCATCACCGGCATAACCAGCATCAATAAATCCTCTGCAGGATCGCTTTCCGTTGGTAATAATAATCCTGCTCTGTTAGGAGTGCTAAGTTCCATGCGAACTTCTTCATTGTCCATCGCATTCAACATCTCTAATAAGAATTTGGCATTAAATCCAATTTCCATATTATCACCTTCATATGTGCAGTCTAAACGCTCGTTAGCTTCATTGCTGAAATCTAAATCCTGAGCATTTACAATTAACTCATTTCCTTTTATTTTTAAAATTACCTGATGGGTAGTTTTATTGGAGAAGATAATTACACGACGTAAAGTATTTAAGAAATCGGCGCGGTTAATGGTTAAACGATTTGGATTTTCGGTTGGAATAACCGCATTGTAATCCGGATAACGGCCTTCAATTAAACGACAAATTAATTTTACGTTATTATAACTAAAAAATGCAAATGAACTGTTATAAGAAATAGTTACTTGAGTTTGTTCACCAGGTAAATTTGATTTCAATAAGTTTAATGCTTTTTTAGGCATAATTAAAGATGCGGAGCCACTTGCTTTAGCATCTGTTCTGCGATAACGAACTAATTTATGTGCATCAGTTGCTACGAAATTAATACCATCTTTATTTAACTGAAACAATACACCTGTCATTGGCGGACGTAATTCATCCGTGCCTGTAGCAAATGCTGTTTTATTAATTACCTTTTGTAAAACACCTGATGGTAAAATAATATCACTCATTTTATCATCGCTCGATACGCGAGGGAAATCATCACCATTTTCACCGTTGAGTTTATATTTACCGCGGTCGGTAGTAATTTCTACCTGACAACTATCTTCATCAATTGAAAAAGTAAGTGGTTGTTCAGGAAGCGTTTTTAAATAATCAACAAGTATACGAGCCGGGATTGCCACTTTACCTTCTGATTTTGATTCAATATCCATCCATGTGGTTATTGATGTTTCCAGGTCGGTTCCCGAAATGGTGAGCTTGTTCTTTTCCACCACAAATAAAAAATCTTCCAGAATAGGTAAAACCGTATTCGGACTCACAACGCCATTCACCGTTTGGAGATTGCGCAATAACGCAGTTGTACTTACAATAAACTTCATGCTCATAATTTTCAGTTATGGCAAAGGTAAACATTAGTGCTAAAAGTGTTTTCAACAAATGGTGGATTTCATGCTAACTTTGTATAATGAATAGGATTGCCCTTGTAATGAGTGTTTTGTTTTGTTTCCAAATAGCTCAAAAACCTTTGCTGTCGCAGGTTACAGCACCACCGTTTACTATTACCCTCGAAGAAGTAACCTACTCCGATTGGCCGGGGATTCACTCTTTTGCCCTCGGGGAATGGGATGGAAGATGGTTAATCATGACCGGCAGGACCGGAGGACTGCATGGTTTTTTGCCTCCAACACCTTTCCCAATCATCGATGCCAACAAACAAATCCACCTTTTTGACCCCGAAACCGGTGATTACCTGTCTGCTAATATGTTCACCTTGCCCGAATCTGTCCAGGACCAATTGCAAAGCACCAATGCACAATTTTTTCAAAGAGGAAAATATTTATACATCATAGGTGGCTACGGCCATCAACAAGCAACTGATAGTATGGTAACTTACCCTTCATTACTTGCTGTGGACCTGGAAATGATGAGTAATTTAATTGATGCCAACGAATCGGTTGCTCCGGCAATAAGAAGTTTAGCTGATACTTTGTTTGAAGTAAGTGGCGGCGAAATTGGTTTAATTGGAGATACCATTTATTTATTCGGCGGACATATTTTTGCCGGTGAATATTCAAAACCTGCTGGGCCTCAGTTTTATCAAAAATATACCGATGCACTCAAAAAATTTACCTTAACTGATGATGGTGAGACAATATCAATTCAAGATATTAGTGTAATAAAAGATACAACAGTATTTCACCGCCGCGATTTGAATTTTGAACAAATTTTGTTACCCGGTGAAGAAGAAGCATTGGCAGCATTTAGTGGCGTATTTCAATACGAAGCAGATTGGGTTTGGTTTTCGCCGGTTTATGTTACATCTGATGGGTATTCGGAAGATGAAGCTTTTTACCAAAAATTAAATCATTATACCTGTCCTGTAATGAGCATTTACGATTCTGTTTCACAAAATTATTACGCAACATTATTCGGTGGAATAGGACAATATTATTATGATGAAGATGATGATACAATTAAACAAGATTTAAATGTGCCATTTGTAAATGATATCTCCACCATCATTAAATATGCAGATGGTTCAACCGAACAATATCCTCAACCCATTCAATTTGATGCATTGTTAGGTTCAAATGCAGAATTTATTTTAAATAATTCAATTCCGCATTATAATAACCGCGTAATTAAATTACACGATATTAACGGGAGTGTTTTGGCAGGATATATTTATGGTGGTATAGATGCACTTATCCCGAATTTTACTCCCAGTACTGCCAGTAACAGATTATTTAAAGTATGGATAAATTATACAGCACCTGTTGCAATTCAAAATGTTTCAATTAATGATATCAGCATATACCCGAATCCGGTAAGTGGTGAAATTATTATCTCTAACAGCTCATTAAAAAACATTGAACAAATTCAAATTATTAATCAGTTAGGAGAAACAATGCCATTGTTGCAGGCTAAATGTATGGCGGGGAGTTCAATAACAATAGATGTAAGCGTTTTCGCTCCCGGATTATATATCGTAAAAATGTTTGGTGAAGATAATGTGCTTACTAAACAACTAATAAAATTGTAAAAAACACCTGCCAGGTTTCAAAAACCTGCTAGGTGTTTTTTTATTTTTTCAGCCCTTCATTCAACACACTCACATTCCCCGGACGTTGCCGATAAAAGAATTGCGGCCCAACCATCAATTTGCCAAACACGAAGTTTTGTATGATTCCTAAATCTTTATCCTCGTTAAATACACCGTAATACTTATCTAAATCAAATTCGATAGGTTTGTCATCAAGGGTGTACTGCATTTTTGAACGATAGGTGAGTGGGCGGTAATAAATTTTTAAAGTAGTTGTCGTTTTATTGTTATCCGTAACACTCATAATACATGCCGGAGTAGTTGCCAATAACGAATCTCTTTTTTCAGGTTCTAAAATAAAATACTCTGCATTCAGCATGCCGAATTGTTTTAAATAATAACTGACAATTTCTGGGTTCAATGGTTTGTTTATATTTTTATTTCCAATTAACTCGAAGGTGTTATCTGCTTTGCGAACAATACTGAATGATGAATCGCGTAAGTTGTTATAAGTAATATCAATCTGATTAATAACATCAGGCTTATAGGCAAATATATTTTTTGATTTCCAATCTGTTTCATCCGTAAAAAATACGGTAGCTGCAAATCCTGCAAAACCAGGTATGTTAACCACAAATGCATGATCAGAATTTTCCATTAACATAAATGTTCCATTCAGCTGATCGGTGTTATCGCCAATATAAAAACCTTTTGTTTTTTCTCCTTTGCCATTAAATACCTCAACATGCGTTCTTTTCCCTGCAATTTTTTTAATAACGGTATTGTGCATCGATTTAGCGACTGGCATTTTTACTTCAAGTTGCACCATCGTATTTAACAAGTTATGAATAGCATCAGGACGAGGGCGGTAGTCTTTGTTCATTGTCCAGCTGCCATTATGCTGTTCTAATAAAATGCTGTCCCCCTTTAAGTTGGTTAACAATATTTTGCCAATTGCAGTAGTATCTTCAACAGCAAATGCAGTATCTTTTTTACTGTAGGAACCTTCGTTGTCTCTAATTAATGTGAAATAAGCAATTACTGCCAAAATCACTAAAATGCCAAAATATAACCAATTGCGGTTCATAGTTTTTACAATTTAAGCTGCGTATTTTCTATTGCGGACAAAGAAATATATTCCGCTAAAAAGATATAAAACCAATAATGGAGCAATCATGTTCACCAATTGCCATTGAATTCTGTTTTCTCCCACTTTTTGTTCATCCAGCGGTCGCAATTTTACTTCTTTTGCGCGAGTGGCAATTAATCCATTTTGGTCGCATAAATATTCAATACAATTCATCGCAAAATCTTTATTGCCATAAATATATCGTTCGATATAATTAATACCAAGCATATCGGGTTTGCCGTTTTCATCAACAAAATTTTTAATTAAATCTCCATCACCAATCATAATTTGTTTTGAGCCTGTCCCTTTTTCTATCACTTTTCCATCCTGATAAGCAAAGCCCATTTGATGTAATCGATTCGCAGTAGGCTTTAATGATTTAAATGCTGATGGGAATTGACCTTCTAACAAAACAGCAACCGGTTGATTAGGTTTGTTATACTGCTCATCAGTTGGTGCAAATTTGGTATCTACTACATTAAAATTAACCCTTGCAGGAGCTACCAGATATCTGCTTAACCCAGAGGTAGTTAATAATATTGTTTTGGTTATACCGGGCACAGCAATAGTGTCGACAGTGCTGACAAATTTTCCTTCAATTGCATCAACGTTTTTACTGATAGGATGATCACCATTAAAATTATTAAGTATAGGATTAAACGGCCATGGGCGCATAATAAAATTTTCACCATTGGCGACTGGAACATTTATATGTGTGCATTGTTTGTCCTGAATAATATTGGTATTTATACGTGCGCCATATTGCAGCAACATATCCATAATATTTAATTCACGGTCAATAGCCATAAATTGACCTTTACCGGAATACAAACTATCAAAATCGGCAATTACCGGATCAACTAACCACAGCACATTACCACCTTGCATAATGTATTGGTCGATAATGAATTTACCCTCCATGGAGAATTCAGACAATGGTTTTGCAACTATAATGGTTTTTATTTCTTTGGGAATTTCATAGGTGCTGTCGTCTTCTAAATCTATTTGGGTGACATTGTACAACTCATTTAAAGAACCAGCAATGTCATTTAATTCAAATCTATTTAATTCACCATGACCTGCAATAAATGCCACATAAGGTTTATCTGCATCAGTAATTTGACGGATAGCTTTGGTGAAATTATATTCTAACAATGAAATGGAAACAGAAGGGTCACTATCCGGATTAAGCGGCAATGGCATGGTGCCACGGTCGATCATTGGAAATGCAATTTCCGAATCTTTATAATTGATGGAAATGAAAGGGAAAATATATTTTATGGAAGCTTCGTCCGTTGCGCTCTCCATAAATTGAACACTTAATATCCCTTTTTCTTCAAGTTGTTTGATAAATTCTGCCTGGTTCTCTTCATTCGGAATACTAAATGGGTCAAAAATATCATACTGCACATTGTCGCCGGCATAATTTTTAAACTGGTCCAACATTTCTGTTGTTGCTTGCTGCAGTCGCTTTAAATTTGGTGTTAAATCGCCGGCAAGGTAAACACGAATAAATAAAATATCTTCCTGTTCTTTTAAAAGTGTTTTGGTAGGTTCGCTGATAGAAAAACGTTTTTCTTCCGTTAAGTCAACTCTAAAAAAGAAACCTGAAAGTAAAACATTGATAATTACAATAATACCAACAAGTAACAGCAATTGTAACATTGCTCTTCTCCTGTTTTTTTTATATTGGTCTTGTCTCTCCATTTTTGTTACGCCTTAATCTTTGAATGTTGAATTACCATTTTCTGCTTCCTAATGCCGTTTTGGTCATTAAAATAAATATACCAATCATGCTGCTGAAATATATAACATCGCGCAAATCGATATACCCTTTACTGATATTTAAATAATGACGATTAATGCTAATAGCATTAAAATATTTATCTGCAGTCCCAATAAATGCCGGAATTAGTGATAAAGAGTCGAAAGCAAGGTAAAAGAAAAAACAGGCAAACATGCCCGCAATAAATGCTACAATCTGATTATTGGTAATACTAGATGTAAATAAAGCTATTGATACAAATGTCGCCCCTAATAATATCAAACCGATATAAGACCCAATTATACCACCGGTGTCCACATTACCAGCAGGAGAGGCCAGTGCACTTACAGTAAAATAATACAACACAGTTGGCAGCACAGCAAAGATTACCAGCACCAGGGCTGCTAAATATTTACCAAAAATAATTTGCATGTCAGTAATCGGACGTGTGGTAATAAATTCAATAGTGCCACTGTTTTTTTCTTCCGCAAACGAACGCATGGTGATTGCCGGAATTAAAAACATTAAAATCCATGGTGCGAAATTGAAGAATGAATCTAATGTGGCATATCCATCATCCAAAATATTGGTTTCCGGAAATACCCATGCGAATAAACCATTTGCTATTAAAAAAATAGTAATGGCAATATATCCAATCAGCGAGCTGAAAAATACGTTGAGTTCTTTTCTAAAAATGGCTATCAAAACACAATATTTTTATTTCTAATGATTTAATTATTTGGTTAAGTCGTGGAATACATCTTCCAGATTTTGTTTTTCGATATGCATGTTTAATAAAGTATATTTATTTTCAACTGCAAATCGGAATAAATATTCCCTGATATCGGCATCGCCATAATATTCAATAACCAATTTGGTATCGCCTTTTACACTGCGCACCCCGGCAATTTGTTTTAATAATTGTTGGTTAACAGCTTCTTTAAATTCAACCTGAATAATAGTAGTGCCTTTCTGCTGCGCCTGAATGCCATCTACCGAATCGTCGGCTACTATTTTACCCTTGTTGATGATTATTACCCTGCTGCAAATAGCTTGCACTTCCTGCATAATGTGGGTAGAAAGAATTACCGTTTTTTCCTTGCCAATATTTTTTATCAGACTTCTCACTTCGGCTAACTGATTAGGGTCCAAGCCCGAAGTCGGCTCATCCATAATCAACACTTTAGGGTCGTGTAACATCGCTTGTGCCAGACCAACGCGCTGACGGTATCCTTTTGATAGCTGACCAATTTTTTTCCTGCGTTCTAAGGTGAGCCCGGTCATGGCTATCATGTCTTCAATACGTTTGTCGGCGTTTTTCATGCCATTTAAACGGGCAGCAAATTCGAGGTATTCTTTCACATACATCTCCGGGTACAAAGGATTATGCTCCGGCAAGTAACCAACATTGCGACGAACATCTAAACTGTTTTTTTCTGTGTCAAACCCGCAAACACTGGCCTTTCCGGAGGTTTGGGGAATAAAACAGGTCAGCATTTTCATGGTTGTGCTTTTTCCGGCGCCATTTGGCCCTAAAAAGCCGACAATTTCACCCGATTGCACAGAAAATGATATTTGGTTTACTGCGGTTTGCTCGCCGTATACCTTTGTAAGCTGATCAACTATTATCGACATAATTTACGGGCAAATTTAAGCTAAAGAGTGCTTTTAAAAAGCGATACTATTCACAATAACGGAATCTGACCGAAAAGTGTATAATCAAATTGAATTGTTAAGGGTGTAATTCGGGAGCGAGAAAAGAAATCTTAAGCGCTTAGGGCTTTGGAATGATTGAATATAAAGGGTTTCAACGGAGAATTACTTTTTAACATAACGTTAATTCTATTTTATTTTAGATGTGCAGGATAATGGTCATTTTTACGTCCTATCATTTCATTTAAAAACCAACCAATGAAAAATAATTACTTATTGTCACTAAAAAGTTTGTTATCTGCAAGTGTTTTGTTCCTTGCTACCGGCGTTTTTGCCCAAACAAACCCAACCCCACAAGCTATTCCCTATTTTGAAGATTTTTCCGGATTAACACATGCATCAACCACTTACCCAACAGGGTTACAAGGCTGGAAAGTGAGCTCGGCTGCTACTACAGTGGTTATAACCAGTGGACCAACTGCAGACCATACATTAACAGCCAATTCGTCTGCTTCAAGTAATTCAGGCGGCGTGCACAATTACAATGGTAAAATTGGAACGCTGGCATCAGGTTCAACTAACCCTGGCCTGGTTTTGGCGATGAATACTACAGGATATAACAATATCACACTCAGTTACGACATCATGGTAATTCGCAACCCTTACGATGGTGCATCCAATACCCGTTTAAATGAAGCTACACTCCAGTATCGGATTGGTACAACCGGTGCATTTACTACCTTAACCGGTGTTGAATACCAAAGTGGTACCACCCAACAAACTACAAGTGGCGTTACCACTCCTCAAGATTTACAAGCACGCTCAATTGTATTGCCTGTTGCCTGTGAAAATCAAGCTGAAATTCAAATTCGTTGGATAACCCACGATATGACCGGAGCAGGTTCACGACCAAGTTTTGCCATTGATAATATTAATGTAGATGCCGATAATGATGGCGATACATTTTTATCTGCTGTAGATTGTAATGATAATGACGCTGCCATTTATCCGGGAGCAACAGAAATATGTAATTTTATTGATGACGACTGTAATACAATTACTGATGACGGTATAACCTATTTAGCAGTTTACGACGATTTAGATGGTGATACTTATGGCGCCGGATTGGCAGCTAATTATTGCACCTTCCCAGGTGTTGGTTATTCACTTGATAATTTAGATTGTGATGATAGTAACATCGCCATTAACCCCGCAGCGAATGAAATTTGTAATGGTGTTGATGATAATTGTGATGGCAATATTGATGAAATTACAGTTACTGCAAGCATTAGTCCTGCAGGAGTTGTTACAACCTGCAAAAATGTTGGCACTACTTTAACTGCAAATTCGGGAGATGGTTATACTTATCAATGGTACAAAAATGGCAACCTGATAACAGGCGCAACAGATATCACTTATACTACAAGTAAACCTGCCTATTATCAGGTAGAGGTTTCCGCTCCGGGAGCTTGCCCGGTTTTAAGTGAATTTGTAGAAGTAAATATTGCTCCAAACCCTAATGCTAATATTACTACACCAAATGGATTAAACTTATGTTTAGGAACCGTAAAATTAAAAGCGAGTTATGGTGTTTCGTATACTTACCAGTGGTATCTCGAAGCAGTTGAAATTCCGGGCGCAACCGATTTTATTTATTTACCTGCAACTACCGGTAATTATACTTGTTTGGTTACAAATGAATTTGATTGCTCAAGATTAACCAATGCGGTGACAGTTATTAATGTTTGTAAACAAGGTGAAGAAATTGCTATGGATAACCAAAATGAAAAATTGGTTATTTATCCTAATCCGGTTTCAGATGTTGTTACTATTGATGTAACTACTTCTACCATAACTACTTCTGCTACCATTATGATATTAAATGTATTAGGAGAAGTAATGTATAGCGAACAACATGCTGTTATAAACGGAGCATTAAATGCCAATTTGAATGTAAATAATTTGGCTACTGGTGCTTATGTTATTGCAGTGAATATAAACGGTGAAATATTTACAACCAATATGGTAGTGGAATAATAAATTAAATTGATAACAGATAAAAAAACGACTGTAATTAAATTGCAGTCGTTTTTTTATGTCTTATATTGCTATCAGCCGTTTTAATAAGTGACCGTATTGCGCCAATGTGCTTTTTTGCATTTCGTCAAACATCGCTTGTTCTTCAGGGTCAAATTGCCTGTTTTTTTGTTTGTTTTTAATAATAACTTTTATCAGGCGGCTGTGATAAGTATATTCAGGAATAAGCACATGCATTTTTTTAGAACGCATAAATTTCAAATTCTTTTCTGCAAGGGTTAATGCTGTTTTATAATCTTTGGTTAAGTAATGATGAGCGGCAGTTAATTCGCGTAAAGCAAATTGAAACTGTAACGAAGACGTTTTTGTAGTTAAACGATGTAATTCATCAATTTTCGATTTCGCCTCATCGAATTTGCTGGTGTGAATCAATAATTTCACACATTGAATGAGGGCGGACAAAAAGAAATTACCATTGCTATCCTTATAGAATTTAGCAAAATAATTATCACAAATTTCTTCTGCCAAATCGTATCGTTCTACTACAAGGCAAATTTGGAAATACTCTGCAATATAGATGTACCAGCGCAACGGCTCGTTTTTATTAATACGTCCGTAAAGGCTGTGGTAAATATTAAACGCCTCTTCAAATTCGCTGCTGAAAAATAAAATTTGTGCGTAATGCCATTTGGCAGTTAGAATTTCAGTTTCGGTAAAAGCCTCTTTGTAACCCAAAAAAAGGTCGTTTATTTTACTGATATAAATTCTGCTCTGAGAAAAATTATGCAATAAATTATTTAAAAATACACCACATAATTTTGCTTTATACAAACAATGGGCAGAATTAATTGCCTGTGCTTCGGCAATTAAATTATTGAGCTTAAGAAATAATGCTTTTTGTTTTTCAGGGTCAGTAAAATCTGCCTTTGTTGTGCTAATATTAATTTCTTTCCTAAAAATGGAAATTTTCAGCCACAATTGTGTTTCGTTATAAGTAGAACGCGGACAATTGTTGAGTATTTCGTCGTTTAATCGGTTAATTTCCTCATCAATATTTTGTACAGCAGTATTAAACAATAACCACTCAAAATAAAATTTATAAAATTCGAATTTTTCGGTTTTGTCGGATGAGGAAGCTATTACTTTGTGTTCATGATGTTTTAATATGCGCAAAGCAGCCTTCCACAATCCGTTTTTTTGATCGAGATAATTAATTTGATGGTAAATATTATGTCCGGCTAATGCCTCAATCACTTTTTTGAATAAAATTGAATTGATTTTATCCAAATGGGAAGTAGTTATACCTAACCTTTTACAAACAGTAGATGATGGAAATATCCTGTTGTTCATTTGCAGCATTACCTGCAATACGTCCCGTTCACGATCCTGAAATGGCAAGGCATTAACCTGGTCAGTTTCAGTTGGGCTCAGCGTTTTTAAATGCTGAAAAATAATTGGCATAATGTACTATCGCTGTTGTTGGTGTGTTGTCATTACAAAGGTAATGTTTTTAGGTAAGGATTGACGTTTTTGGCGCACGGTTTATGCATCTTTTTTGCTGTTTTACAAAAAGGGTCGTGTTAAGTATAAATGGATAACAGGCACAAAACCTACTTATTTGTGAGTTTCAAGCTAATTTTTTGTTAAAAATCTATTAAAAGGAAGGGAAAAAAACTGAATACAACTCTCACTTTTTGGCTGAAAGGCTGTGTACACATCAATTACCATCCTTATTTGATGCAATCAACAGCTAAAGGGCAAATCTTAATAGTTGCTGCTTGCAGAGTTTTTTTCCACATACCTATAAATAATCTGCCTTTTTCCCCAAATTTGTCTTCCATTTCACTTATTAACTAAATATTATATGAACCTAAAATTTACACTCAAAGCAGGTTTACGAACGCTTGTGGTGTTGATGCTATTTGTTAGCAGCAACGTATTTGGCCAAAGTGGTATTTATGAAAGTTATGCAGTGCTCAATATTAACGGAGCAGGTAATTCTTTCTACGATATGCAGGCCATTACAGGAAACACTGACCTACAGGACGCTAACCTGGGTACCTTTACAATAGGTGCCGGAAACTCACTGGTAATTGCCGGTGGTGAAAACAAAACTTTTAAATGCTCGCCATGCGATATTACCAATGGTAATTTGTGGTACCGCGTTTGGTCAGGAAGCCCTTCAGGCTCTTTTTCAAATGTAGGACTTGCATACAACAGCAACCTCGGAACAGGTTGTGGTGGCAACGACCAAAAATGGCAAACACTTTCCGGCTCAACTAACGTGCTTACAGGCCTACCTGCCGGTAGTTATACTTTAGAAGTTTATAGCACTGCCGACTACGCAGGCTGTGGAACAGGAACACATTACTCAAGTAATGGCGGCGCCAATTATCAGGCAACATTTACTATAAATTGCCCTGTAATTACCGTAAGCGAATCGCATGTTGATGCAACTTGTGTTGGTGGAAGTAATAATGGTAGTATCGATATATCAGTTAGTGGCGGAACTCCGTTTACTGCTCCGGTTACTCAGAATACTGCTCAGGATTTTAATTCACTTTTAAACACAGGAATAGGTAATATTTGGACGGATAATTCTACGCTTAGTGGCTGGTATTCAAACAAGGCAACCTACAATGCAGGAACTGGTAGTGTAAATACAGGTTCAGTTTATAGTTTTGGATCTACGGGTTCAACAGAAAGGTGTCTAGGGTCCACAGCTTCAGGTGGCACTGGAACGCTATATTATGGTGTAAAAATTACCAATAGTATGGCTGAGACTGCAACCTCAGTTTCAATAAGTTTTACTGGCGAGCAATGGAGAAATGGTGGAAATGTTACAGCTCAAAAATTAGAATTTGATTATCAGAAAAATGCATCTAGCATTACATTAGGTACTTGGACAGATTTTGATGCTTTAGATTTTACAGGCCCAATTGCAACTGCTACTGCAGGGGCGTTGGATGGTAATTTACCTGCCAATAAAACTGCCTTGTCTAACACAATTACAATTTCAATTCTCCCTGGCGAAACAATTTGGTTGCGTTGGGAAGACGTTGATAATTCTGGTAATGATCATGGATTTGGTGTTGATGATTTATCAGTTACACTTAATGGTGTTACTTCATATTACACTTATTCATGGTCAAATGGTGCAACTACTCAAGATATTTCATCTTTAACAACTGATACTTATTCAGTTACTGTTACTGATGCAAATGGTTGTACAGGTACTAATAATATTTTTGTTGATTTAACAGGTCAATCTGTTTATTATGCTGATTCAGATGGTGATGGTTATGGTGATAATGATGTAAACGAAACAGCATGTTCTCCTTCAGTAGGATATGTTGCAAATAATACCGATTGCAATGATTCAAACGATGCAATTAATCCCGGTGAAACTGAAATTTGTAATGAGATAGATGATAATTGTGATGGTAATACCGACGAAGGTGTATTAATTACTTTTTATGCCGATAACGATGGTGATGGTTTCGGTAATGCTGCTATGTCAACCGATGCTTGTACAGCTCCGGTAAATTTTGTAGCAGACAATACCGATTGTGACGACAGTCAGTTATTATATGTTGATGGTGATGGCGATGGTGTTGGTGCAGGTGCTCCCGCTGCTTGTGGCGTTACAACAAATACCGATTGTAACGATGCAGATATGGATGCAACAACTTTGGTTGCTTATTATGAAGATTTAGATGGCGATAATTATGGTAGCGCAAATACGGCTTCTTTTTGTGCAGGAACTGCCCCAACGGGTTATTCCGAAAATACCGGCGATTGTGATGATACCAATAATGATATTAATCCGGGTGCCACAGAAATTTGTAATAATTTAGATGATAACTGTAACGGTACAACCGACGAAGGTTTTACACTTTCTACTTTTTATGCTGATGCAGAAGGCGACGGTTTTGGAGATGCTTCTTCAACAACAACTGCTTGTGTAGCTCCTGTTGGATACGTTGATAATAGTCTCGATTGTCAACCATTATTTATTACATATGCTGATGCAGATGGTGACTATTTTGGATTCGGTGCTCCTATTCCATGTGGTCCGGTAATTAATAATGCAGATTGTGATGATACTCAATTATTATATGCTGATTCCGACGGTGATGGTTTTGGTGCAGGTGTTGCAATTGAATGTGGCGTTGCAACTAATAACGATTGTGCTCCATTTAATAATACAATTTACCCGGGTGCATCAGAAATTTGTAATGGTATAGATGAAGATTGTGATGGCACTGCAGACAATGGTGTAACATTAACATATTATGTTGATGCTGACGGCGATAATTTCGGTGCAGGTGATATGATGGCTTTCTGCTCAGATCCAGGTACCGGTTACTCTGTTAACGATGCCGATTGTGATGATACAAATAGCAGTATTTATCCAAGTGCAACAGAAATTTGTAATGCAATTGATGAAGATTGTGATGGTGTTCCCGATAATGGTTTAACATTCACAACTTATTATGCAGATGCAGATGGTGATACCCATGGCGATGTTGCTGTAACTACAACAACATGTGATGGTGCTCCAATGGGTTACGTATCAAACAGTGATGATTGTGATGATACAGATGATAGCGTTTATCCGGGCGTAATTGATTTATGTAATGGCATTGATAACGACTGTGATGGAAATATCGATGATGATGCATTATTTACAACTTATTATTTAGATAACGATGGTGATACTTATGGTGATCAATTAGATGCCGGAACAACATTCTGTTATGTTCCAGCTGCGCCTTATGTATTAGATAATACCGATTGTAATGATGCAGATGGTTCAATTAATCCAGGTGAAACAGAAATATGTAATGGTATTGATGACGATTGTTCAGGTGTTCATGATGATGGTGGTGTTGTATTTTTAGATTATTATGTTGATGCAGATGGCGATGGTTATGGTCAAGGTGCAGCATTCGGATTTTGCGAAGCTCCTGTATCAGGTTGGTCATTAACAACAGGTGATTGCGATGATGGAAACGATGCAATTAATCCAGGTGAAACTGAAATATGTAATGGTATTGATGATGATTGTTCAGGTGTTCACGATGATGGTGGTGTTGTATTTTTAGATTATTATGTTGATGCAGATGGCGATGGTTATGGTCAAGGTGCAGCCTTCGGATTTTGCGAAGCTCCTGTATCAGGTTGGTCATTAACAACAGGTGATTGTGATGATGGAAACGATGCAATTAATCCAGGTGAAACTGAAATATGTAATGGTATTGATGATGATTGTTCAGGTGTTCATGATGATGGTGGTGTTGTGTTTTTAGATTATTATGTTGATGCAGATGGCGATAGTTATGGTCAAGGTGCAGCATTCGGATTTTGCGAAGCTCCTGTATCAGGCTGGTCATTAACAACAGGTGATTGCGATGATGCAGATGATACCGTTTATCCGGGCGTAATTGATTTATGTAATGGCATCGATAACGACTGCGATGGAAATATCGATGATGATGCATTATTTACAACTTATTATTTAGATAACGATGGTGATAC
>Ga0075158_10001487_pt1 | contig 17602 bp, 18 predicted proteins | sample JI91814BDNA_FD_70968 | JGI IMG/M metagenome (GOLD analysis project Ga0075158, IMG submission 70968) | Wastewater effluent complex algal communities from Wisconsin, to seasonally profile nutrient transformation and Carbon sequestration -... | ecosystem: Engineered > WWTP > Effluent > Algae... | reverse complement strand
AGCCGCTGACGTGTCGATGAATTGTATCCATGTCCGCGTCTACAAAGTCTGATAGACCCCAATGGGTTGGTGTCGCTAGAAACCCCGCCGCTAGTTTGTAAGTGCCTTGCTCGGTCCGCTGCATCATGCAGATATCTTCCTGACCGAGCATGCCGCTGATGGCGAGCGGGTGCCAATCATCTTGCCCGGGGTGGATACTGAACTTGTCGTCTGTTGCTTTGTTGACGATGACTTCACCGTACTCAGTGTCATGTTCGATAGCGTAGTATTCTGGAAAATTATCAACAAGATAGCGAGTCTGAAGCTCCAGGAGTTGCTGAGAGGCCGCACGCACTACCGGGTCGTTGTCTCCGTCGTGGAGCACGCCGTCCTGGTCGTTCAGGAAGATATCTTTGCGGAGGTTTACGGCATCGGTGAGCTCATTGTCGGGCCAGAACCATGGTACGAAGCGGGGCGCGTCACTACGCTTAATATGCGGAGGGGTGACACGACTCATATTAGGGGCGGCGTGCAAGAGATTGAGCACAAAAGTCTCCTCATACTCGCGATTCGTGGAGAATATCACGTCGGTTCGCTCTGTTGGGGCCCCTCCATATGGACAACCACTTGATTCCAGTGAGTGCGTCATTTGAGACGAGTTTAGAACACGGACGGTTCGGTGGCAAGCTTAAGGGGGATGGAGGGGGAAAAGAAACATAGTGAAAGTACATCGCTCCGTTTCACTGCGCTGCGCCAAACCTCGACCAACAAATTTTGCTTGGGCAAAATTTGGGTCGAAGGTTTGAGTCATCGGCTCGGACCATAGAAAAAGACCATCCTATGGACGGTCTTTTTCTATGGTCGGGGTGAAAGGACTCAAACCTTCGACCTCTCGGTCCCAAACCGAGCGCGCTATCAACTGCGCCACACCCCGGAATCACTGGAGTATTATAACCTATTTTGCTGCGGATGAAAACATAGGGGGTATGCTATAGTGGAAACAACATGCGTCACATGACACTTTCTTTGCGACGAGGGGTAGGAAACATACTGAAGTATGAAAAGATTCGCTTTGGTCTCGTCGGACTTGTTAACACGGTCGTTGACTTTGGTGTTCTCTCTGTACTGAGCCTTTTGGTTGGCGTTCCGGTTTTCATGGCGAACATCATTTCTACCAGCTGTGCGCTTGTCGTGAGTTTCTTGCTCAACAAAAAAGCAGTCTTTGGCAATCGATCGGAAGTTTCCTCTCGGCAAGTTATATCATTTCTTCTCGTCACGCTGAGTGGTTTATGGGTGCTACAAACACTTGTCATGATGGTCGTATGGTGGGTTATCTACAGCATCATAGGCGAGTTCCAGCTGGCACTCTCGCTGATCGTTGGTAAGGTAATCGCTACAGCGGTGACACTGGTGTGGAATTATCTATGGTATAGCAGGGTTGTATTTCGAAAGGACAAGAAATGAAACGAAGAACCAATCTAGTAGTCGAGCTGCTCGTGAAGCGATGGCCAGTCGTAGTTTGTATCGCGATGCTCGCCAGTCTTGTATTAGTACTATTTCTCGGTAAGGGGCAGGATGTTTGGTTCGATGAAGGCTATTCGATCATCCTCGCGCAGCAACCGGTTGATGAATTATTACGTCTAACGGGCGTTGATGCACATCCGCCGTTGTTTTATCTCGTTCTTAAAGCTTGGGGAAGCGTGTTCGGTTGGACTGAACTGTCGCTTCGTATGTTGAGTGCGCTACTCGCCACCGCTACCGTTGGCGTCGTTGCGCTGTTGGTTCGACGACTGTTCACGGCGCGCGTTGCACTAGCGGTACTGCCGTTTCTGGTACTAGCGCCATTCTGGCTACGATATGGATACGAAATCCGCATGTACGCGCTCGCGGGGCTTATCGGTGCACTCGCCAGTTTAGTGCTACTACGAGCGGTTTCTACTGGCGCCGACAGACGATGGTGGGGTCTCTATGGCGTGTTAGTCGCACTCGGCATGTACACGCTCTATATGACTGCCGTCATATGGCTCGCGCATCTTGTGTGGTTATTGATATACCATCGTCGGCGCTTTTGGCGACAGCCGTGGTTTTGGTCATATGCGCTTGCGGGCCTTTTGTTATTGCCATACGTATCGACAATCATCTATCAGCTTACTCATTCGGCTCTGCCCGGAATCGGCTGGGTACTGAACCTGACGCACATTGGTGAGGTGGCGAGTATACTTCTGATCTACACGCCAGAGTGGAGCGTTGTCGGTTGGTCTGCCCTTGGAGTCCTGACCGTGATTGGACTGAGCATGTACCTTTTTGATCGTGTTCGTCATCAATCAACCGCCGCGATGCGACAATCACTCGGTTTTATCACGTGTCTTGCAGTCGTACCGTTTCTTTTCTTCCTTCTCATATCACTACCCATGTCTCAGCCATTCTTTATCCCGCGCTATCTTGCGCATACGTCACTCTTTATCTATGCGCTTCTCGGAGTCATCGTAGCGCTTGGCTGGCAGGTCGGATACAGGAAAGCGTCATTCGTGCTAGGCAGCCTGTCACTTCTCCTGCTCGGCTGGGGAGTTGGGCAATTGGCGCAAGCAGGGAATTTTAATTTTGAACGTATGCAACGCCCTCAGACAGTAAAGGTTAGCCAGCAGATCGACTGTAAAAAGTCAGTCATTATCGCTGATGATGCCTATACGTACATGAATGATTACTATTATCTCGGTAATTGTGACATGCGGTTTTACAGCCCGCAGCCACTATGGTTCAGTGGCGGCTATGCATGGCTTGCAAACAGTAGTGATCGATTGGCACAGTCGAGCGATCTTAAAGCTGAGCGAATCGTACATCTTTATTGGAATAATCTCCAGCCGGCATTCCGTCCAGACGACCGCTACCGACTCGTATCGTCAGTCACGCACGACAGACAAGTAACCGACACCTACGAACTGCGCGCAGAATAAGTTATCGCGGGATAACTCGATTGATTCCAGGAATCTGGACGACTGCCCATGTCAGCAAGATCGCACCGCAAGCAACGATGGTATTGAGCCAAATTCCACTTGTCATAGGAATACTGAGCGCAAGACCCATCAGGACAAAGCTATGAACAATATAGGCTGTGAGTGAGCGCGTGCCAAATGGTAGTAGTAGCCAACCAACGGTTTTTTCTAGCCATGGGAGTAGTTTATTGAACAACCAGGCGAGGGAAACGAACCAGACGAAGGACAAACCAATGCGGGCAAGCGTGAGAGGCTCTCGGCTGAAGACCTCTTCTTTATACATACCAGGGTCGGTTGGCAGTATGATGAGCGCCGAGATGACGATACTGGCAAGCCCACAGAGTGTAACTGCCCAGATAGCCGGCGACGGGATGCGACGGAAAAAGGCAATGATCTGATCGAGATAGTAACCTGCGATTGTCGGAAGGAAGAAAAGGATTTGCCACTGCATCCACTCACTGTCGTGGGTGAAGCCATACCACCAGCCGGCGATACTGATAATTGCGCCAAGCCACCAGACGCCGCGGCGGAGTAGCCAGATGAGGATAGGTGAGATGACGAGGAATATAGCATAGAGGTAGAGGAAATGGGTCAGCGTGTGCGCGTACTCAAGGGTTAGCGTATCGTGAATAACATTTGCCCAGTCTAACTTGTCGTAGGGAACCCAGGCGACATTTGATTTAAACGTTAGATACCATGTGGCCGCCACGAGAGATACTGTAGTGATAAGTGTCCAGATATAGAGCATGATGCCGCGGAAAATAAGTTTCTTACTGATCTCCGCAAATGATTTTTTCAGGCCCTTACGTCCACGCACGTAACCAACCAGAAGACCCGATATGATGACGAATCCTTCGGCCGCGGAGACCCATAGTTCCCCTCGACCGCTAATGTACTCAAAAAGATTAGGCCAGCGCCACAGGTGATCGATGAGGATGACGAGGATGAAGAAGCCGCGCAGATAATCAAGCGCTTCGATACGTTTACTTGCTGTAGTAGCCGTCGACATTAGATTCCATTATACTTGATATATGAAGAACACACCGTACCCCGCTCCTGAATTTTCTTTGCCAGACGAAACTGGCAAGATACACACGCTCAAAGATTTTGCCGGTCAGTGGCTCGTGCTTTATTTTTATCCTGCCGACAACACACCTGGTTGTACGATCGAAGCCTGTAGCTTGCGTGATGCCCGCGATGAGTTAGCGGATCTTGGCGCGCAGGTCGTAGGCGTGAGCAAAGACGACGCACCGTCACACGAAAAGTTTAAGGCCAAGCATTCACTAAACTTTACATTACTAGCTGATCCAGAAAAGATTGCTATTAACGCTTATGGTGCATGGGGCAAAAAACAATTTGGCATGGAAGGTATCCTGCGCAAAACATTCATCATTAGTCCTGAAGGACAAGTCGTCAAAGTGTATGGCCGCGTGACACCACTTGGTCATGGCAATCAAGTGATCACAGAACTCAAACGGTTGCTGGCAGCTTAGCGAGGACGCTTAGCGGCGTATTCGCGCGCGCGGTTCGCGAATTGATCATTGATAGGTTTTGGCGTGAAGTCGCCATATCTCTTGGTGGCTGCTTGCTCGATCATCCAATCAGCGATGGAGGGGTTTTTGGGTAGTAGCGATCCGTGGAGGTAACTGCCTATGACATTTCTGTGTCGAGCGCCTTCGAAATCATCCTGGCCGTTGTTGCCGGCGCCGCGCGTGACAGTTCCCAGGGGCTCGACGTTCTTCCCGAGGAATGTCTGACCACTATGGTTTTCATACCCGATGATATCGCCGAACTGCTCACTGCTAGTGACAATATTGCCGATCAGACGCTCTGGTCCGGCAATAGTTTCGACATCGAGTAGGCTGATCCCTGGGATAACATGTCCGTCCTGGGTTTTAAAGAATTTGCCAAACAGTTGGTAGAGACCGCATATGACAAGCATCGGGGCATCCGCTTCTGCTAGTTTGATGAGTTTGGGGCCGATCTTCTGCAGGTCCTTTTGAATCTTGTCCTGCCCGCTGTCCTGCCCGCCACCACCGATAACTATGTCTACATGGTCCGGGAAGCTATCGCCGGGATTATACTCAACAATCTCGACATTGTAGCCATGCCACTGCGCGCGTCGTTTTAGTGTAAGGAGATTGCCGTGATCGCCGTAGATATTCATATCTCGGGGGTATAGCTGCATGATGGTGAGTGATCGCTTGGTCATGATATCTCCTGAACAGATGTAATTTTACCGAGTTCGCGTCGGAGTGCTAGCATGGCGGTGTAGGTGCAATAGATGCGCTTCGGTTTGCCATTTTGGGCGGCAAGGAAATTTTTCAACGATCGCGTGATGTCGGTATCGACATGCGATACTGCGACTTCGTCGTACTGTAGACGGAGCGCCATGTCGTATGCCCGGACACCGCTCACTTCGCTTACACCTGCATGTTTGAGGCTTGCAAAATCAACATCCCACAGCCAACTCATATCGCGGCCATCGGCATAGTTGTCGTTGATAACGATCATAGTTGCGTGATCTTTGGGGTTGAATGAATGAAGGCTGAGGCGGAATCCGCTTGGGTTTTTGACAAGCACTAGCTCGCACGGCTGTCCATCAACGACTAGTTGTTCGCCGCGTCCAAAAGCTGGGGTGACGGCCGAGAGTCCCTTTATGAGCTTTTCTTGATCAAGCTGTGTACCGACGACTGTTCGTGTGAGTGCGAGTGCCGCCGCAGCATTGAAAATGTTATAGACACCTTTGAGTTGTAGCGATGTGCTGACAGGCTGGCCGTCAATGATAAACGTCGCATTGTCGTCAATGCTTTGTAGCACGACATCGGCGTGTGGTTGCTTTGCTTTGGGCGCATCGCTGCCATGGAGTTCATCGTCATTAGGAAATGTAGCGAGGAGGTTTGCGTCGAGGCCGAAATAACTCACATTTTTGAGGGTAGCGCCGAGTTTCGCCAGGCGCGGATCCTCACGGTTGATAACCACTGTGCCAGTTGTTGCTTTGGCGATATGTTCAAGCATGCGCGCGGTGGTATCGATTTCACCGAATCGATCCAGCTGATCACGCATGACATTGAGTAGCAGGCTGTGCTTTGGTGGTATGCGATCAACGAAATGCACTGCATGCGCTTCATCAAGTTCTAGCACGGCAATGTCGGCGTTGAGCTTGCCGAGAGCATTGACTTCACCTAGGAGCGCAGCGGCAACACCGCGGACAAAATTACTACCCGTGCGGTTGGTAAAGACGCGTAACCCCTGGCTTTCCAGGAGTTCAACGACCATCTTCGTTGTCGTTGTCTTGCCATTGGTACCGCTGACCAGGACGACGCCATGGGGAAGTTGCGCCAGCGTGTCTTTGACGAAGCTTTTGTCGATCTTTTCAACGAAAAGACCAGGAAGCGCCGATCCGCCCCCTCGCAAACGGGCAACATAACGGACAGCTTTGCCCATGAGGACACTATAAGGTTTGACCATATGCCCCTATTATACCTTACTCATCAGTGGTACAATGTGGTTATGGTTTTGGTGATTAATTTGCTCCGGTGGTGGTACACCGATGGCTGGCGTAAGCGTACGCGTTTGATCGCTAATCGACTCGATGGAACAATTGACTATTTCTCAATAGATCTTCTCCTGAAGACGCTGTTTGCGCCATTTCGCCAGATATCAGCTGGTCGCGTCGATGGCCCACTTGGCGTCAAGATGCGCGCGTTGATTGATAAACTCTTCTCACGCATTATCGGCGCGTTTATTCGATTTATTATCCTCGTCATCGGCGGTATTGTCATTGGGCTTCAGGCGGTACTTGGCGTCATGATCCTCATTGGTTGGGGGCTTGTTCCGTTGTTTCCGGTCATCGGTCTCATGCTGACACTTATCGGAGTGACGTTCTGATGGATAAGCCGGTACTTTTCAACGCAGCAAGTGCACGAGCACTCAAGTCTCGTCTAGGAGTGAAACTCGCGAAGCCGTGGCGTCTGATGATTGAAGTCGTCGCCGCCATGTTGGTGCTTGGTGGTGTGGGTGCGGTGGTAGTTGAGATGCCGGTGGGCTGGTTCTTGATTGGACTAGCGGCACTTCCTGTTATGTTGATCGAATGGTACGGTGGTGAGCTTCATCATCCACCCTCAGAAGGTGAAAGTATCGACGGTCTCATGTCTGGTGATGTGCTGGGATTACTTGGCAAAAATCCTACTCCTCAAGAAGTAGCAAAAGCAGCAGCCAAAGTGCGCGGTGGCATGTTCTTTGCACTGCGGTTTGGTTTGACGGAGAACTTTCTACTTAATATCACGTCAGATAAGCCAGAAGACACCGCAACAATTTGGGAAAACGCACTCAAAATTCGACAGGAGTCAGGCAGCCAGCATATTTCTGGAGCCGTGCTTGTCGTTGCGATTATCGAGAGTTTTGCCGATCGTGATTCACTGCTCGCGCACATGAAACTCGACCGCGAAGATCTGATCGCCGGTATCCGCTGGTTTGAGCATCTGCGAGCTTTGGTGGTGCAGCATAGCGCTCCTCGTCGCACGGGCGGCATCGCACGTGATTTTTCATTTGGCTACATTCCGCTGCTCAAGCGATTTGGCCAGAATCTATCAGAGCAAGTTGGCGTGCGTATCAATGCCGATATTGCCTCGCACACGAGAGCCCTCGATCAGCTAATGGATACGTTTGGAAACGGCGGGCGTCAGAATGCAGCGATTGTTGGTGCCGAAGGAACGGGCAAAACAACTATCGTGCACGCGTTCGCAGAGCGGATTCTCGATGCCAAGGCAAACATTCCATCGTCTCTGAAATTCCGACAGATATTTATTCTTGATTCAGCGTCATTGATTGCCGCAGCACCAGGCCGCGGTGAGTTAGAGGGGTTGATCATGAACGTTCTCGGCGAAGCCTATAGCGCCAAAAATATTATCATCTGTCTCGACAATGCCCAGCTCTTTTTCGAGGAAGGAGTCGGATCTGTTGATTTAACCAACGTCTTGTTGCCTATTCTCGAGGCAGGCAATCTGCGTGTTATCTTGACGATGGATGAGCAGCGATACCTGCAAATTGGTCAGCGCAATCCGGGACTCATCAATGCATTAAATCGTATCAGTATTGAGCCGGCAAATCGTGACGAGACAATCGCAGTCATGCAAGATCAGCTGCTGATGACTGAATATAAGCGCAAAGTTACCTATATGTATCAGTCGCTCGATGAGGCATATCGACTCAGCGAGCGCTACATCCATGATTTAGAGATGCCGGGTCGGGCACTGAAACTACTCGAGAGTGCTGCTGGTTATTCAGAGAGTGGCTTTGTTACGGCGAACTCGGTTCAACAAGCAATCGAACAAACGATGAACATCAAGGTTGGTGTTGCAAACGGTGAGGACGAACGGCAGAAGCTTCTCAACCTTGAGGATCTAATACACAAGCGGATGATTAACCAAACACGTGCCGTCCAGGTGGTGAGTGATGCGCTACGCCGTGCGCGTGCCGGAGTGCGCAACCAGAACCGTCCAATTGGCACTTTCCTGTTCCTTGGTCCGACTGGTGTCGGTAAGACAGAGCTCGCCAAGGCACTGGCGGATGTGTACTTTGGCGGAGAAGACCGCATGATCCGTCTTGATCTTAATGAATATGTCCGTACCGAGGATGTTGCTCGTTTGATTGCCGATGGTGCGGATGACCCGACGAGTTTAACTGCCCAGGCTATGAAACAACCATTTTCCGTAGTCCTGCTCGACGAGATCGAGAAAGCGCATCCACAGGTGTTGACCACACTACTGCAGCTACTCGATGAAGGCATACTTCGTGATATCAAGAACCGCGAAGTTAGTTTTCGTGATGCCATCGTGATTGCGACGAGCAATGCTGGTGCCGATCGTATACGTGAGTATATTGAGCGCGGCTACAAACTACAGGATTTTCAGGAAAAGTTTGTCGATGAGTTGATTAGCAGTAACCAGTTCAAACCCGAATTCCTCAACCGTTTTGATGAAATTGTCGTGTTCCGTCCCTTGGAAAAACCAGAGCTTATACAGGTTATTGATTTGATGCTCGCTGGCATCAATAAGCAGATGGCTCTGCAAAAGATTAGTGTGAACGTTGCGCAAGATGCGAAGGAACTGTTGGTTGAAAAGGGCTACGATCCGCGCCTCGGTGCTCGTCCGATGCGTCGTGTTGTTCAGCGTGCAGTAGAGAACTTGGTCGCCAAACAGATGTTATCCGGCTCTGTTCCTCCGGGTACAGTCATTGAGGTTACCCGCGAGCAGGTCCAGCAGATACTCGGTGCTGAGTAGTGATAATCTGTCACAGGTTGTATAATAGTCATAGAGGTTACAAATTTCGTGTATAAAATATTACTGGTTGAAGACGAGAAAATCCTACGAGATGCCTATACGATTATTCTAGGCACGCAGTCGAACTATGTCATCGATATTGCTACGAATGGCAAGGAAGCTCTCAACCACTGCAAGAAAAATAAGTACGATCTCATTCTCCTTGATCTCATGATGCCAGTTCTTGATGGTGCTGGATTCATGGAAAAGGCTGGTTTGCCACAAAAGTCGCCCAATACGCGTATCGTGATTATGAGTAATTTATCTTCGGGCGAGGGTCTAGAAAAGGTTTTGAAACTTGGGGCTCACCGTCATGCGGTTAAATCTGACCTTGCCCCATCTGATGTGGTGGCCATTATCGAAGAGGAACTCAAGCTAGCAAGACAATCCGCCGTTTAGGCTCACTAGTGAAAAGTTGACATAGGAAGACCCGGGATATGTGTCCCGGGTCTTTGCGTACCTACATCTCCTTACTAAGCGATAGGTTCGTTGCCTACATCGTTGCAAGCAGTCAGTCCATTGTCGTAACCGGTCGTGAATGCGTTTGTTCGCTCGGTTGCGGTGCCATGAATCTTGTATGGCTCCATGTAGGGATTGCTGCCGTGCACCCAGATCATCCCGAGTAGAGCGTGTAGCTCCGCTAGTGTGACGGCTTGCTTGGTGCCAAGCCATTTGACATACGCGCCAGAGACACAGTCCGCTTGGTTCTCCTGGTTGACTGTTGCCGCCTCGCCAGGAGTAAAATCACTATCATCCATGCCGGCAGATTCTTGCAAATCATGTCCGTATTCATGGGCGATAATAGTGATCGGTGCTAATGACCCGTTGGTTGAGTAGTTGTTAAACAACATACCGCCGCCAATATAGAAGTCGCCGTTGTAGAAACATGCTGAATTTGCGGCTTGTCCTGGCATGGGTGCGCACGGCGCTGTTTGTCCGTCCCCAGGCGTAATGAAACGCAGACTAGATTTGCTAGGCGGCGTGACGCCTTGCGAAATCGCAAAGACGGCTATCGAGTCGATGATCTGCTGTGCGAACCCATGCATCTCCGACATTTTTGTGTAGTCACGACACTCACCGCCGTCTGATCTCTGTCCGAGGGGGCATGGCGTGCGTGCATCTGCTGCGATCGATGGAGCATCGCAACCGGCGATTACGATTCCTACTATCGTCAGAAACGGCAATATAAGCCGCTTGCGAACCTTCACGTTTTTCTCCGTCCTTAGTAAGTTGGTGAGGTGCTCATCGGTAAACGATCGTTCACCGGCTGTCTATATTATGTATATAAGATCACAACACCTCAGTGAAATATATTTCATTTCAACCACGAAATATCAAATACCCAAGAATTGTTGGGTGGCAAGTTAGGATTGTCTATGACGTATACTTGACAATGATAGCTGTTTATTTTAACAGATTAATGGTATGCTGGTAGTATGGCTAAACACAAGAACTGGCATGGCGCATCTCGAAAACGCCTCCTAAAGAAAAAGCTTAAATCCAAGCTAAAGAAACAAGGCTCATAAGAGTCTTGTTTTTATTAGGGGTAGATTTTGTGATTAAAGTACGTGAAAGTTCTCATGGTATTATTGAGTGATGGAAATATTACCTTACATATTTATTGGAGTTGTAGGGTTACTCTCTGGAATAGTCTCTGGCATTAGCGGTGGCGGTGGCGCTATGTTGATGATACCTGCATTTATCTTCACAGGGCTTCCTCCGCAGGTTGCTGTGGCGACTGCAAAGATGAGCGGGTTGGGCGCAGACTTCGGTGGCCTTCGAGGCTTCCTCAAATCTGGGCATATTCGCAAAGATATCGTCAGAGTCATGATCCCGATTGCGATTGTCATCGGTCTCACCACTCCGCTTGTATTTGCAGCCGTGGATAGCAAGGGTTTTCAAATCGCTTTGGCGATCTTTATGATTCTCATGCTGCCAACACTTTTTATAAAACGGAAAAGCTTTAAACCTCCTACTCGCAAACATAGATTTGTTGGCTTTTCACTGTATTCGGTTGTGTTGTTCCTGCAGGGAATCTTTAGCGGTAGTGTCGGTAGTTTGGCTGTGTACGTTCTGACGCTACTGTTTGGTACTTCCAAGATCGAGGCTATGGCAACACGCCGTACGGTCGTCGCGGTGATGAGTCCTATCGCTGTCATCGCTTTGCTCATCGGCGGTTTTATCAATATCGGGCCTGGACTCGCGGGCCTTGCCACTGCATTTATCGGAACATACGTCGGTACGAAGATTGTTCTCAAACGAAGTGAAAAGTTTGTAACCATTGTGATGGCAGTGACTATTTTGATCTCGAGTATCGCGCTACTAATTAGCGCATATAATTCTTAGATTTATAGCCCGCGTCGGATGAGTAGCAGATATGCTGCCATAACGACCGGACCTGCAATGAGTGATATGAACATAAAGTCGTTATATGCTATTTCGGTGTACGAAAGTGACATGAAGGCAATGTAGGTTGTTATGAATGAGATACTCATAGATACGGCTGATAATGTAAGTCGCGTTGACTGTGACAGAGATGATTTTAACAAAGTGGCATACGATATAGCGGTGAGCACAATTGGTATGCCGACAATGAGTAGTGCTGCCATGAACTGTCCGCTCGGATCCTGCGTACTGGCCAAAGTATATATAGCTGTGAAGAGGATACTTCCGCCTAGTACTAATTGATATGGTTTGTATTCGTGTAAACTGTTTTTCTTTTTTTGATGTGCATAAGCAGATGCAATAATAGTCATGATGATGACCGGGACGGCTATCTGCCATGCGATATTAACAGGAAGAACCCATGGTTCCGAAATTATAGATCTCGACCATGTTGTTACATCCGCACCAAAGTAATGCACCGAATATGAGATCCAGAAGGCTGCAATACCGAAGAGGATGCCGTTAAAATGATGAACTAGCTTGCTTTTTGAACGTGTAGATATATCTCCGATGAAGTAGGAAAGAAGAGTCGGCAAAACAGCCCCTGCGATCAATGACACTATGACTATTGCGGCGTAAAAGTGTTTCGCTGTAGGATGAAAGAGGATTGAACTAAACGGAAAGATTACTGTTTGGACGAGAGATATCAAAAAGAGTACGAAAAGCCCGTAGCCAAACAGCACTGTTATCTTTTCAATGTTATTTATCTGTTTTTGTTTTTTCATAGTTTAATCATAGCAAAAAATCTCCCGTATGGAGATTTTAAGCATAATCAGTTTTATCGGTGTCTATACGAGACATGAACTATATCGGCTGCATGATACTATAAAGTAAATGAACATTCACTTTATTTGTCGAGGTAATGTACTGCGTAGTTTAGTTGCCGAAACATATCTCAAATCTCTCGGGCTCAAGGACGTGCATGTTATTTCGAGCGGAACAAATGTTAATTGGGAAGATGAGAAAGAACGAGAATACTTTTCGAATACGCTCAGGCTCCTCAATAGCCATGGGATCGAAGCTCATGTTAAGGATTTACCGGAACAACTTACTCAGTCGCGCATCGACAACAATGATATTACGATTTGCATGAATCAACGAGTAATTGATGAAGCCAAGGGACTTGTTGAGCTTCCAAGTGGTGTTATCGATTGGGACATTATCGATATTGGCGAGGGCCATCGAACTGTTGAAACCGACAAAGAGTCGTACCTAGAGGAAATATATATCGAAATAACGCAGAAGGTTGATGAACTAGTAATTGTTCATAACTTACGCTAGCTCAACAAAAAGGACTTCCGAGGAAGTCCTTTTTGTATAATCATTTTGGTACCCCGGGTTGGACTTGAACCAACGACCTTAGGCTTAGAAGTCCTCTGCTCTATCCAGCTGAGCTACCGGGGCGTAATTTTATAATAGGGACACTAGTGGGTATTATACCTGAGATTAGGATGTTCTTGCCAGTTGTCGGGTAGTTTACGGATTTCTGTGAAACCCATGATGAACTCATCATAATCCTGATAAAGTCCCAGGAGATTAAATATAGCTCGCGCGCGTAGTCCATGTGTTATCCATATATCTTCTTGTGGACGGTTATTCAGCAGGTATCGCGTTTCATTTGTAAAACGTTCCGGAATGATCTGTTCTCGTATCTCGGGCCAGTTTTTTCTTGTTTCTTCAGCTTTCTTTTCGTCGGATGGTTTCCATGCTTGTTTGATGTCCATTTTCTCTTCGAGAGACAGGTCAAGCTCACCAAGTAATCCATACTGGCGAAGAGTGAAGAATCCAGCTGCATTGGCGGTTTGCCAAGTGCGTTTCATTTTGGATACCGCCACGGGGATTTCGGAACGATCAGGATAGCCTAAGCTATCAAAACGTTCACCCATGGCCACAGCTTGTTCAACGCCAAAGGGTATGAGACCGGCATCGGGGTTTCCAAATGCTGGATTATTGCGGTCGTTTGCCTTTGAAACGGCGTGTCGGACGACGTAGGTCATATGTGAATGGATTGTAGCACTTTTGAGAAAAATGAATAGGGGTGGGGCGGCGAGTTATTGGTTTGTTTTGTCGGCGGGCGGCGAGACGGCGGTCGCTTTGCTGATGGGGCGGCGAGACATCGCTCCACTTTGTTCCGCTCCTCCGCTCATTCACAAAAGAAAATACTTTGTGCTTTCTTTTGCTTCAATCGCTGCGCCGAACTCTCTTTTGCATTGCAAAAGCCGAGTTCGATCTCGTCCGTCCCAAACCAAAGTAAAAACCGTATCCTGCGATACGGTTTTTACTTTGGTGCGGGCGGCGAGAATCGAACTCGCATCGTTTGCTTGGAAGGCAGACATATTAGCCATTATACGACGCCCGCAAAGGGAATAACTCTAGTTAGTATATCAGAAATGTGTAATAATATAAGCACAAGAACGATAAAAGCTATGCCAGACCTCAATCAATTTCTCAACCAAGGACTTTCGGCAGACGATGTTGCCCATACGAACGGCTATGGGGCGGTTGCTGGTGGCGGCGGAGCGGGTGGTCTGTCCATGGAGCAGCGACGCAAGCTGTTGAACCAACCACGCGTTGTTGGGGCCTATCAGTATTCACGTTTGGGCAGGCAAGGATCTTCATTCAAGGCACGTACTGCCGATCAAAACCGTGGCCGTGCGTACGATGCGAGTAATGATAGTTTCACTGATGCCGCACAGACGAGTAACCGCCAAGGTGGCGGTATCAAAGATACTCCACAAGTCGATACAAAATCAGTCGAGCGCAGGCAGCATTTTATTGAACCGCCGACTCGTAGTTACGATAAGTACGGGTAGCTTAATTAACCCTTGAATACTATACTTTTGTAAGTATTTTCACTATAAGTTTGTCTATATAGTTACATAATATAATTATGTTCGAAGCGCGCGCGGGCATGTCTCTTCAATAAGTATATAAACGTGAGTAAGGGGGTATCTAATGCCATACTACACACAAGCATATACAAACCAAAACTATAACAACTACAACAATTATCCCTACCATCAGAACTACAATAACTATCATCACAACAACCACAACTGGAAAGGCAACGGTTGGACTGCGATGAACTGGGCCAACAAATGGTATCCGGGATGGAACGCCTATAACTATAAATGGCAGAACAATTGTTGGTGGGTTTATATGAAATGGGGCAACCAATACAAAACAGTATGTATCGGTCCAAATTATAACTGGCAATGGCAAAAGAACGGTTATTGGTGGTAATCCAATTTTTGTCCACGAAAAAAGACTAGGTAATACCTAGTCTTTTTTCTTGGGGCGAATGATGGGGATTGAACCCACTACCTTCGGTACCACAAACCGACGCTCTAACCAAGTGAGCTACATTCGCCACGTCCGCATTCATTCCAGGTTCTCGCTTCCAAACAAGTTTGAAAGCTGGCACCTTTCATTATGCCTCCTCTCAAAATAACAAACAGCTAAAGCTTGGTTTGTTATTTTGGTGCCGCTCGAGCACAACGCTCAAGGACAACGATAATTATCATAGCATATTCTCAGGGGTGACGCCACCCTCTCTAGCGTTTTAATTTGAGTGGAGTGCAAGAATGCTAGGGTTTATATTTCTCGGATGGTTTCGATATGAGCGCCAAGACTATTCAAACGATTCGCAAAGTCTTCGTAGCCACGATTGATTGAGTAAACATCACGTAGGATTGATTCACCGGGTGCAGCAAGCATCGCAAGCAGCACGACGACAGATGGGCGGAGGGCTGGCGGTGCGACTATATCGGCTGGTTTCCATTTGGTTGGGCCGGTCAGGTAGACGCGGTGTGGATCAACGAGTTCAACAGTCGCGTTGAGTTTGGACAGCTCGGTGAAGTAAATCGCACGGTTTTCATATGACCAGTCGTGTACGAGCGTGCGGCCTTTGGCAACAGTCGCGATGAGTCCCATGAACGGTAGGTTGTCCATGTTTACAAATGGAAATGCCTGGGCATGTAGTTTGTCTTTGGCAGCAGTGAAGTTAGAGTGAAGGATCTTTAGGTCTACTAGTCGCGTGTGCTTGTTGTTGGCAGCATACTCTTCGCTCATTTCGTATTTCAGTCCCATTGAAGCGAGGATGGCGAGTTCGATTTCGAGGAACTCGATAGGCGCACGGTTGATGGTGATTTCTGAGTCGGTGACAGCAGCAGCCGCAACGAAACTCATGGCTTCGATTGGATCTTCGCTAGGGAAATACTCGACATTTTGATTGATAGATTTAACACCATGGATTTTGAGTGTGGTCGTGCCGATGCCTTCGATTTTGACACCAAGCTTTTGCAGGAAGAAACAGACGTCCTGCACCATGTAGTTTGGACTAGCATTACGCAGGATAACCTCGCCGTCATACAGAGCGGCTGCCATGATGACATTCTCTGTCACCGTGTCACCACGCTCAGTCAGAATGATTGGTCGCTTGACGGGTGTCTTGGTCGACGTGGCGTGATAGTAATCAGTGCCAGCGCGTGCCTCAACATTCAAGCCAAAGGGCGCGAGTCCAACCATGTGCGGCTCGACAGTGCGTGTGCCGAGGTTGCAGCCGCCAGCAAACGGTAGTTTGAAGTCGCGGTACTGGTGGAGTAGCGGGCCGAGGAACATGATGATAGTGCGCGTACGCTTTGCGGCAGCGATATCGATATTCTCGAGTTGCAGACGCTTCGGAGGAATGATTTCAAGATCGCCGTCTTCGTTGAGCCAGCGGACTTTGACACCGATGCTTTGAAGAACTTCGATGATACGGTTCACTTCCTCGATGCGAGCGACGCGACGCAGCACGGTCTTGCCTTGGTTCAGGAGACTGGCGCAGAGCAGGGCGACAGCTGCGTTTTTGCTGGTTTTGACATCGATACTACCAGACAGTTTGTTGCCGCCGTGGACGCGGAAGTTGATTTTGCCGGTGCGGTTGAGGGTCATAATGTCATGAGAAAGTACCTCGCTGATACGAGCGATCATTTCGAGGCTGATATTTTGGCCGCCCTTTTCGATGCGGTTAATAGCACTCTGGCTAGTGCTAAGAGCTTCTGCAAGTTGGGCTTGAGTATAACCTCTGTGTTGGCGGCTTTCTTGTATCAGGGCACCAATTTTGATCTTGTAATCTTCGGGTTTCATCCTAACGATAATATATCATCCATGATATAAAGTCAAGATGGTTCTGTTTAGTGGCGCATTGCTGTGTTGCCAGTTGCGGTGCTCGCTAGCAGTATCTTAAATACTGCTACGCTGTGCTCCTCGCTGTCGCCTTGCACTGCATCCACTAAGCAGAAACCATCCAGCTCAACACTCAGAGGTGATATAATACGTACATAATTTAAAGAGAAGATTGATTATGCAGGACGACCAAGTAGCTAATTTGATTGCCGCCGAGGAACAGCGCCAGCGTGATGGACTGGAGCTTATTCCTAGTGAAAATTACGTATCTCGTGATGTACTGACGGCGCTCGGTACCGTTTTCACCAACAAGTACTCCGAGGGTTATCCAGGACGTCGCTACTATGGCGGCCAGGAATTCACTGATCAGATTGAGCAGCTTGCCATCGACCGCGCCAAGCAACTATTTGGTGCCGATCATGCCAATGTGCAACCCCACTCGGGTGCGCCCGCCAATGAAGTCGTCTACAGCGCTTGGCTAGAACCGGGAGATACAGTACTTGCCATGGATCTTTCGCATGGTGGTCACTTGACGCATGGTGCACCAGTGACACGTAGCGCCAAGCTATACAACTTTGTCCGCTACAAGATGAAAGATGTTGCCACGGGTGAAATTGACTACGATGAGTTGCGCCGTCTCGCGCTTGAGCACAAGCCAAAGATTATCCTGGCTGGTTTCTCTTCGTACCCACG
>Ga0075158_10001483_pt1 | contig 17638 bp, 11 predicted proteins | sample JI91814BDNA_FD_70968 | JGI IMG/M metagenome (GOLD analysis project Ga0075158, IMG submission 70968) | Wastewater effluent complex algal communities from Wisconsin, to seasonally profile nutrient transformation and Carbon sequestration -... | ecosystem: Engineered > WWTP > Effluent > Algae... | reverse complement strand
CGACCCTACTGAGTTTTATGTGGCCTATGCCACCGGCGGTTTGTGGTACACCAAAAATAACGGGCAAAGCCTGGTGCCGGTTTTTGATAAAGAGAATGCAATTGGTATTGGGGATATTGCGGTGGATTGGACTGGATATTATGAAAAAGGATTGATTATCCCCGAAAATAAAATCAGACAAATCTGGGTCGGCACCGGTGAAGCAAATAGTAGTCGTTCATCTTATGCAGGTAATGGTGTGTATAAAAGTATCAACAATGGAAAAACCTGGGAATATCTTGGCTTGCCGGAAAGCCAACATATCGGCAAAATAATCCTGCACCCATCAAATCCAAATATAGCCTGGGTGGCCGTGCTGGGGCATTTATACTCGCCCAGCAAAGAACGTGGTGTTTACAAAACAACGGATGGCGGCAAAACCTGGAAGCAAACTTTATTTGTTGATGAAAATACCGGGGCAGTGGATATGGATATCAATCCAAAAAATCCGGATGAACTATATGCAGGTATGTGGTATCGCACCCGCCGTGCATGGAATTTTGAAGAAAGCGGAAAAACATCCGGCATTTATAAAAGCAACGATGGCGGCAATACCTGGAAGCTGGTAACAGTTGCCGGCAGCGGATTTCCAGCAGGTGATGGTTTGGGCAGAATTGGCCTGGCTGTTTTTGCAAAAAGCCCCAATATTATTTATGCCACTTTAGATAACCAGGGACACCGTCCTGATACCGCAGTTAAAAAGCCAGATACAAATTATGTACTGAAGAATTTCAAAGATCTTACCAAAGAAAGTTTTGCTGCACTTGATAACAATAAGCTGGATAGTTTTTTGGTGGATTATAATTTTAAAGAAAAATATACAGCAGCTACTGTAAAAGAACTGGTGAGAACTGACAAAATTAAACCGACTGAAATTTACAATTATCTCTTTGATGCCAATACCGCTCTTTTCGAAACGCCCATCATTGGTTGTGAAGTGTACCGCAGCGATGATGCAGGTTTAAGCTGGCGCAAAGTAAACAGCAAGGGCCTGGATCTTTATAATACCTATGGTTATTATTTTGGAAAGATATCGGTTAGTAATACCAACGAAAATAAGCTGGTGATAAGCGGGTACAATTTGATGGTAAGCACAGATGGCGGTAAAACTTTTACCGGAACCGATAATGATGCCACCCACCCCGACTGGCATGGCTGCTGGATGAACCCCAATAAAGACAGTCACTGGATTGCCGGCAACGATGGCGGCTGCAATGTTACCTACGATAATGGCGAGCATTGGTTTAAAGCCAACACACCCTCAGTAGGCCAGTTTTATAAAATAGCCGTTGATGACGCAAAGCCTTATAACATCTATGGAGGCTTACAGGATAACGGCACCTGGTTTGGCCCGGCTACCACAAAAAATATTGATCAATGGGATTATGAGGGCATTTACCCATGGAAACAGATCGGTGGTGGGGATGGTATGCAGGTGGCTATTGATACCCGTGATAATAAAACGGCATACTCAGGATCTCAGTTTGGTTTTTATGGCCGTAGAAGTACTGACGGAGGTAAACGCTTGTTCATTTATCCAAGGCCCGATCTGGGTGAAGCCCGTTACCGCTTTAACTGGCAAACACCCATCTGGCTAAGCAAACATAACCAGGATGTTTTTTATTATGCTACCAATCGCTTTCATCGCAGCCTGCAAAAAGGCGAAAACCTGGAACCATTAAGTGCTGATTTAACCAATGGAACAAAAGAAGGCGATGTGCCGTTTGGTACCAGTACTACATTGGCAGAATCGCCCATGAAGTTTGGTTTGATATATGTTGGTACCGACGACGGAAATATACAGGTGAGTAAAGATGCCGGCTACAGCTGGACGAAAGTGAGTGGCAGTTTACCAAAGACGGTGCAGGGCATGTATGTAAGCCGTGTAGCACCTTCTGCTTTTAAAGAAGGAAGGCTGTATGCTTCGTTAAATGGATATCGCAACGATCATTTTGGAGCTTATTTATTTGTTAGTGAAGATTACGGAACCACCTGGACACAATTGGGCGCTGATCTGCCGATGGAACCAATCAACGTGGTTACAGAAGATCCTAAAAAAGAAAATATTATCTATGTTGGTACTGATAATGGTTTGTATGCATCTTTTAATATGGGTAAAACATTCATGGTCTTAGATAATAATCTTCCCCGTGTGCCGGTGCATGATATCGTAATTCAGCAGCGTGAAAATGAACTGGTACTTGGCACACATGGCCGCAGCATCTATATTGCCAAATTGAAGGAACTGCATAAGCTGTATGATAAAATGATTGGAGAGAGGAACTAGATACAGGTACAAAATCGGGATTTCGGTTCTGGAAATGCCATAACCTGCAATAAAATCGGAATTTACGTGCAGGGAATGTTATAACGTTTACTTAAATCAGAATTTATGTGCAGGGAATGTTATAACCTGCAGTAAAATTGAAATTTAAAGTCCGGAAAGAAGGTTGCCTTAGGCCAGAAGCATCATCAATGCAGCTCAATAGTCTCCACTTCGGGAATATCTTTTAACACAAGCTGGATATGCCTGTTATGTGCCTTGGCTTTAAAGTCCTGGAAAATTTCCAACACATCCCGGTCAATATAAACACTGTCCGATCCGTTAATTTCAACAACTGAATATTCAGGAAGTGCATCCAGCATTTCCATAAATTTCTTCTTGTTTAAAAAGCTAACATTCAGTGCCAGGTCAATCTGGATATGTTTGATATGCCCTTCCATTTTTTCGCTCATGGTAAACCCTGCACGGTAAGTATGTTTTACCAGGAAGTAGATTGAATAACCAATGCCGATCAATACGCCGATCAGCAGATCTGTAAAAAGAATGGCAATTACTGTAATGATAAAAGGCAGAAACTGTTCACGCCCCTGTTTATAAACCGACCATATCATTGTTGGTTTTGCCAGGTTATAACCTGTGCGGATGAGGATTACAGACAATACACAATAGGGAATAAGATTAATGACAGGTATGGCAAACAACACAGCCAGCAACAACCAAATGCCATGTGCAATGGAAGAAAGTTTTGTTTTGGCACCGGCTTCTGCATTGGCCGAACTTCTTACAATAACGGCGGTAATAGGAATACCACCCAACAAGCCGCTTAGAAAATTTCCCGTGCCCTGAGCCACCAATTCCCTGTTTTGAGGAGTGATACGGTTGTAGGGATCAAGCTTATCAATGGCGGCAATGCTTAACAATGTTTCAAGCGTTGCCACAAAACAAATGACCACAGCATTGCGCCAGATGGCTATGTCAGTGAACAGGGCGTTAAACCTCGGGAATTTTATCTGCGCAAAAATATCATGTGGGATGCTTACAAATTGTTTGGAACTAAGTGCAAACTGCGGAATGTACCGCTGAAAAAGAAATGCCAGCATCACACCAAAAAGAACCGTGATAAAAGAAGTAGGTAAAAAATGTATTTTTTTTGCCAGGGTATTTTTCCAAACGTACAGCAGTATGATGGAGAGGAGTGCGATGAGCATAACACCATTTGAACTGTGTTTGTACAAACTGTCTATATTACTGAAAACATGTTTAAGGGTGATGATATTAAAAAATTCATTCGACCAGAAATCGGGTTTGTCGTAACCAATAAGCGCCGGTATTTGTTTGGATATAAGAATGATGCCGATGGCTGTAAGCATACCTTTAATTACTGCCGAAGGAATAAAATGCGTAAATCCACCCAAACGAAAAATGCCCAGCAGTATTTGCAGCAATCCTGCAACAGCAACCGATAAAAAGAAAATTTCAATAGCACCCAAATCCGTAATGGCTGCAGCGCAAATAGCTGTAAGTCCTGCAGCCGGGCCACTTACACTCAACTGCGATTTACTGATAAGTGTAACCACAACACCACCAATGATACCCGCCAGCAAACCCGAATACATAGGAACGCCCGAAGCCAGCGCAATGCCTAAGCAAAGTGGTAATGCTACAAAAAATACAGTAATACTTGCTTTAAAATCGTGTTTAAGAAAGGATAGAAAGTAAAACCTATACTTGCGGTTTAACAGGCTCATAGTATTGCAAAGTTCGACAAAATTTATTTGGAGTCCTTTTTTATTAAATAAATGTCATGTTCAGCTTGTGATGTTATGGTATTTATCTGTTTAGTTGTTTTGTAATACATCCTGTATTAAGGGCGGCCAATCGGTTTATACTAAATCTTTATACTTCCGGGTTGCTAAATATTAAAAATAATTGTCCCCGTATTTCCAGTTTTACCTATACATTTGTACCTGCATTTTCAAAAATGGCAAATCCAGATTTAATAATATTTCATAATTACCCTTACAAAGGTTTAATTCTTTTCTGTGTCAAAGCATGTTAACAAAGTAACTGCGGCCGGTTTACTGGTTGCATTAGGTATTATTTATGGCGATATTGGTACTTCTCCGCTGTACGTATTTGATGAGATCATTCACGGGAGGGTTATTACCGAACTTCTGGTAGTTGGTTCCTTAAGCTGCATCATCTGGACGCTTACCCTGCAGACAACCATCAAATATGTAATACTTACTTTAAAAGCCGATAACCGTGGTGAGGGTGGTATTTTTTCTTTATACACCCTGGTAAGGCGCAGGCGCAAATGGCTGGTATTACCGGCCATGATCGGTGGTGCGGCCTTGCTGGCCGATGGTATGATAACGCCACCCATCTCAGTAACATCCGCTATTGAAGGGCTGAGGATTACACCGGCCTTTAGTGATATTCAGCAATCAACTATCATTTATATCGTAATAGGTATATTGGCATTGTTGTTCTTTTTGCAACAGTTTGGAACCTTAAGTATAGGTAAACTATTTGGTCCCATTATGCTGGCCTGGTTTACAATGCTGGCAATATTGGGAATATCTCACATTACTGATAATATGAGTGTTTTTAAAGCACTCAATCCATACGAAGCCATCACATTTTTGAAAGAATATCCCGGTGGGTTCTGGTTATTGGGTGCCGTGTTCCTTTGTACAACGGGTGCCGAAGCACTTTACAGCGATCTGGGGCATTGTGGCCGCGGTAATATTCGCAGGTCGTGGATCTTTGTAAAATCCTGTTTGCTGATAACATACGTTGGCCAGGCTTCCTGGTTGCTGCAAAACCAAACAGGTAAAGTCTTTGAAGGCAAAACTTTTTATGCCGTTATGCCCGATTGGTTTTTAATACCAGGCATCATCATTGCAACTGCTGCTGCTATTATTGCCAGCCAGGCTCTAATAAGCGGGTCATTTACGTTGATCAGCGAAGCTATCCGCCTGAACCTTTGGCCAAAAATGAAGATCAACTATCCAACTGAAGCCAAGGGCCAGTTATTTGTACCGGGTATCAACACGTTGTTATTTGTGGGCTGTGTAGGTATTGTACTGTATTTTCAAACCTCCAGTGCCATGGGCGCTGCTTATGGTTTGGCTATTACCTTATGTATGCTTGCCACTACTATACTGGTAGCAAATTTTATGGTGTTGCACCGGGTAAAGCCTTTTCTTATATACCTGTTCCTGGGAGTTTTTTTAACGATTGAAGTAAGTTTTTTAATTGCTAATCTTGATAAGTTTCCACACGGTGGTTATGTTACTTTAATTGTAGGAGGTGCTTTGTTTGCTGTAATGTACATCTGGTACCGGGCACGTAAGATCAAAAACCGTTATGTAGAGTTTGTACGGCTGGAAGAATACATTCCCAAACTGGAAGAACTGAGCAATGATACATCAGTACCTAAATATGCCACACACCTGGTGTATTTAACCAGCGCCAATAATCCTAAAGAGATCGAGCATAAGATCATTTACAGCATATTGAGTGGTAAACCAAAACGTGCCGATATTTTCTGGTTTGTGCATGTGGATACATTGGATGATCCATATACCTGCGATTATACGGTAGAGCATATTATTCCAAATGATATTATCCGGGTTGAGTTCAGGCTTGGGTTCCGCATGGCTCCACGCATTAACCTGATGTTTAAAAAAGTGGTGGAAGACCTGGTAGCAAACCGTGAAGTAAATGTTACCAGCCGTTACGAAAGTCAGCAACGCAACAATGTAGTAGGCGATTTTCGTTTTGTGGTAATGGAAAAATTCCTGAGCCAGGATAACGAATTGCCATTCTTTGAACGTGTGATCATGAAATTGTATTTCTGGCTGAAGGAAATCTCATTGAGTGAAGAAAAAGGTTTTGGACTGGAACAAAATACGGTACAGGTAGAAAAGTTCCCACTGATCATAGCACCTGTAAGCAAATTAAAACTTAACAGGGTTTATGTAGATGAGGAGGAATAAAAACTCCCCGAACTGGGTTCGTTCCCTTGTCAGGGAACCCATGCAGGGGAACTGTGGAGTGCTAAATTGCGTTATCTTTTTTGTTTAGGTAGAAGTGGGTCTTTAAGAGATAAAAAGATCTTAAACTGCAAAAGTTCCCTTTAGGGTATTTAGGGGTAAAATGAAATCAATAAGTGCCATATTACTTAAAGAGAAGATTGAGAATGCCGAAGATTTTCAACTAATAGATGTTCGTGAGTCATATGAGCATGCCGAATTCAATATTGGAGGTCAACTCATTCCGCTAAATGAAATTACACAGCAAGTAAATAAGATCGCAACCGATAAACCTGTTATCCTCTATTGCCGCAAAGGCATTCGTAGCCAGGTAGCTATTCAGCGCCTGCAGCAAAAAATACCTTTTACAAACCTTTTCAACCTTATTGGTGGTACAGAAGCCTGGAAGAAGCAGTTTGGAGTTTAGCGTTTCGTGTTTGCTATAGAATGCTTAATTTAACAGGGTGCTAACCATTAACTATCAACCTTTAACTAACAATTGCTTCAAATAGCTCTCTATATAATTACCGGCATTGCAGTACTTTCTGTGCTTGCTTATTTTCTGCAGGAGAAATTTATTTTTAAGCCCGAGAAGCTGAAGCAGGATTTTGTTTACAAATACGATGCGCCTTTTGAAGAATTGTTTTTTGATGTGGAACCGGGAGTTCGTATTAACGGCCTGCATTTTAAGGTAGACAAGCCATTGGGCCTCGTTTTATATTTTCATGGAAACAGCCGAAGCATTAAAGGCTGGTCAAAATATGCCGTAGATTTTTACCGGTACCATTACGATGTGGTACTGGTTGATTACCGTGGTTTTGGAAAAAGTACCGGCAAGCGAAATGAAAAAGATATGTTGAACGATATGCAGTTTGTATACGAAACACTGGCTGCCAAATACCACGAGAATCATATTATTGTGTACGGACGTAGCCTTGGCAGTGGCTTTGCAACCAAGATAGCCAGCGATAACAAACCCCGCTATTTAATTTTAGATGCGCCCTATTTTAGTTTTAAAAAAGCGATTGAACGCTTTCTTCCTTTTCTGCCTGTGCGTTATGTTTTGCGCTATCATATACGCACCGATATCTGGATCAGCAAAGTAAACTGTCATACATACATTCTGCATGGCACCAAAGACTGGTTGCTGCCCATCAGCAACAGCCAAAAATTACAGGCTATTAATCCCCGGAAAATAACACTGATACGCATTCCCGGTGGTGGCCACAACAATCTGCCATCCTTTCCGGAGTATCATAATTTTATACGGGATATCCTGCAATATTAAAAATTCAAAATCAAGCCAGTTTCTGTATACATCAACAGTGCAGTCAGGAGGCTAACTTTCAACTCTCAACTTTCAACTAACTTTGCCCGATGAACCGAAAAAAAATATATCGCTGGTTAAAAATCATTGTGCTTCTGTATTGCCTTATTGGCATAGCTTTATTTTACCTCCAGGAACGCTTCCTGTTTCACCCGGAGAAACTTTCCAATGCTTATGTGTATCATTTTAATGTTCCTTTTGAAGAAGTAAATATTCCTTTCAATAATTCAGATACAATCAACATGATCAAATTCTTCCCGGTCGATTCGGTAAGAAGAGGCGTAGTGCTTTATTTTCATGGCAACAGGCAGAATATAGAACGCTATGCAAAATTTGCCGGCAACTTTACCAAACATGGCTACGAAGTATGGATGGAAGACTATCCCGGCTTTGGAAAAAGCACCGGCGAAAGAACAGAGAAGAAATTATTTGAGCAGGCTTTGCAGGTACAAAAAATGGCAGCATCAAAATATCACAGCGACAGTATCATTGTTTACGGAAAATCTTTTGGAACCGGTATTGCATCCTATCTTGCATCCGAAACAAATAATAAAAGGCTGATACTGGAAACGCCCTACTACAGCATTCCTTCGCTGTTCAGTTGTTATGCACCCATTTATCCAACTGGTAAAATGAGTAACTATAAAATCCCTGCGAATGAATTTTTAGCTGATGTAAAATTTCCCATTACAATATTCCATGGAAACGATGATGCTGTGATACCATACCGCAATGCCGCAAGGCTGAAACCAGTTTTAAAATCAACAGATGAATTTGTTACCATCGATAAGGGTACACATCATAACCTGAATGATTTCCCCTTATTTCAGCATAAACTGGACAGTTTACTAGATCTCCGTTAATTGTGTTTTTGACCTGCCAACTTTCAAGGTATAGTTTACACCAATTTTTAAGGCATAGTTTTCGGTACCATGGCTAACAGGGAAGCCGAAAGCCACCGGATAATTGTATTGGGCAATAATATCTGCTATGGCTTCATATACCGTTTTTCCAAACGGGCGTTCGGTATCTTTCATATCTGTAAAGCCGCCAATGATAAGTCCTGCAAGGCTGGCAAGCTTTCCGCTACGTTTTAACTGGTAAAGCATACGGTCAATATTGTATATCTGTTCGCCAATATCTTCAATAAAAAGTATTTTGTTTTTTGTGTTGATGTCAGATGGCGTGCCGGTTATGTTGGCCAGCAAGGAAAGATTACCGCCAACCAGTTCGCCACTGGCATTGCCGGGCTTATTGAATGTGTGCACAGCACAACTGTATTTTGCTTTTTTACCCTTGATGCTGTTATGTAATGACCTGATGAATTCATTTTCACCTTCATTAAAAGCTGCAGCCATGGGTGCATGCACCGATGCTACTTTTATTTTTGTGTACAGGTGTGCATGTAAAACGGTAATATCGCTGAAGCCGATGACCCATTTTGGCTTCTTTTTAAATTTGGTAAAATCCAGCCCGTCAATAATGCGGCCCATGCCATAGCCGCCACGGCCAAAAAGAATGGCATTGATATTTTCATCATCCAGCATGGCCTGCAGTTCGTCCCGGCGTTCTTCATCGGTACCGCTGAAATAGTTTACAGAATTACTGCCCAGTGTTTTACCCACCATCACATCAAAGCCCCAGCTTTGCAGTGTATTAATGCAGGCCTGCGCTTTCTCTGCAGCCATATATCCCGCAGGACAGGTAATGCCAATGGTGTCGCCTTTCTTTAAATACGGAGGAATCTTTATCATCTTACTTCTGTTAATCTGCATTCATTTAAATGTACGCCCAATGTGTGCAATACGCCGCATTTGAGGGCAAAATTATTTTTTTGATGTCCCACCGGAAAATCAAAACATACCGGGTAATTGTATTCACTTACTTTTTCAAGCACAATATCCTCAATGGTTTTGCCAAATTCTTCTCCGGCATCATCAGTCTTAATTTTGAATCCCCCAATGATAAGTCCCTTCAGCTTTTCCAGTTTACCGCTTCGTTTTAAATTCCAGAACATGCGGTCGATGCTGTATAAATATTCACCGGTATCTTCCACAAAAAGTATCTTGTCTTTTGTATGAATGTCGGATGCGCTGCCTGCCAGCGATTCCAGTGTTTTTAAATTACCGCCAACCAGTTCGCCCACAGCCAGCCCGGTCTTGTTTTTTTCGTTGGGAGTAAAAAGATATTTCATCCTTTCGCCCTTCAAACATTTATTGATGGATTCGATGGTTTCTTTTTGCGCAGGCTCAGCATTGTTCCAGTCACCGGGAAAGCTGTTACACATTTTTGAATGTATGGTAGCTACCCGGTATTTTTCATTGATATGGGAATGAAAAACAGTGGCATCGCTAAAGCCGATGATCCATTTAGGATCCCTGTCAAATTTTTTAAAATTCAGGTTATCAATGATGCGTACGCCGCCATAGCCGCCTCTTGCAAACAGGATGGCTTTTATGCTTTTATCATCCAGCATTTGCTGCAGGTCCTGTAAGCGTTCCTCATCGGTACCGCCGTATGTAAAATCTTTTTTTCCTACTGTTGCGCCAACCTTGGTTTTAAAACCCCATTCGGCCAGTTTAAGCAGGGCCGGCTGTATATCTTCCGGCTTCATAAATCCTGCGGGGCAGCAAATGCCTATTGTGTCGCCGGGTTTCAGGTATGGAGGTATGGCAACAGGAGATTCAGGCCCGATGCTGGTTTTACCCCTGGCAACAGCGCTTAAAGAAGCTGCCAGCGGAATGAAGGAAGAAAGAAAATGTTTGCGTTTCATGCAATGAATTTACTCAAATTTCGGTATTGACCGCTGATTAGGTATTTTTGCACCGCAATGAAACAACCTAAAAGATATTTAATTACATCGGCGCTGCCTTATGCAAACGGCCCCAAGCATATTGGTCACCTGGCGGGGGCTTATTTGCCGGCCGATATTTATGTGCGTTACCTGCGTGCAAAAAAAGAAGATGTGGTATATGTATGCGGCAGCGACGAACACGGCGCAGCCATTACCATACAGGCCATGAAGGAAAGAACAACGCCTCGGGCTATTGTGGATAAGTACCATGCTATGTTAAAAAGCAATATGGCCGATCTGGGTATTTCCTTCGATATCTATCATCGTACATCTTCGCCACTGCATCACGAAACGGCGCAGGAATTTTTTACTGCACTCAACAACAAAGGCGACCTGGAGCAAAAAGAAACCGAACAGTTTTATGATGAAGAAGCTAAAACGTTTTTAGCCGACCGGTACATCATTGGCACCTGCCCGGTTTGTGCAAATGAAAATGCTTATGGAGATCAATGTGAAAAATGCGGCACTTCTTTAAGTCCTGATCAGTTGATAAACCCACGCAGCACATTAAGCGGAAATCCCCCGGTTAAAAAATTAACTACGCATTGGTTTTTACCGTTGGATAAACATGAATCTTTTTTAAGAGAATGGATATTAACAGAGCATAAAGATGATTGGAAAGTAAATGTACTTGGCCAATGCAAAAGCTGGATGGACCTGGGTTTGCAGCCAAGGGCTGTAACGAGAGATCTTGATTGGGGAGTACCATTGCCGGCCGATGTAAAAGGCGGAGAAGGTAAAGTACTGTATGTTTGGTTTGATGCCCCTATCGGTTATATCAGCGCCACAAAACAATGGGCAATTGATAATAATAAAGACTGGAAGCCTTACTGGTATAGTGATGATACAAAGCTGGTGCATTTTATCGGCAAGGATAATATTGTTTTTCATGCAATCATTTTTCCGGTAATGCTGAAACTGCACGGGAATATTTTACCCGATAATGTACCCAGCAACGAATTCATGAACCTGGAAGGAGATAAGATGAGCACCAGCCGTGGATGGAGTATTGAAATGGATGACTACATCATCGACTTTGTGAAACCTGAAAATGGCGGCGACCAGATGGTGGATGCATTGCGCTACTATTTAACACAGATAGCTCCTGAAACAAAGGATAGCGAATTTACCTGGAAGGGTTTCCAGGATGCAGTGAACAGTGAACTGGTATCTATTTTCGGCAATTTTGTAAACCGCACATTTGTGCTGATGCATAAACTATGCAAAGGAAAAGTGCCGCCATTGCATGCGGATATATTGGATGATGCGGATAAGAAGATGTTTGAAGAATTTCAGAATACAAAAACCAGGATTGAAAATTTAATTGAAGGATATAAGTTTCGTGATGCACTTTACGAAGTGATTGATCTTGCCAGGAAAGGAAATAAATATATGCAGGATAAGGAGCCATGGATCGTTGCAAAATCCCTGGAGGCAAATCCGGAAGCGCAAAAGCAGATTGATAACTGCCTGCATATTTGTTTGCAGTTAACCGCCAACCTGGCTGTATTTATGAATCCATTCCTTCCATTTGCAGCAAAAAAAATGTGTTACATGATGAAGGTGGTAGATAAAATGCTGGATTGGGAAAACGCAGGCAAACCCAAACTCTTGAGTGTGGGATATTCTTTAAGGGCACCCGAATTGTTGTTCAGAAAAATAGAAGATGACGAAGTAAAGGCCCAGGTGGAGAAATTAAAAATTAAAAGCGAAAAAATTAAAATGGAAAATAAAACAGAACAGCCTGCTGCAGATAAGGCAGAAGCCCTGGCTGCAAAACCCGAAATTCAATTCGATGATTTTGCAAAGATCGACCTGAAAGTAGGAACTATTATTACTGCTGAAAAAGTGGAGAAGGCAGATAAACTACTAAAACTTGCTGTTGACCTTGGAACTGAAACCAGGACCATTGTAAGCGGAATTGCCTTGCATTTTAATCCTGAAGATATTATTGGTAAACAGGTTGTAGTTGTTGCAAACCTGGCTCCCCGCAAAATGAGAGGAATTGAAAGTCAGGGTATGATACTGATGGCAGAAGACAAAACAGGCAAATTGCATTTTGTAAACCCCGATACTTTAATTGATGCCGGCAGCGGTGTGAGCTGACCTGGTACATTATAGTATTACAAAATCTGTGATAGAATTTACATAATTCATACTTTTTTTACTTAAACGATAGTTAATTGAAACTCCGTTAAGCCAGAATCACCTGTTTGGACTTATTTTTGTCTGTAGGAAAAATAAAACTACTAATTATGAACAGCAAAAACTTAATACTCGCATTGCTTCTTGCATTTACAGTTCCTGTATTTGCACAGAATGCCGACATGTCATTGATCCCATATCGCAAGGGCGATCTTTGGGGATATGCCAGTCCCGACAAATCAATCATCATTAAACCTGAATATGAAGAAGCACACAGGTTTTACGAAGGCTTTGCCGCTGTAAAAAAAGGTGGAAAATTCGGCTACATTAACAAAGAAGGTAAAGTAGTGATCCCATTCAAATTTTTCAGTGCCAAAGCATTCCAGTTTGGGTTTTACGGCTCAGATACAAAACCTAACCCTAACCAGAAAGCACCGGAAACACAGAAAACGGTACTTTTTGCAGGTGCATCATTGCAGGCAAACGGTTACGAGATCTGTATTGATACAAAGGGAAACCAGTTAGCCAAATGCCCGGCAATAAACGAGAATATAGCAACTGATAACGATAAGCCGGCTACAGTTACTGTTGTATCTAATTACAGCACCATTCAAAAAAGTGAACTATTCGACAAGATCACCGGTGATTATAAAATAATTGCCAATGCAGACGAAACATATTATATAGCGATAAGAAACAACAACTACGGCGTATTCAATAATAAGTTTGATGTGATCGTTCCTTTCGAATATACATCAATAGAAAAGATCAATATTGGCCCGATGGTTTACCTGAAAGTAGAAAAGAATGGATTAAAAGGGATCTTATTCGGAACAGGCTCTAATTATTTTGCGGTAGAAAATACAAGGATGGATAATATAAAGGCTGCCAATGGGAATTCGTACTTCATTTTTACTAAAGATGGACAGACTGGAATAAAAGATACCCACTATACCAATGTAGTAGAGCCAATTTACTCTGATATTGCTTACGATTCTACAGGTGGTGGATTTATACTAACAGCGAGTAGCATATACAAAGGTTATGTGTTTCCTAATACCAAAGTTTTATTGCCCAGGTTCACAGAAGTAAGGGCCGTAAAAGCCGCTGATTTTATCATGGTAAAAAATGCTGCCGGCAAATGGGGCTATATAAACAATAACCTCACAGAGTTTTTTGAGGATTAATCAAAAGAAGTTTAAAAAAACAGAGATGGCCCGTTTAGCGGGCCATCTCTATTTAAACGCATTGTTGTTATACTGTGCATTTGCTTTTTGCAGAAATGCCCTGGCTTTTAGCAGCAGGTTGTTTAAGATCAACGATGCATTTTTATCAGCATAAAGATTTTGGGATAAACGAATGTCTTTTTTGTAATTGTATAAAAATTCTGCTTTGTTGGTAACTGAATTAAAACCCAGAATATAACTGCTGTCGGTAACCTGGTACAAACCATTGCCCGGCCTGGAAAAAACACAGTGGTTAAAAGAACTGCTGTCCAGTAAATTATTTCCATAGCTGATGATGCTGTCGCTGTAGCCTGCAGTGGCTAAGATAGTCGCTGCTATATCAAACTGGCTCGCCAGCCTGTTATCAACTTTCCTGGTATTGATTGATGGTTCATAAATGATGACAGGAATACGGTATGCAGAAACAGCAGTATAGGGCGCTAATTTTCCCTGCGGAAAAAGCCAGTGATCCGAACAGAAAATAAACGTTGTATTGGCAAACCAGGGCTCATTTTTTGCCTGGTTAAAAAATTGCTGCAGGCTGTGATCATAATACTGCATAGCTTTCATAGGGGCCGTATAAGCTGCAGGCGATCTGTTTGCAAAATTTTCCGGAATGTTATAAGGAAAGTGCGTAGAGATATTATAATGAACGGAAAAAAAAGGTTTTTGCTGTTTATTTATTTTCTGATTGAAGAAATTAAGTACGGCTTCATCCTGTAGCCCCATCGTATGTTGTGGTAGATTTTTATAGCCGGGTATGTCTTCCATGCTGTAATATTTATCAAAGCCCAGCCAGTTGGCACATTTGGCAAATCCAAAATTATCATACTCGTCACCAATGCAAAACAGCGATTGGTAATTCAGTTTCTTCAACGTGGTTCCAATAGCTGTAATGGGCATATTAATGTATGAAGAATGATAAAGCGGAATATCTGATAGTGTTGGAACGCCTGCAAGTATTGCTGTTATGCCTTTATTTGATTCATGCGCATAACAAAATGCGTTGTTGAAAAATGTACTTTTCTGTAACAGCGAATCAAGGAATGGCATATTCACTTTATACGAACCTGAAGAATCAAAGAATTCATAAGGCACACTTTCCATAATAAAAAGCACAATATTCTTTTTACCTGCATCTGCATTGCTGTTCAGTTTTTTTCTGATGGGCAGCATAGTATCAGCTTCAGCACTGCTCATATAATTTTTGTACACGGAGGCTTCGCCTTTTCTGAAATAAGAGAATAAAAATGTATGAAAAGAATTTTGAACAAAAGGAAGTTGGTTGCTTTGTAACTGAACCATGGGGTATGTTGGCAGCAGGAAACGGGAGAAGGTATTTTTAAAAATGAATGTTGTGGCCAGAATTATAAACAATATAACACTAGCCAACCTGCAACTATTTCCTCTTATAAAATCCCTGAATAATTTTATATGGAGCCTGAACATTAGGTAAATGATACCGGCAAAGCCGAGAAAAAAAAGAAAAATGATGTAAAAAGGCTGCTGCATCAGCCGGTTCAGTGGATGATCCAGTACATAAAACAGATCCATATTTGCCCGCTGAAAATGAAACCGGAAGTAAAATATATCGGCCAGGTTCAACATGAGGGCAAAGCTGTTTGCCAAAGCAAAGAAAGGAATGATGATCCATGCCAGGGGCAGAACAAGCCATGCCGAAATTTTTTCTGTTACGAACCTGGCTGTTGTTAAAACAAATAATAAAAAAGAGTTGATGCCCAGTAGTAGCAGCATGTCTTCCACCAACGACCATTTGATAAGCTGCAGTTTTTCTGTTAATCTGAGGCCGGTTTCTGCCCCGGTAAACAATAATGGCTGGTTGTACTGATAAAATATTATTTTTAAAACACAATGGAGCAGTAACAGGCTAAACAAAAACCAGGTAAAAGGTTTGTTGTTTTGCCAAATGGCTTTACCGGAAACGGGTAAAAGTTTAAAATTCATAAAACCGGTTATTCAATGCTGAAGGTAGTTGCACAAAACAAATATAAGCTAATGGCCTGTATCATTGGGCTGTGCCTGCTGGTTGATGTGCTGCAGCATAAAGGGCAAACAAGGGTTTTATTTCCCGTGGATTTTTCAGAAGCCAAACAAGCATTGCTGAAACCGCAAAGCAAAAGCCTGCTCATCAATAACGATAAAAACTGGAAGAAAGGGGTTAATAGCAAAGAACAGATAAATGAACTTAATGCAGCTATTGCAGGGTTTGAATGTGATGTTTATTTTGATGTCGGCAGAAATTCGTTTGATGTTCATCACGATGCAGATAAAAACACAGGATTTAGCCTGGATTATTTATTGAAGATATACCAGGACAGAAAACTGCAGGCGGGTATCTGGCTGGATATAAAAAATCTGGATCAGTCAAATTCAGAACGGGCTTTGCAATTGTTAATTGAACTTCGTAATAAATTCAGGTTGCAAAATAAATTACTGGTAGAGTCTGGCCAGGCCAGCCTGTTAACGGCCTTCAGCGATAGCGGCTTTTTTACTTCCTATTATACTCCTTTTTTCAATCCATATAAAATAAGTAATAAAGAAATGATTGTGATGGCAGATAGCATAGCATCGGTTATCAGTAAATCCAGGATCAATGCCCTGTCGGGCTATTATTTTCAAACCAGTTTTCTCAACCATTATTTTCCGCATTACCCGGTTCTAACCTGGGCAGATAATGACCGGTTTAGCCTGGTAAACCGGCTGTTTAAAAGAAAACTCAATAGCAATAAGACAGTTCTGATAGCCTTGTATCCTTAATGGACGGCCATTTTCGTTTTTATTTTCCGCTTAAATACAAATGCCTTAATTTCGAATTATCAAATAGTTGTTTAACTAACTAATTTTTACCATGTCGAAAAGAATCATAAAAAAAGTAGCCGTTTTAGGTAGCGGCGTAATGGGCAGCAGAATTGCCTGTCATTTTGCAGGGGTGGGATTGAAAGTGTTGCTGCTGGACATACAACCGAAGGATTTGCCTGCTGATGCAAAGCCTGCCGAAAAAAATAAAATAGTAAATGATGCACTCACGGCAGCCATAAAATCAAATCCATCGCCGGTGTACAATAAAGACGTGGTTAAAAAAATTACTACCGGCAACTTCACCGATAATATGAAAGATATTGCCGACTGCGATTGGGTAATTGAAGTGGTGGTAGAAAGACTGGATATCAAACAACTGGTTTTTAGTGATGTAGAAAAATACCGCAAGCCAGGCACCCTTATCACATCAAATACTTCGGGCATCCCCATTCACATGATGACGGAAGGCAGAAGCGATGATTTTAAAAAACATTTTTGCGGTACACACTTTTTTAATCCGCCAAGATATCTGCGTTTGCTCGAGATCATTCCTACGCCGCATACCGATCCGGAAGTAGTTGATTTCCTAATGCATTACGGTGATCTTACTTTAGGTAAAACAACGGTGCTATGTAAAGACACGCCTGCCTTTATTGCAAACCGTGTTGGCGTTTTTGGTATGATGGCTATTATGAATGCCATGGAAAAACTGCAGTTGAATGTGGATGAAATTGATGCCTTGACCGGTCCGGTTATTGGTCGTCCGAAATCTGCAACTTTCCGTACAGCAGATGTGGTGGGGATTGATACATTGGTAAAAGTTGCAAAAGGTGTTGCAGATAATTGTCCGGATGATGAAGCCAAAGAGATCTTCAATATTCCAGCCTGGTTGAATAAAATGGT
>Ga0075158_10001482_pt1 | contig 17640 bp, 16 predicted proteins | sample JI91814BDNA_FD_70968 | JGI IMG/M metagenome (GOLD analysis project Ga0075158, IMG submission 70968) | Wastewater effluent complex algal communities from Wisconsin, to seasonally profile nutrient transformation and Carbon sequestration -... | ecosystem: Engineered > WWTP > Effluent > Algae... | reverse complement strand
TGGCAATACGAATACAAGCCAGTGAGTCAACGAGGAGCGCACGAACTAACCAAAGACCGTTTCGAAAAAGTGACTAAGATTTCTGACTCTACCCATAAAGACGCGATAGAAAAAGCTCTCCAGAATGGGCAGCGTGTAAATGTCCGTATCCTTCGAGCCTACCCCGATTTAATCAAAAAATACGGACAAGAAAAACGAGTAGAAAAGGCAGATAGAATTAATGCCAAGGTGAAAGAGTTATTAGGTAAATCTGATGCTCCGAAGGTTGAATTAAGCCCTGAACCTATTAAGATAGAAGGTAATTATGCAAAAGGGATAAAAGTTAAAACTTTTCAAAGTAAAAACGGCTACCTTTGCTATGAAATTAAAAGTCCGTATATCCCTGAATTAGTTTCTGCAATTCAACAAATTAAAACAAAATCATATTTGCCTGATAAAGCTGTAAGAGAAAAACTAGGTGTAGTTTCATTCAACCCTAACGATAAAACTTGGAACATCCCAGAAACTTATAAAGATGATATTGCTAAAGTGTTACATAATTATAAACAATCAGAAGAACAACCAAAAGCAGAAATTAAACAAGGTAGTTCTCCCATTCCAAAAAAAGAAGAGCCTCTTAAGCAAAGCCAGAATTGGGGTATGGAACAATTTCATGAAGGACAATTAGTAGAAACTAAAGATGGATTGAAAAAAGTTTCTAAAGTTCAATCAAGATACATTCCTGAAGATGGTCTTTCCTTTGGATTAAATAGAGAGTCAGGATATTTATATAGTCCTACATTTGTAGATGCAACTCCAGAAGATAAGGCTAAATTTGAATCAAATAAAAATGAAGCGGCTAATGAAAGTAAACTTGCTGATAATCTTAGAACTGCATTAAAATCATTATCAAATTCGTATGATAGCTCAAAGGCGGAAACACCAAAGCAAATAGATTTTCCAAAAGGGGAAAAAGTGAAGGTAGGGGATACAGAATATATCTTAGATAATGATACTCTTTATCGAGCTAGTTACAATGGGAGAGATGGTGATGATTGGAGTTATAATAATTCAGGCGGGTATATTATCCAAGTTACTAAAGACCAGAATGCGATTAATGAATTTAAGAAAGCACAAAAAGAAAAAGTAAATTATGATTCTTTTAAAAACTCTAAAGAGCAAGATTCAGAAAAGCAAAGACAAAAATTTGTAGAAGAACAAGAAAAAAATAAGGTCACGCTAAAACGCGGGAGTGCTTCTTATGATCCTAGAACTGAAAGATATACAATTCATTTTGAATATAATCCTAACGATGTTGACAAAATTAAAAATATTGAAGGTAGAAAATTTCATCCTGAAAGTAAGACTTGGAGTGTTCCTAAATCAGAAATAGAAAAAGTAAAAGAAATTTTCTCACAGCAAAAAAAAGAAATAAGTAATCGCCAAACTAGAAAAATGGCTATCCCTAGATATTGGTAAGCATGGAAAAGACACGCGGAATCCAACTAAGACCAAACCCACTTAGAGCCAACACCCCGGCGGCTTACGGTCAAGTGCTGGCAAATGGGAAATATTCAAAAGGGATCAATATCAATACATGGACTTGCGATGTAAGGTCATGGAGTGGTGAGATAATAACTAACGTCAAGATGCCAGGTGCTTACTTTGATATTAAAGGGAATGGTCATGGAAGGCTAGGCGGAATTTCAGAAAACCAACTTGTATTAGTCGCCTTTGGATTTGGGTCAAGTCAGAACCCGATTATAGTAGAGGCATATCCATATTTTGCGCAAGACAAAGACTCTGAAAACTTCAATCTATTTCTAAAGAAAAAGAAAATCAAGAAAGATGACATTGTTATGTTTCATTCAAGCGGCTACTCAGTTTGGATGCGCAAGATGAAAATTGAATTATACCTAGACACTAATCCCATACCACTTGCTTTCATTGACCTAACTACAAATACATTTTCCGTAAATATGAATATCGCCTTTGGTGCTGTAGGGACTACAAGCGTTCCTAACGGAGAATTGCTATTAGCCGACTTGACAGCGAGGGCAAGTTTTGAGAGTCAAACTAAAGCGGCTATTGATTTAATAAAGACTGCACTTTCTACAAGCATGACCACACCTGGAGACGGCGGTGCAACATACAAAGCGGGAGTAGTCGCGGGGCTTGCAGCATTGGTAAGTCCTACCCCAGTGACACCTAACCCACAAATTTTAAAAACTAATTTAAAGATAACAGCCACATGAGAGAATACAGAATTTACCAAGAAAATAATATCTGGTATTGCACCAGCCCAAACTATCCCGATAGACGTTCTTATGCAATGAATCCACAAAGAGCACTGCTTATTTTTTCGTATTATGTGGAAGGCTATGATTCTATTAATAAGCCAATCATTAAAAAAGGTGAGGAAGGTTATAGATGAGTATACACGTAATTAGCCCCGAATTCCAAATATATATTTATAGACCTAATTCAAGTGTAGAATTTGAATTTCCTTCTAAATATATTACCTCGATAACTTCTACAAGAGGACTTCGCGGAAATTCCATGACAATAAATTTTGCAAGGGATAATAAACAATTTGGCGAATCATACAGAACTTATTTTCAAGATCAATCTATAGTCCAGCTTCTTGTTCGACGTTCGCCTAATGAAGCATATCGCCAAGAAAATTTATGTTATGTGTCCTCTGTATCTTCTCAGGTTTCAGCAAATAAAAGAACTGAATCAATCACTATTTCAGGATTCGAAACTAAGCTTCGGAATCAGAATTTATTCTTAGATATAGTAAATATAGATGAAGATGAAATTGGAAATACTGCTTTCAATACTGTAAATGCTAACCAAGCTTTCGTTCATACCATAAATAAATTTGGAAGCACTTTAGGAAATCCTACTTCAATGAGAAAACTTTTCTTGAAAGTATATGATGACTTAATTGCAGAACTTTCAAATCCTCATCTAAATATGTCGTTTGGGGGGTATGGATTATTCAAAAAATCAACCTATGGATTCGACCAAAATTATTTTATTAATCCATTCGTAATGCAGGATGGATATACTACAAACTTTTTACACGTTCTCCAATTTATGAGTAACTACACGATAGGGGCTAATGTCAACTTTTGGGATATTATTTCTAGTCTAGAATGTGAGCCTATCTATGAATTGTTTTTTGACTCTTTAGAATCAGTAGATAATGAAGATAAAATTTTAGATTTTGAAACTAATTCAAGTAATGGAGTTGTTCAATCGGAATCGAGTTATGAAGTCAAAGAAGGGACTTGCGCATTCGTGTTTAGAAAAACTCCATTCAACTTTTTATTTGATGTTGATGGGCAATGGAATAGAAAAAGAACTTCAAGATTTTTAAGCGCGGCTAAAATAAAATCTATTAATTATTCTTTTTCTCAGGATAACGTTTACACAGGTGTTCATGTGGGAATGTCTTTCTTGGGAAACATGGCATCTACGCTTATTAATCATCCTTCTTGGCATCCAATACTTCTAAGTCATTTCGGGTATAAACCTCTTAGGGTAATGCTTGATGGTGTAACTTTCCCTACAGGAACAACCTTAAAAGAAATAAAAGCAACATATGCGGATCTTATATTTGAGATTCAAAGTTTGTTATCTACAATATTTTGTGAATTCCCGGCTGTAAAAGCAGGGAATGTGGAAATAGACACGCAATTTGATTTTTATAGACCGGGCACTTCTTTAGAATTCGATAGCTCTGAAATTGATTTTGGGGATATTGGATATATAGAATCAGTCACAAATGAATTTCAAGCCAAAGGGCAAGCTTCCACCCGATTAAGTTTAAAATGGGTAAACTATATTATGAAAACTGATACGTCTAAGCAGATTAGACCACCTGCTGAGTATAATGATTCAGACATAAACCAAACCCAAACAGCCTAGTTTTCTTCAAACCCGAAAAAATATTTAATCTAAGCTAGGGGTATGAAATTCGTTCAACCCTGCCAACTTATGAAAGCCGAGCCTATGCAAAACGGCGCGATTAAAATCAAACTGAAAATATCCAGTGAAGCTTTAGACAAGCAGAATGACATTGTTCTAAAATCTGCATTCGCAAAACCAGAAACCCAAACCAACTTTATCAAACAAGGCTTGTATGACTACAATCATCTAAGCGATATTCTGGAAGCGAAATGTCATACAGCACAGGCAAGCGAACTTGTAGAATTACAATTGCAGAAATCACGTTCAATTATCGGAGCACCTAACGCAGATCATACCGGGCTTTATGTGAATGAAGAAGGTGTATTTTCAGAAGGGCTTTTAATCCCTGAAAAGGAATTCGTAAAAGAAATTATCCAAGGCATTAAAGCGGGCGTTCCTTACGGGGCTTCCATTTCTGGCTTCACTATGAAATCTGCAAACTCTAACGTAATTGACAATGTTTTCCTTCGCAAAGTTGCCATTCAGCCATTACAAGAATCTATCAATACTGAGACATACGCACAATTAGCCAAAAGCCAAATTTACTCTCTAACTAAAATTCTAAAAGGTGAAATCATGGATGAACTAATTCAACCAGTCGTCAAATCGGGTGACTTGCAATCACGTCAAATCGCTCTCATGTGGGATTGGTTTTCTAACCAACCTGAAATTCAAGAACGGATTGCGAAGGAAATTATGGATGGGTTTAGAAACAAATCTCTCCCAATGGAATACAGCGCAATCTGTAATCACCTTTGCAATGCATACGCAATGGATGAGCCGACAGCTTCTACTCTTTCCAACGGGATTTTAATTAATCTTAGCCCTGAAGATTTTTAGCAAACCCGAAACGGTAAAAAATTTATTATAAAAGAATATAGTGAGGAAACATGAAGACCTTTGAAGGACTATTAAACAAAATTAAGGGCTTGGGAAAATCTGATCTCAAGAAATCGGATATGCCGGACGGGGGTTCTAATCCTCCTCCAGCAGATGGTGGCGCGAATATCGACGATGCAACGACTAAAGTAATTGCAGCTTTTACAGACGGTTCTTTAGAGCCAACTGCCGAAGCGGTTACTGCTTATCTAGTTGCCAATGGCACACCGGAAGACCAAGCGGGCGATATGGCAGATATGATTCTAGATTCATATTTCGAAGCAAGCCCAGAAGACGGAACACCGGAAGGTGGCGAAGTTCCGACAGGTGAACCTGACGGCGATGAAGCTATGAAATCCGAGTTTGCAAAACTTGTGCATTCAGTTCAAAAATCAACTTTCGGAACTGAGGTTTTAGGTAAAGCAATGACAAAACTTTTTGAAAAGTTTGAAGCCCTTGAATCCAAAGTTGAAGCAATTACAAAAGACAACCAAGTTATGAAATCAGCTTTAAGAGTGGCAGCAGGGAAACCAGCAGGTGCAACCCCAATTCTAAAAGCAGAACTCGTAACGGCTAAGAGTGATATTCCTATCGCACGTAAAAGAGAAATGATTTTGGAAGTAATTCAAAAATCAACATTAGAGAAAGTTCCTTCACCTTTAGATGCTGCTGAACTTTCTTATCTCAATAAATATATGGAATTCTCGGATTCCGCAAAAGCTTATTTTACAAAACAAGGAGTTAAAATCTAATGAAATATGCAAATTTTTTAGACCCAAGAGAGGTTGAGGAGATTAGACAGATCCGAAAGGCTCTCGAAGCTAACTCCAATCCAACAACAACAGACATTGCCGCACTTACCCAAGGTGGCGCGTTATCCCGTCAATGGCTAGATGGTGAAATGGTAGCTATCGTTTCCACAAACGAAGATTTCCGTTTCTTAAAATCTATGCCTACTAGAAGTGTAGATCAGACCTTAGCAGAGTTTACAAAACAAAGCTCTCATGGAACGAATCGTCACTACAATTCTTCTTTTGTCGGTCAAAGCGATAATCCTAAGTTATCCGATGCGCAATTGAAAAGACTCTATGATGAGATGTGCTATCTCTCAGAAGGGGGAATTGTAAACAAGGCTGCTACGATTGTTAAATCAATCCAAGATCCTGAACTCGTTCAACAAAATTCCGCAACTAATCGTTTAATGCAATCCCTTGCAACTAACGTTTGGTATGGAGACAAAACTATTAACAGCCTTGAATTTTCTGGTTTCGCAAAAGCTATCAAAAGCGCGGGAACAGGACTTGTTTATGACTGTCGCGGTTCTCTTCCAGGTGTTGACGTAATTTCTGATTTTGTGGCTAAGATTAGAACTCGTTACTTTGGTCTTGCAAATCAAATTTGGTATGCTCCAGGGACACGTAACCTTGTAAACAATACTTACCAAAATTCTGGTAACGTAACTGTTTGGCAAAACAACAACCAAAATCCGGGCAACATTTCTATCGGTAACAAAGTCAAAGGCTACCTTGCTTCTGAAGCTGCAAACGATGGGGAATTGCAAATCATGTCCGATCTTTGGCTTGATCGTTCCAATATGGACGTTCCTAGAATTCCAAACCCTGCAAACCCTTTAACCGAAATTGAAGGCGCAACCGGACCAAACGCACCTGCAATGCCAAGCTTTGCACTTGCAAGCGTTCCTGTGGTAGTGGGTTCTTTATTCGATGCTCCTTACGCTGGCTTAACTGGCTACCGTGTAGCGGCTGTTAATAAAGGCGAATGCTCTGTAGCGGCTCCTATCGCAACTGTAACTAGTGTTGTCGGTGGTGGTGTAACAATCACTATTACCCCTGCCGATGCAATTACTGAAAGCTTCAAGCTTTACAGAGAAACAAAACCGGGTTCTGGTATCTATCGTTGGTTTGCAGATGTGGCTCGTGCTGTAACTCCTACCACTGTATACACTGACTTGAACTTTGACTTACCAGGTATGTCTATTGCGGTTATGGGAGATTTCAATTCAAGAAGTCAAACAGACCAAACAAGAACATTCGTAATGAGCGAGTTAATGCCTCTTCTTAAAACCGTTTACCCTTACGGTATCGGTGGAGTGAGTGTAAAACAACAACTCTTGAGCTTGGATTATTTCTGCGTGTTGCAGTTCCTAGCTATCGAGAAGTTTGTTCTTTTTACAAACGTTCCTGTAGCTTAGTAGTAAGCAGAAGCCTCTCAGAAATGAGGGGCTTTTTTATTTTCATACATCACTAAAAAGTTAGCACTAACTTTTTTATTAAAAATGGAGTTGCCGGGATTCGAACCCGGGTGTTATTCCCTACTTGTCAGGGCTTCTACAGGCTTTTCTGATACATAATTTTAAAACTTGATCTCACCTATCAGAAGGTAATCAGTCCTATCTCGTTCCATTACCCTTTTGAATTCGAACGAGCAACTTATCAAAAGACCTTCCATTTAATGACGGCTTGCAAATTCACTGGAAGGATAAAACTTGTAAACCGCAATCACTAAATTACTTTAGCGAGAGAAAAAGCGTTTTCATTATTAGCGTTTGTTTCGCTTCCTTTGTTACGGCTCAAGGAGTTCCTACCTGCAACTTTCTAACTCATATGAATAGTCGATACCTATTCAACCCCTTCTGCGCGATTGACGGGAATTGAACCCGTGACCTGATGCTTGACAAGCAACTGCTCTACCAACTAAGCTACAACCGCAAAAAACAAACTCTAGCAACGACCTAGAATTTAATTCATCTTTCCGAATCTTTTTATTTTGTAAACTTATTTTATGGCTTACGATAAATTATATGATTCCGGCAAGATGCCACGAACTGAACAAGTGATAAATGAACTTGCAGAAGCTATTGGCGAACAGTGGAGAATAAAGATTATTAGCCATAAACCTACTTGGTGGGGAAGAAGCGCGGCTGATGATGAAAATTATGAAATCATAATGCGAAAAATTCCGGGTGGTATGGAAGTATTCTGGAAAGAAAAAGGAAACCCACAATACGATTTTCAGAAAGTAGTAAATGAAGGGCGTGGAGCATTCGATATGAAATCTGCTTTGCTTTCAGGTCCGAGAGCGCATATAGGAAAGAATGGTCGTTATGCAATAGTTCCTTTTACACAAAATAAAGGCGGCTCGAAAGTAAGTCCTAGAAATAACGATATTGCAGGCAACATAACAAAAGTTGGAGAGTATAAAAGTGGTGGGGTTACACGAAATAGATATGCTCCTTACACAAAAAATAAAGGCGATACGGGTAAAGGCGGAGTATATCGAATAGCTCAAGGAATTAAGAACGGGCGAAAGCAATACAGCTTTGTAAAATTTGTTATGGTTTCCGAGAAGTCAAATTGGAAATTACAAAAACCGATTCCTGCGGGTCATTACGATGAGAAAATGCAAATGTTAGCCGATGCACAAATTCAAAAGCTTATCAAGCCAGGACAACCTTTACACCAAGCGATTGAATCAGACTTGGCAGAACACTTTGACGAAATGTTCAAGAATTGGAAATAGGAGGTATTGGCTCTTTTGAATATTGAATAATTTTTTCTGCAAATTCTTTCGCAGTTTGTTTATCTCTTTCTATGATTTCTTTATTTACTTTTTCTGCTTCTTGTTCAATTAATTCTGTGATAGTAGGTATTTTATTTTTTATATATTCAGTCATTTGAAGTGACCCCAAACTTTATGTGATTTAAAATACGGATTCGTTTCCCATTTTTACGTGTTTTAATAGTGAATTTCTTTTTGATGTATTCAGACATAGCACCCCTTCCCGATTAATGATTTAGTTCTTTCAACTTTATTCGAATTATACCAATAAAGCTCTTTGTAGTATGTAGCCCAAAGTTTTCTTCTTCGATTCATATTCATAAATTTCATCTTCCCGAATTAAGCCTTGTAGTAAACTAAAAAAATGTCTTACATCGTATTATACAAATTTCCTCCAGAGAATGGAGTCGCGTATTTCCTTAAAAAGAATCTTGAACTAACTGGACTTAAAGAAAGAAAAATTGAAGCGCAAGTTATCCAAGGACACCCATTATTTGTGACAGCAAATAATACAGATTCAGAAGACAAGTTTTTCCCGGCTATCGGCGTGGAATGGATAACGGACACTCGGAAAGATTTTATCGGATTGAATTTCAAAGAGTTTAAAAACTATGATGCATTGAGAGCAGATTTTCAGGCTTACAAAGAGATTGAAAAACAAGATAGGTCAGTGTCTGATGCGCAATTAGACATTTTAACCAATGCTACAATTTTGCAAAGATTTGTTCACATGGTAGAATCAAAGGTCATCATAGCAGGGTTTGTATCCGGAGGGGTAGGAAGAACAACTTTACGGGCACTTTACGAGACTGTGGATGGTATGCTTGAAGGCGTGACTCAGGACATTATGGAATTTTACCAAGGAGTGAAGGTAGACATCGAGAAAGACAACCAAATGAATATTTCGGCAGCTAATCAATTTGGTCAACCGACTTGGGGTTTTGAAATTGGGCTTCGAATAACACAACCTAGAATTACAATCAGAAGCAAGCCTTATTACCCAGAGAATGAGATCAAGGGATTCGATGTTTATATTCATAAATCAAAGACAGTATTTAAGACCATTGGCGGGTTCTTTGAAGAGATTAAGGGTGTTTCAACTTAGATTTTTTTAAACAAACCCGAAAAAAAATAAACTATATATTTGATTTCATGGAAGAAATCGAACAAAAACCTGAAAAGAAAATCAAAGACAAGCCCTATCTTATAGAAGACTTCATTATCTCTCTTGGCAAACAATCCGAGCGATTCTTAAACCTATTCAAAGCGAAGGTTTATCAGGCTTCCAAAAGACCTACTACTAAAGAAGAATTTGAGACTATTTGGAAATCACTTTTGGAGGATAAAAAATAATGGGATATGCAGGCGGTTATTTCGAAGGACGAACTTATTTTACACCCGGCACTCGCGGGAAATTCAAAGCCAAGGCAGATGCACAAGGATCTAATATTGATTGGAATACACAAGTCCTTATAGGACCTGCTGATAACGGTTTTTATGTAAACGATCCAAATCTTACCTTTGAAGAAAAGGTTATGCGGTTTACAGCTTTTGTAGATGCTAAGACGGCACTAGGAACTGGAATCGCGGTTGATGCTATCCGAGGTATTTTTTCACCTTCCAAAGATGCAAGATTTTCTTCCGGTCCTCAATTACTTAAATACCTTTGTATAAGCCCTAACGTAAAGGCTCAGGCATTATTTACGAATACAGGAACGGGCACTTATCCATTGAAAGCAGTTATTCCGGGAATTAACGGAAATAACATCCGAATGAAAGTTATTAGCCCTGACAGTATTTCAATTGGGGACGGTTCGACAAATCCAACTACGATTTCAGGCTTAGACAAGATTGATCTCAATGTTAAATACATTGGAAACGGGACGACTTGCCAACTCGCACTTTCTACAACGACTTTGACGGTCACTTTGCTAGGTGCTTCCGATGGATCCCTCCCATTCACTGTGAATCTTGCCGAGACTCCTACTATTGGCGAATTGATTAAAAGGATCAATTCTAAACAGGGTTATGTCGCAACTCTTAAGACTCAACCTGACTTGCTTTGTGCAAACTTCGATTCTATTGTAACACCGATTTCAATCATCGGGTTAGGGGTAGATATTAAATCGACTCTCTTCAGACAGGATAATTTCATTAACAATTCTGGACTCGCTTCTTTAGTGATTACAGGGAATCGATTCCCCCTTATCGCTACTGCTGCCTTTGTTTATTTGACGGGCGGGGCTGTAGGAGTTTGGACTAATACGGATTATATTAATGCTATCGAATTCAGTAAACAGGTGAGCGGATTGTATAGAAACGTTTGTTCTAACAATACGGCAGTCACAGCGGCACTGGCTGACTGTGTGGCTTACATGAATAGTCCCGATGGAGAATCCGAGACATTTGGCGGGGCTGGTGCTGATCAGACTCTAGCCCTTGATGCAAGAATCGACCAGGGGAAAGCGGTAGATTCTGAGTATATGGTTTACGGGGTTTCTCCGGTCAGAAATTACCTTTCCGATGGATTGACTCAGTTTACTTATGATGGCTGGTATTTGGCAGCACTTCATAACGCTTGTAAAGCGGCTACCAATCCGAGAGAAACAGTAACTTACAAGGACCTGAATATTATTCTTTGCACTGAAATCTATTCTAAGGACGAGAAGGACAGAATGGTTCAAGGTGGCGTTCTTTTTGTAGATAAGAAGGCGAATGATGGAGCTTGGAAGGTAAATTTTGCACTGACTACATACCAGGCGGCGAATCAAATCTATAACCAGGCTTCTACAATTACGACTGCCTTAGCAATGGTAAATCATTTACGAAATGCTTTGACGGCAAGATTCTTGGGTGAAGTTCCGACAGATCCGACAACTGAGGGAACGACTTTCACCGATGCCGACATTCGCGTATTTGTGGATTCAGTTTTCAAAGATGATTTTATCAAAAAGTATGGCTGGCTTTCTAAGAACATTTATACCGGTGAAGCTGCTTTCGATGAAAACTACTCTATTCGAAGAGACGGCGATAAGATATATTTCATCTTCCCGGACGGCAAGATTGTAAGCCCTATCAATATGATGTTCTTCTTACTCAATCTTTCCACTATCAGTGGAACAACTACAGGAGCGTAACCAATGGCATTTTTAAATCCAGATGTATTAAGAGGTTGCGATGCAACTGTAAAGTTCGACGGGCAAGTTTTCATGTTTGGAACTGAATTAACTTTCGATGAAAACGGAAACCAGAAAGCGATTCGAGGAATTGGAAAATACAAACCTCTTGGGAGTGCTCCTATGTTTTGGGAAGGAACTCTTGAAATGACGGGTCACGTTTTAACGGCTGCGGCTCAAGGTTCGAAAGTTTTTTATCTTACAGATGAAGTAATCGCGGCTACTGCTTTTGAATTGACGATTACACAAAAGTCTAGTCAGAAAGTGGTGGCGATTGCAACGGCTTTTTTCAATACGAGAAACTTCAACCTTTCAATCGAGAATACTTCCGAGCAAAGATTAAATTTCCTCTTAGTCGATATTGTGTATAAAGAAGGATTTCGATAATTGATTCAGGCTACTAAATTCACAGTAGCGTTTACGCATACTTCCGGGTCATATGAAACGGAAGTTTTTATTTTTAAGCAAACTGAAAACATAGATTCAGGTTCGAGGGTAATTACTGTTATTCCTCAACCTGACATTGATAATTATATTCTGAATTTTTGTAAAGTCGTAGTGGAAAGAAAATTTATTCCAGTTGACATAAACGATATAACCATTACCTCTGTAGTCGAAGGATAATATGAGTCTAATTAAAATTAACCCCGAAAAAGCAATTGTCTATGAAGAGCAAACTTGGAGAGTGAAATTCCCAAATCAAACAATCGAATCAGCTATCGAAGCGGAAACAGCAAGACGTTTTAATTTTGCACCTATCGAAAGTATAGATTCAGAAATTCGATTCTACATGAAAGCCAAGATTACACTTAATTTTGTAGTGATTGCAAAACCGGAAAATCACGAAGACATAAAAGACTTTGCTTCTCTCTATGATGAGGAATGGGTCATCGGACTTTACAATGAGTATTACAAATATTTCCTAGAATTCAAAAAAGAACTTGAGGAAAAAAAAAGACCTACCCTTAGAGAAACTTTCGATGAAGGAAGTTCAAGACCTGTATCTAATTCACAAGTTCAAAATCCTTCCAGTGGAAGCGAAGGAACTGTTTCAGGAGCAGATAGAATACCTAATGAAGACGGAACGAATGTTGGGGGACTTCGAGACAGTATTCCGCCAACAAGAACTGTGGGAGCGACTAGAAAAGCTGCAAGCGTCCAACGCTCTTGATTTGTTGCCCGATGGAATGTATGACCGTATGACATCCCTTGGCTCCACTCATGAACAAATGGTAAGAGAAGGGGAATCGATTAAGAGAAGTAAGATTGCAGCGATTAAGAAAGAGTTAGGATGATTATTTAAGTCTATCAGCTAAAGTTGATAATGTTCTCGCAAGCTCCAACTCGGTTTTTTCTATTCCTTCGAGTGCAATTATTAAAGGCGTTTTTTGCCCTTTCCCGTTAGATTCAGTTAAAGCGTCTTTTAGTGTCAAGGATGCTTGTAAAAGTTGTTCTGCTATCTTTGCACCAGTGGCATTCCCTGCGGAATATCCTTTTTCAATATTTGATAGTTCGATAGATTTATTTGAACCAGCAGCTCCAACGGCTTCTTTTTTGATATTAACTTGCTTGTTTTGCATCCAAGCCTCGCCTTCATTCTGATTAAATCCATACTCATTTAGAATATGCCCACCAACTTCATTATTACCTATTGTATTTCTGATAAAGTCAGCATGACTATTCTGCATTCCTTTTTCGGCTAATGTTCTTTTTGCTGCAAAATAATCACCTCCGTTACTTTGCATTTCGGCGGCTAATGCTAATGACCCCATAGTGCCACCTTTTTCGCCTTTTTGTGCGGCTTGATTCATCGTGCTTGTTAATTCAAGCCCTCGTTCTGGGGTTGCTACACTTCCCCCTAAGTTTGCACTTTGTTGTAAAAATTCTTTTTGGTTTATTTCCCCAAAACCTGCGGCTCTATTTTGTTCAACTATCCCTGCAAATTTAGTAAAAAATTCAGCCTGTTTTAACCCTGTAACTTTTGACGCGGTAGCAGCACCTTTAATGTATTCTAGTTTAATATCTTGACCTGCGGCTCTACCTAAAGAACCCATTGCTTGAGCGATAGAAGAAAGTCCAACGCCTTGTTGCGCTGCAAATTTCATCATATTGCCGCTATCACCCATTCTCTTATTTCCCATAGTCCCACGCGCTCTACTATATTCCACTTGAGCTTGTGCGACCTCTGAATTATGGAAATATCCTTGTGCGGCATAATCGCCAACTTCTGTTTCTCCACTGAATCCGTTTTTATCGGCTGCGGCTTGTGCTTCAGTAACAATATTACCCTTTGAGTCTTTGTAAGTAGTTTTCCCTTCTTTACGTTTGGAGATCCCTACATAACCCATAGTAGCACCCATTGTGCTTGACTGGCTTGCCATAGCTCCCATATGAGCCTCAGCCATATCAGACCCAACTTGAGAAATCGCACCAATAGTTTTAGCGGCTAATTCTGCTCCAATTACACCTGCCATTGGTAAGGCTGCGCCAAGACTAGATGCAAAACCACCCATAGTAGATTTTTTAGGGGCTTGACCACTACTAGGTTGCTGCCCTTGCATTTGTTTTTTTTCTTCTCTGTCTGCTTTCCATTGTTGGTATTTTTCAGACATATAATTCTTTGCCCCTGCAACCGTGCTCATTTGGCTTTGAATGAGACTTGAAAACCCTCCACCTTGGTATTGACCTATATGAGATTGTAGCCCGGCAGCCATAGCCATTCCGCCACCTGCACTTCCTATTAAGTCCATTCTTTGGTATGCTTTGCTTAAATTAGATTGCCTTTTAATTGACGTTTCTTTTTTGTTTTGAAAACTTAATTCGTCTCGAATGGCTTTATATTTTCGTATACGCTCAATCTTAGCAGAAATCTCTTGTCTCTTTTGAGACTTCTCAGAACTTGCTGCCATTTTGGAAAACTGAGTATGCATTTTCCCGACATCAGACAATTGTTTTCTAAAATCAAAACTCCTTACAAGTTTACTCATTTGTGCTTGATTGGAAGGGTTAGTCATGTCCTTCTTTAATTTATTAAAACTTTTTAAAGCAGGTTTAGTATCGAGTTGCGGGGTAATTTTTACGGTAGCCATGATTTCAAGTAAACCCGAAAAGCGATTTCGGTCATAGTCTTATATTATGGCTAACCAAAGAATTCTTAGAATAAAAACTAACATCACAGATAGAGCTTCGAACATCCAAGAAAGTTCTGTTATCCCACCTGTAGAAAAAGACATCGTATACAGTCTGTTTGCAAAAGATATTACTAGATTCAATAGTGGTGATAATCTAGTAACTATTCCTTTGAGCACAGTTCAAACAATTAAGTTTGTAAGACTCGAAGCTCGTTACACTCAGGACGATCCAAGCGCAACTCCAAGCCCTGTAGTTGCTGGAGACTTAGCACCTTTCAAGGTAAGGCTGAATGGAGTCGTATTTGATATGGATGCGAACGGCGGGATTTTTGAATTTCACGGGACTATCAACCAATTACAAGTTTCCACTGCCTACGCATTCGCACAGACAGAAATCATTTCCGTTATTGCGGGTTAATTAAATTTGATAGCGACATCTAAGTCGTTACCAAAAAAGGATTTATTGAATGAATATTGATTTAGCTTTCAAGGGGTTTTTGCGACTTCTCAAATCTGCTACAGGACAAATGCGTGGTGGTAAGTATCTTAATCGTAAATGGACGGGTAAACGATGGGATTACGAGTATATGGGGCAAAAGAAAAAGTCCTCGAAAGATACTTCTACACCTAGCCTTTTTGCTGAATCCGGTATTGCAAATAAAACTTCTGTAAATCCAGTTGGTCAAGATAAACCCGTTTCGCTTTCTCAAGAAGCAAGATCGGCGGCTACTTCTGCAACTCAAATACCTCTATTCAGTAAAAAGAAAGTCGAAGAGGCTAAACCGAGTAAACCGTCTTTCTCTCTTGTTCAAGAAGACAAAACTTCTGGAGAAAAAAAGAATGCAGTTAATGCAAGTCAGAGCGGACTTTTTGGAAAAAAAACCGATAGCGAAGCATTCACAAAAAAAGACTTCAAGCCTGAATTCAAACTAGAAGGAAATGAAAGAATTGATAGTTTAATTTCCAATGTTAAAAATGTTTTATTAAAAGAAGGGTTAGATAATAAAGCAAGTGAGTTTATCACTAACGCATATAAGACAGGAAATTTTGATTCTATAAAAAAACTAGCTTCGAATTATGTAGACTTAAAAGAACCTGTTAAACCTGAAAAAATAAACCTACCTAATGAGAAAGGCGGAGTGTATTTTATACAAAAACCTGATGGCTTATCTATGAGTGTGCATGTTTACCCAAATTTAAGAGATAACGAGTTTGGCGTTCAGGTAAGCAATAAAGTAAGAATGAAAGATGGGAATATAGGTATCCAGAATAAGGAAATTAAATATTATCCCAAAGCAGATTTTGATAAATTTTTAGCCGATTTAAAAGAACGCGGTGGCGTTCATTCAAATGAAAAAAAGTTGCCATTAGATAAATTATATTCTCAAGATAAAGAAGTAAAAGGTGATGAGCAACCGAAACAGACTTCGGTAGCAAGATTCAATGACTCAGGTGTTAAGTTTAGAGAGTCATCGGTCAAAGGTTTGTATGATGCAAGGAATCCACATAATGACAAGGAAATTTTCGTAATATATGAAAGACCTAATGGGTATGAATTAAAATTTGGTAGTGAGTCTAAAGGAATATTTACAGATTTAAAATCCCTTAACGATGCAATAAAAACAAAAGTTCAAGATACTAAAGATATTCTTGATATGCTCGAAAGAGAGACGCCTACCAGTTCCCAAGCGGAAGCGATAACACCCATTCCCGAAGCGGCTAAGGTCGAACAGCCTAACAACTTCGAGACCATGCCTGAAAGCGAAGTTAAGAAATACTCTAATGGGATTTCAATAAACACAATAACTAAAGACGGGAAAGTTTATCGTAAATTAAAACTAAGTAATCTCAATAAGTCATTTGATATGGATGAACGAGTTAGAAAATTAATCCTTTCTGGAGATTTGAAAAGAATAAGTAACTCTCTGAATAAAAATAAATTCTCTAAAAATGAATTTGTTATACCAGAATCATCTTATAAAAATGTCATTAACGGATTAGGCATTGTAGAGAAAAAGAATAAAGAATCTCAACCAAAAGAAGAACTCTCTATTGATGATAAAAAGGTAGTGGCTTTAGAAAAGGAATTCGATAAAGATATCGATTCAGGAATGGATTCAATTTCTTTATTCAATAAATTTAAGGATAAAGCTAATGTAATAAAAGTAGTTTATTCTGAAAAAGTAAACCGATATGGATTAGATTTATTTACAAAAGATGATCCTGATTATGGGATAGGATTTATTCAAATGGTTCCTTCTAAGCTTAAAGATTTTTTAAGCAAAAATTATCCTACTCAATATAACCAACTACAAAATTATTTAGATAATCCAAATAAAGACTTAATGCACATTGGAATAGTCAAAGACAACTTTGACACAATGCCTGAGCAAGAGTCTAAAGATAATTTCCAAACTATGCCTGAAAGCGAACCAGAACCAGCCAAGTCACGACTAGAAATTTCATCTATTGTAGACAGGATAGGCAAGCAAGTTTCCAATTCTCCTATACCCGAAATGCCATACGCACGTGTTCAAGATTTGATAGAAAGAACAAGTTCTACCCCTGAGAGAATTAATAAGCAAGTTTCCGAAAAGGAAATAGTTCAAAGCGTGTTTAACAAAGTCAAGGACGATTATGTGAAAGAAAGACTTGCAAATGATTATCCTGAGTATGTGCAATATAATAAAGTTAACAAGCAGGCTAAGCCAAAAGAAAAAACAAAAATAGATGTAAAGCAAATGGATGAAAAATTGCGTGAGCAATTTTTAGATAAACAATTTTTAGATAAAAAACAAAAATCCACATTCTCAAACTTCTTCAAATCCCTCTTTCTTCCTACTGCAAAAATAAATCTCTTTGGACTTCCTATAACAATCGAAAGAAAGCGCGGAACATATCGCACTGGAAAAGATGTA
>Ga0075158_10001480_pt1 | contig 17649 bp, 22 predicted proteins | sample JI91814BDNA_FD_70968 | JGI IMG/M metagenome (GOLD analysis project Ga0075158, IMG submission 70968) | Wastewater effluent complex algal communities from Wisconsin, to seasonally profile nutrient transformation and Carbon sequestration -... | ecosystem: Engineered > WWTP > Effluent > Algae... | reverse complement strand
ACCCCGACTGCGGAGGTACTCACGCAACAACGAACCCAACGCGACGCCTGCACCACTCCCTGCACCGCTAATCAGGAGCTGATTCCTGTTCTTCCGGATTTCCTCGTCCGGTGCACCCTTTGGTCCGAGAAGCCGAGCAAGTCCATGCATACCGTAACCAACACCTGCACCAATCCCTGTGCTGGCCGCTAAAGCCCCGGCGGCAATCGGCAACGTCAACTCATCAGCACGCTTCTCGTGACCAGCCATCAACTGACCAAATTCAACAGGCGTCATCGCTGCAGCCTTCTTCAACTGCCGAGCATGTGGCTGCGGCATGGCTTTCTTGCCTTTCTTCCCTCCCGACGTGTACCGCGGAGCAACCGCTGTGACGTACGACCCTGCTGTTTTCTGAGTAGGCATGGCCACGCCTGACTGTGCCGGGGGCACGATAGGGTTCGGGACGCTCGGAGCCGATCGCATGATCATCTTCCCTGCGTCTTGTGTCGCAGGCGGAACCAGTGGGCCAGTTTTAGGCTGACCGATCGCGGGCGGGGTTTGAAAATTGCTCCGCGCACGTGGCTTAGACGCCACGCGGTTCACCGGGTTGAGTTTGACAGCCGCGGCTTTGACTGGAGCCGCCATGTCCTCTGCGAAATGCTGAGGTTGCGACGCCGTATTAGGAATCCCCATCAGCTGCATGATGAGTTGTCGCTTCGTCGCTAGGTCAATCAAATTGTCGCCGTGCGGATAACCTTGTACGTCATCCCAGGACATCGCGATCGACGGGTCTTGTGGGTCTGTTCCGTCATGCTGGATGGCTGTGTCAAACGCCAGCTTTGCGGTGTGTGCGGTCTTTTCTTTGTCCTTCTGGCGGCGACTACTGACTGCACCCGCAACACCACCTAGCCCGGCACCAGCCAACCCGCCCGTTATTGCGTGATTGACCGTCTCATTAAGCGCGCGATTTGTGAATACGGACATATCGGTGGATGCTGCGATACGTTCAGCTCGATGTTTAGACAACAGCGCTGCCAGTCCCGCAAGCCCGAAACCGGCAGCGCCACCAATACCAGCACCAGTCAGCACCCCGGCGGTCTTGAGCAACTGTTGCGACTTACTCACCGTCAGCATATTCAACTCCGTCCGTATCCTTGGGCGGTTACCACCGTCGGCGATTGTAAAGCTTGGACTTAACGCTGTCACCCTCAAAACCAAAACCCACCGGCCCGTGCGGGGAGACCAGTGGGTTTGAGTGGGTGATCGTGGGGCGGCGTGGGTTAACGCTGGACAAGGTTCAAGCGCGTCTGCCTGAGCACGGCCGCGGTCTGTTCGTAGGCTTGCACTTCCTTGTTGTCGTAGGTGATGTCCAACCTGTTGCCGAACATCGCAACCCGGTAACTCTTGGGAATACCAGCCTGATGATCAGTCCAGTCGTGATTGAGGATGGTCCAACGGGCACAGACTTCCGCCAGAACGTTGCCAGGCTGCGACATCCTGGTCAACAGATCTGTCTGTTTGCTGGTGAACTGGGAGTTGACAGCACAGTTGGACGCAAAGGTCAAAGTCAGCGGCGACGTGATCGCCGCGGAAACCACAATAAGTTTGGGTTTCTGCCCTTCCGTCGTTTGCACGTACGTCTTCACGCTGACAGTTTCGTCGCGCTTCAGAATGGCCGCCGTGGCCACGTCCGCCAGGTCTTTGTAGCGACCGGTGGGCGCTGCGAGGTTCTCGGTATCGCTGAGGGTGGACGTCAGTTCGAGGACAGCAGGCGTGTCGGGGCTGGGTGCCTTGACCGTGAAATTCGGCATATCATCATCGGCACGCATGGTCGCAGTGATGGCGAGAGTCGCCACCGCCAACACACAGAATTGCAAAATCGTCCGCATGAGTTCGCTCCTTCGAGTGGATGAATGTTTTGTCCCGCACTTGGACACCGGCACATTTTGTCGCAAAGTATTCACGACTGTCAATCCCGCAGTGCTGCCGGCTCCACGAACTTGATGATGCTGGCCGCAGACTGGTACCCGGTTCTCCGCGACACAACCTTTACGCCGCCAGTGGGTAACTCTCTGGCCAGAATCAACGTGGGAAGTGCTGTGATCTGGTAAACAGCCACCGCGTTCGGATCTTTGTCCGTGTCGATGTACACGACCTTCAACTTCCGCTTCGCCAGTTCGTCAACCACTTCTTTGGTTTCGAACTGCTTGGTCATCGCCCGACAAGGCCCACACCAGTCAGCCCCAAAGCGCAGCAGCGTGTACGTGTCTTCGGCAATTGCGTCGAGCGGTAAAAGCAATGCAGCCCACAATACGATCCATCGCATGACAGTCTCCCTGACTGTGAGGACATCCGTGCTGCGGTACACCCTACCCGACGGACCATGCGATGGTAAATAGGAACCGGTCAGTCGTACATCGTGATCTCTCGTGGTTGTCGACCTGTTGCGTTGCTACCCGACGCTGGACGTCGAAACTGCCAGTCATGGTTGATACTCATGCGAATATCATACGGAATGCACATTTCACGGGAAACAGACAAGCCAATCACGCAGTGTGACAACGATTTAATGTGTTCAATCACCCGCGTGGTTGCAGCCTCTGTTGGAAACTGCAGACACGGTACCGCGACATGCGACAGTTCAGAAGTCGACCGCCAATACGCCACTGGACCATCGACGTACCACAGGCGAGAATGATAGCCTGCGATACCCCGCACGATCGCGGCAGGTGCATACAGTGGAAACATGTCAGCGACGATCAAATACCACGGATCAAGCACTTGCACGGCCACAAGTTGCAACCTCGACCGTAATACCGGTTGCCACAACTCCGCGGCCGTGCGTGACGCAAACAACTGTCGCTCTACCGGTTGGCAAGGTCTACACCCGTCAGGGCCATCACTGGTCACGAACCGGTCATACAGATCAGACCATAACGCCCACGCCGAGCTGAATTCTACGGCGGGCGGTTCCCCGTGTTCGAGAACTGCGGCCCATACACCAGGGACATGATCAACCTGTTGCGGGCGCTCGAATGCTGCGTCTGCTGCTTGATCTACGACAGGACCAGTAGGCCCATCGCCGGTTGTAAACTGCTGTAAGCCTAGATCATGCGGACGCGCAGTAAAAGCGTCACTGTTAAGCAGCGGGAGGTCACCATTGTCCGCAGAATTACCATCCGGCCCGGTGTGACCAGCGGCCAGGTTTTCGTGCTGATAATAAGCAGGCGCGTACCCGTCACCGACACCGATGCCCGGCCCGAATGCGTTAATATGCGCAAACTCGTCGATACGCCTTTGTGTTTCGATCGCATCCCGTACGTCCCGTACATCCCGTACGTCCCGTAACTGCTGCAGTGACGCAGTCGTTAACGGTGGCAGAATATCATCGTTTCGGTTTGCCACACCGGGTTGCACACCCTGGACCGTAAAGTGCCGCGGTAGTTGGTCAACCAGATTGTGAATCCCGCTGACATGCCCGATCGTATCGACCCGAGCTGGCTGATGAAGCTGCAACAACGAACCGGGTTGCGGTGACACGTTACGCGCGCGGGCATTGTTCACCTCTATAGCGAGCGCGTTATGCCTGCTCTCGATGACGTTCTGCACGTAGTCGTAAACCGTGTTGGCAGTCGAAACACCGCCAAGCCGTTCAAGCGACGTGTAAAACGCCACATGTAGTGCGTGTGTGGCCAACGCTGTTGCTGCTGGATCACCCGCGACAGCATCCATCACCTGCTGGATCTGTAGGGTCAACGGATGCACTGACGGTGCAGCCGCAAGGGGTGCGACAGGCGGTGGCGGAACAGGCATCGATAAGTCTGCAACCCAGTTACCGGCCCCGCGTAACCGCGTGGCTGGTTCACTGTCTGCGATTACTTGCAGTGCTTGCGCGAGCGACTGCCTGGTGATAAAGCCTGGTGTAGCCGCACCATCGAAGATTGACTCGCTGTTCGCTGGATCTTGCGACTGGGTCATCTGCCTGCCCTACCGCCAACACCTGCATCTACCAGGTATCGCCGTAATGAAAGAACGCCCAGCTCCCAGCCGCTGCGTGTAAGCTGCTGACAGTTTACGACGCCGAGGGATCATTTGGAAGGGGACGAAGTCGCGGAGGTTGTGATGGCGGCTGTGGAACAATCGTAGCTGGTTTACCGACCGGTCCCCGCTTCTTCACAATAATCACACGCTTCCCGTTCTTGCGTGCCCCAGTTTTAACCGGGACAGGATTATCATGACAGGGCTCTACACCACCGCTGGTCTCGCCGACCCGCTCAACGACCGCCTCCCCTGTTTTTCTTCTCCCTTTCCAACCGTATTTACGATGCAAGGCTTCCACCTTTTGCAACCGCTCAGCTGCTGAGGCATCCACCTCGCCTGTGTCCAGCCGCGGACGAACCCGGCCGTACCAGTTCTGGTCTGGATCACCAAGATGAACAACCTCGAACGGCATCCGTAATCGGTTGGCCTTAGCCCAGCGTTTTTCAAACACGCTGTCAGCCCCTCCGGCATGAACCCATGTGGTTTCATACCACGGCAAGGTCCGGATCACCGGATCATCGGCATGGAAGAGCTGGAAGTACCCAAAGTTGCCGCTCTCCTGCCGCAAAGGCAGTTTCTTCATGTCGATTTCTGGCAACTCTGTGAGGCCGTCGATCGCGGTCATGATCCGGCGGGCTGGTGTGTAAAGCTTCCCTGACTGCAGCTCAAAATGCGGGATGGTTGCAGGCAGTACGATGTCAGCGTCCAGGATCAGCACCCAGCCATTCCGCCCGAGCACGTCGAAGCCTTCCTCCATTGCCTTCCCTTTGTTAAAGGAGGCACCGTCATCGTAAAAGGCGTCTGTCTTATGGCACACCGCTTTCGGGTACTGTGCCACGAGTTCCTGTGTGCGTACGTCGGCGTGCGACGTCACCACCAGGAGCTTGTCAACGTGCTGCAGCACGCGGGCGATCGTCAGTCGCAGGAAGTCATCGTATCCCACGCAGACCGTAATGGCTTTGATACCCATGGCATCCGTTCTTTACACGCGGACCCAATCTGGGCCGGGCATCCCTGCCTTGTAGCAATACCACGAATTACAATGCTCTTGCGTCAGGTAGACGGTAAGGTTGTTGGCATCCGCGAACTCGTTGACAGCCTGCATCACGCCCGGATGCGTGTGATCATAATCATGCCCGGCCAGTATGCCACGCGAACTGATCAGCGGCCACCAGGCCGCAATATCCTGACACGCGTCAGCGTATTCGTGGCTAGCGTCGATGTAGACGAAGTCAACGCATTTCTCTTTGATGTGCCCCAGCGACCCAGCTGCGATCGCATCGGCAATTGCGCAACCATTGGCCCGCATCAACGAAGCAAACGAGCACTTGGCATACCGATTGGCAGCAATCGATTGCTCTGTATCCCGCCAGTACGGGAACTCGGGGTGCTGTTGGTAATTATCAACACCAATGAAGTGCCGCAGTCGCTTGCAGCGGAAAAACAACTTTGAGAACGTGCCGCGATCGACCCCGATCTCGACGGCTGTCTCGAACTTCCGCCAATCACAAAGCAGCGGGAACTCGTCGCGGTGGCTGATCTCTGTCGAGGGGACAACGCCCATTGTAATCCTACCCTTTCTATGAACTGCGGACACGGTTGCTATTTACCACCACCACAGATCGTCGCTAAACCGCCGCCGTCCGCGCGTCCGGGACCCGTTCCGCCAGTCATCAACGTGATCACACACGTTACCGATCGAGTGCAGCAACATATCAATCGCATCGGCCACGATCGCGAGCAATAAGCTTGCACCCACCAACGGACACAACACCAGCGTACCGACCAGGAAACGAAGTCTGCGACACATGATCAGTCCCTTGCACGAACCGGTCGCCGCAGCCAGAGAAAGAAACCACGAATCTGCATCGGAACTGCCAACAACCAGGAAATCGGCCAATAAACCGCCAACCGGATCGCGTTACAGTAAGCTTGATTCATCTGCTCGCGGGCCTCGTCCATGTTGAATTGGTCACCAAGAGGCGGGACGTGTTCTGTCGCCCCGTACACATCCCAGAAACCAACACGCGTGTGCCACGGTTTCACGCTGCCTTCCTTGTAGCGTGCTTGAGGTTTGTTGACGCCTTGTTGCACTTCGATCATTTACCGTTCCCCGTTCTCAATGTAATCCGTCACGCGGCCAACACGCTCGACCAGCTGGGACGAAAGCTGCACCAGTTCCACTTTGTGCCGCTGACGTTTGGGCGTGAAGACGGCGGCATGGGCTTGGCTGACCTTCTCGGTCTGTCCGCCAATCGCCAGTTCACCAAAGCTGCGGATCGGGATACCGCACTCGTGGCAGTGCTTGCGGGCCTGGGCTGCGAAGTCCTGCATGGGCCGCTGCCACCACCCAGGCTCCACAGGCAGCCCGGTATCCGGGTAATCAGGCTCTGCCTGGTGCAGCATCGCCTGTGATGCCGCGATCTCACAGAAGAAGGCGCGTAACTGGTCACGGAAGACGCAGATCATGGCCGACCAGTGTTTATTGATGTCGCACCCGGCGATCAGCTCCCAACGGTTCTCTTCCGTGTTCGGCAACACACGGCCATCCGGGAACGGGAGCTGGTCCAGGTCACTCATCGCCACGAACGGCGGAGTGTGACGCGCATCGCCCACCCTGTGAGCGTATTCCTTTGACCCCTTGCGTCGCAGCGCCTCGGATTCAACCCAGGACGGATCGAGCCCTTTTAAGTACGGCTTGCACTCCGGCCAACCTTCCACGAACTCATCGTAGGCTTCCCGCACCAAATGCACGTTGAGGTTCGAGACGGCAGGATTGAACGTCGCCCGCATTACGGCCGTGTTACCCCGCGGATGGTTGCACCACAACCCGCGTTGCTCATACGGGACATTGGCGGCCAGGGTCTCGCAGATTGCGTTGAACTGTGGGTGGATTGCCGGGTTCCCGCCGAAGATCCCGACCACGCCGAAATACCCCTGCAGTGATTCAACTGCGGCTTTGAACTGTTCCAGTGTAATCCGCCCAGGCTTACCGCCCAGGTTGCTGCCCTGTGTACAGCCGAAGCATGCCAGATCACAACCACGGGTGATCCAGATCTGCAGCACACCCTCCCGCCAGATATTCTTGCGCCGCATACCAGGGGAGATCATCTGATTGATCGCGTCTTGCTCGTTCATCTATGGACCTCGTGTTCAGTGAACTATTTCAGTATCAACATCCCAGGATCACTGCGGGACGAAGCCCACCAATCGGCCACAGAACGTCACCCAGCCCCTGTATCCAGCAGCCGGCCCTAACGTATAACGGTGGAACTGGAAGCCTAAGACGCTCATCCATGGTGCCCATTTCATGATCTTCCACCCGACGGCGTTCATGAATCGGCGACGATCGATCATTGCACCCATGATTGCTTTCCATTTTCAATGCGGTCCGTGATACGCTGCACCTGCGTCGGCCAACCGGGACGACACATGGAACCATTGTCACCCTATCATACCGGCCAAGCACACGGTAACCAATCCGCATCCGTGACGATCGTCGGCGACATGAGCTTAATGGTGTGGACAATTGCCATATCTGCGGAGAGCGTCTGATGGCTGACCTCTTCGCACCTGCAGCCCTGCAACGGTGGTAAAACGCGACCATCGGCAGCGGTGATCGTCAGCGTACCTTCCCACCGGGACTGGCACAGATCCAGTAACGATGCTACCGCCCCAGCACCACCTGTCACGTGAATCAACAGAACGGACGTCTTACACGGACCGTTGCCATTTACGGGGCGTACAATAATGCCACCGGCGAAAAAACCTACACCACCGTTAACGCAAAACGTGGCATTTTGCAGGTAAATCATCCGCGGATCAATCAACTGCTCCACGTTTACTACTGCGGTTGGATCAACCTGTGGCGGATCAACATCGGCAAGCACTGGTGGTTGACCTGCCATGTCACGCGCCTCATTGAGGCCCTCGATGACCTGTTCGGTGATCGAGAGATCGTGATTCCCTTGATGGATCTCATCACCGTCGGAGTCGAACAGCCGGACCTGCCCGCAACCCTGCTCCATCTCCAGATCGAGATGAAAACCTGCAGGCAGGTGCTCACAGACAAGATTGGCCAGACTGTCGGTGTCCATTGGCCTGACCGACGGCACTGGTAGGTTAAAGTGCTGGGCCTGCTGAGCCTGCTGAGCCTGCTGGTACAGCGGGTGGAAATGACACTTGGCCGAGTGTGCACGCAGTTCCGCCACAGAATCGCAAGGGGTGTTGCAGAAGATGCAATTTTTGGACTTCGAGGTCAGCTCACGAATCTTAGCCTCGTACCGCTGCCCGGCACCGGTCCGATCTGCCGGAAGATCCGGGCGACTGCGCAACAACGCATTACGCCGCAGCATCTCCGCGTGTGCTGCCTGCATACGCACAAGCTGCAGGCTCAGCTGAGCCACAGCATGAGCTGCAACCCTGCTGGATTCAACGTATTTACAACCGGTTGTGTGTGCGTCTTCACTGCTCGCATCCTCGCCGGTAAGTTCGTCGCACGGATGATAGACCTCGCACTCGTCGACATCACAGGCCAACACGAAGCCAGCAGCATCAAGTGCTGCACTGTCCGCAATGTTCGGTGCTGTCGTGACAGTCGCAAGCTGCGACTCGGCCAACTGTAGCCGCGAGACAAGCTCTTTGAGGACCATGGCATCTGTGGGCTGGAGACCATCACGCCCGAGACCAGCTTCGACGTCCCGGACGAACGCCCCTAACTCGTAATCCTGTGCGGCGACAGCGATGTCGCGAAGAAGATATGGCATCAGAACCCAGTGCTGCAAGAACCTGCGGAAAGTGACAGTTACGCTGTGAATTGCGGATTGCGGGTACTGGCTGTGTGAATGTGAATGTGATCATTGATCGGCCAGTACGGTTCAGGCATGATGATCAATCGTCTGGCTTTCAGCAAGGCTGAAGCCGTCTCGGAGCTGCCGATTAACAGGCGATGGCACGTCCAGACCCAGAAACCTTCCAGCCGTTGAGCGTACCCTGGGTAACACCGGCTGAAAACATCGTCATCTTGTACGCCAAGTTCCGGATGTTCTTGCTGCAATCGCAATCGCAGTCTGTCAAATACCCGCATAGGAACCTCGCATGTCCACCGCAGTGATCATTGTCTGTAACCATCGTACTGGCAGCGGCCTGCTGTCTTCCATGCTGCACACGATGGGAATCCCGATGCTACCCACAGAACAACCCACCCGGCAAGGTGACGAGATGTGGGAAGATCACAGGTTCGTTGAACTGCACCAGCGAATGCTCAGCGAGCGGCCAGGTAAAAACTACGACCCCACAGCCTGGCGGTTCCCTAAACCCGTGATCACTGAAGCCATTGTCAGCGATTACCGCCGCCTGCTTGCACAGTGTCACCTGCTCGCACAGCGTCGCGGGCAATCACGCTGGGGCTTCAAAGATCCGCGAACCGTATTCATGCTGCCCGTCATCGTTGGCATGCTACGAAGCCTGGACATTCGACCGCGATTCATCTGGCTCAATCGTAATCTTGAAGATGTAGCGGCCAGTCTAAAAAAACGGGACGAACAACAATGGCCGGAATGGCCAACCGACCACATGCGTGTCGCGGAAACGCAACGCACGCAATGGAACATTATGCGAACACTGTACGGCGTTGGGATTCCAAGCTTCAACGTCGCCTACGAATCACTTGTGGTCACGCCACAGCCGGTCACAGACAAACTGGCGGAGTTCGTTACCGACCCGGCGTGCGATCAGCCGATTGATCCAGCATTGATCACTGCGGCCGCAGCCCTGGTCCGTCGCCGTCACTGATCGAGCAACGCCTCTTCTGGTGTCCGTGGTGGCCCTGTGTCCGATGTCGGAACTGGCTGCCACGGCACACCGTGCTTATCAAGATGATCACACCGTACGTCCCAGTTGATCAGTGTCGCCAGCCCGGCTTTGTTGATGTCCGTGAAGAACTCCATATCGTAACCCCAGGGCCACTTTCGACGGCCGCGTCCCTGCGGCGTCCACCGAATGGGAAAATCACGGAACACACCAGCATCCATGACCACACAACCCAACCCGGTGGCCCGTACTGGCTCAACACCGTCACCCGGTGTTAAGATCTCCCCGCTCGTGTCGTACCAGGCTGTCCAGGCAGACTGTCCGCGGATCAGATATGCCCCGGACACGCTGAAAACGTCACAGTAACGGTGCAGGTGCGCGTCCAGCTTCACGAACGCGTCAACCGGCGGAATCACGTCATCTTCAACGACAAATAACGTGTGCCCTTCCGCAACCGTCTGCGCGTAACGGTAGATTTCCACCATCACGTTGTTGACGTCATTGAAATGCTGCCCACGCGGTTTGTCCGCCAGTCTCGCCTCCGGATGAAACACGTGACGCACATGGTGGCACTGGGCGTAATCTGCCTGCAGAGTCCACCGTTCAACCGTGCGAGAGAACTCGTAATCGTTGCTGGTGTCCAACAGGCAAAGCTTCGTCGTCGCCCGCTCGATCAGCTGGTTGTCAAGAAAGGCTGAAAGCTTCGACCAGCAGGCGTATCGCCCGGAAATGGGAACGAACATCGTAGTGTGGATCGGCATCACCATACCGTCACCTCGAAATACGGGTTGGGTTTTGTGACAACACCCGGCGGTTGCTCGTCAGCCCGTGGTTTCCCTTCCAGACAGGTCGGCACAATCCCCAGTTGCCAGCACACCCAGGGGAGAATGATCTGATCGCGTTGGGTGTATCGCTGACAGGCCCACCACCACAGCGAGTTCAGGGCGACAATCTCGGGCGTGTGAGCCCGTACGACGCAGGCGGTCCCGTAGAGCCCGTACGTGTCGGGGAAATCCACACTCTCGAAGAACCGGAGCATCTTGTTGATGTTCTGCGGCTCGTCGAGCTGCAGCTCTTTACACTTCTCTGCCTCTTCGCGTGCGGTCGACCGCTGCGGGTGCTTAAAGCACGCGATGTCGGACAACGGCAGAAAACTCCGTAGCTTGGCGAGGTCCGTTACGGGCATATGTGTCTGGTCGAACCACACGCTCCACGGCACCCCAGGGAACATCAAGTGGGCGTTGAGCTTCACATAGCGGGCAGCCCGACGGGGCGTGGGGGCAAAGATCGTCGGATCAACCCGCATGACGAGATCCCAGCCCGCCCGTTGCTCCGGATCGACATACCGATCTGTGAACAGCACGGTGGTCCCGTGGGGTGTAAGTTCCCTGGGGAAGGGGCGAATAGGTTCGTCCGTGCCGAAGTTCGCGGAGTAGAACGCCGGCGTCGTGATCGTGCTTAACTCCATATCCGTAGCCCTTCACCAGGTTTGACATGTTTCCAGACGCGGCTCATGGGGCGAAGTTCCAGACTCTTGTCCCTGAAGAACTCATCCACGGCCGCTACGACGTTGACCCGACTCACTGGGTGCGTGGGCACGTAATCATGCCCGAAGATCATTCCGCCTGGTCGAACCTTCGGAAACCAGGATTGCAGGTCTTCCATCACGGCATCGTAGGTGTGGTCAGCGTCAATAAACACCGCCGCGATGCTTTCATTATCGAACTGAGCAGCAGCCTCCACAGAAGACATGTGGATTGGCATCACCCGCCCGACGAGAGGCCGCATGTTCCGCAGGAAGGTGGCAAAGACTTCGTCCGGGCCACCCATCTCAGCGACCTGAGCTTTCAGGCTGTCATCACCAGCCCACGTGTCCACACAGAACAGCTTGTTGGTCTTTCCTCGCAGTTGCAGTTCGCGGGCCAGATAGGCCGCGGACTTCCCCAGCCAGCTCCCTACTTCCACAATTATCTCACCGTCGGGCACGTCGGCGGCCAACCCGCTATACGGCCCCTGGAAGTCGAAGAACCCAGGAATGGACTCCCAGAGCTTGTTGTGGGCGGTGTAAGCGTTTGCCGGTCTAGGCTGCACAGCGTTTCGAACCATCCGCCGTAGACCCTCAGCGCGGAGAGCGTTCCGTAGCGGGCCATCTTGTTCCACATCGGTACGGCCGGTGTCCATGCAGATGTGCTCGCACCAGCCAGCAATCGCCAGCTTGGCGTCGGGTTTCAGTTCGTGAGCATTGGCCTGTGACGGGGCCATCCCCAGGGCGTACAACAGCTTCAGCTTTTCTCCTTCGCCGAACGGCAGCGACTCATCGAACCGCTCCTTGGTGTTCCCAGTGAAGGCCAGCATTGGCTCCCCGCGATCGGCGACTGGTTCGAGCTTACTCATCCCGTAAGCCACAGTGCGGCAACTGGGAATCCCCACAACAGGCTTGTCTGTGTGGGCGAGGCAGTCAATCAGCTCTGCAATTGCCGCCTGCGGGATGAAACAATCCCCGTCGAGCACGATCGTCCAATCGTACCCGCGGATCTGCCCATCGGTGATCGCCTGGTTGCGCACCTGGTTGATCTCGATGGCGGCTTTGATCTTGCCAGCCATGTCTTTGGCTGCTGCCACAGCGGCGAGCGACAACGGCACCACGGAGACGTGAGCATTGTAATCGTCGAAGACCCGTTGCAGGTTGCGACGGATGTCGTGCTCGGGAATGCGGTTGACGATCCAGTGATAGCGCAACTCGTCAACCGTGTCCGGCCACTGCAACTGGCTGTCCTGAAAGAGGACGTGCTCAGTAGTCCTGACTCGCGTCCCAGGGATGTCCCTGGGCGGAAGTTCCGCCCCAACGATGCGATAGATGCCGATCTTCACGCTGTAGGTCCCCGCCGAGTGTTCTTGGTGCTCATGGTGTGGTTGTCGTCGTCGAATCGCCCGGTCCAGGGCGGCTCCAGCAGCCGCACGGCCCGCTCACAGTTCGCCAACGATCTGTACTTTGCCTGCTGGGCCGGGTCCCGCCAGCACATCCAGCCCGGCGAGAACTTGTAATATGCCATCACGCGTTCAACAGGTGCCACGGGTGCCGGAAATCGCATACCTTGCAACACACCGGTGTCACCGTGCACCAGGCTCTCGCTGAAGAAGAGCAAGTCACCTGGTTGCAGCGTGGGCACCGTGATTGCTGAATGGCGTACGGCGCTACCCAGGAGTTCCTGGAAGACGTGTTTCCCGTCAACTCGGGACTTGGCCTTGTGACTGCCCGGCAGGTAACAGAAACCACCGGTCTCCGGCGTCTGACCCTGCAGGGTGACGCCCACGGAGAGTTGCCCCACCAGACCCACCGGTTTCCCGACGTCATGGTAGAAGCAGCTGTACTGACTGCTGTCCGGGCCACCATGGAGCTGGGCAGGTGCCTTACTGATACTCCCCCCGCGTACGCCAAAAGCGTGATCGAGCCGAATATGCGGGCCACACATCTCCATCGCTGGCTGAAAGAGGCAGTCAGCCACCATCCACTCCCAGAAGATGTTCGAGATGTCGAGAATCGGAAACTTCCATGCGTCCGGTTTGACCACGTCCTTAATCCGCTGCAGGACGCTACCGGTCACTACCGGATTGAACGCCTGCCGGCGGATCAACACCCCGCTGGTGTCGAAAATGTACTGCTCCGCCTCAGTCATACCGTGCATGAACGATCTCCTCGAAAGTGACAAAATTGACGCCCTCAGCAGCCAGTGCGTCGTACATCTCAAGCACACGCTGCAACCCGTCTGCCCCGAACTCGTAAGTGTGGCCCCAGATCAGCACACGCTTGGGGCTGTTGGCCAACACCCAGCTGACCAACTGCGGCACAGCCCAGTGGGCCGACGGATGCACATCGTGTGGGTTTTTGAATATCCCTGCCTTGGCGGTCTGTTTGGATTCCTTCGGCAAGCTGCGAGCCGACTTGTAATACTCGGCAACCAGCAGCATCGTGCTGTGATCGGTGCGACCGTAGGGATAGCACAGCCCGGTAATCGGTCGCCGAAAGACCCCTGAGAGTAGCATCTGCGAATGCTGCAGCTCCCACCGTAGATCAGCCGACGACAGCATAGTCATGTCGTAATGATTGACGCCATGGGAGACCACGTCGTGGGCGGCGTAATGCGACAGTTCATTGATGTTGATCAGCGTCCCGTACGACCCGCGGCTATCGTTCAACACGTGCCACTCTTTGTACCGCCCCGGTGACAGTGCGAACGAGGCTTTGATGCCCCGTTTGTTGAGTTCTTCAATCAGCGGGAGATCACTGACGAGCCCATCATCCCACATGGTGCAGATATCGACCATGGTTACCTCTACTGTAAGCCGCTCATCGTGAGTTGCAGGTCCAGGTCTAACCAGCCACTGGCCTCGGCGTTCGGACCGTCCGGATAGGCTGATGCGGCCACATCACTTTCAAAGCCGATCGAAATCTTGCGGTTGTTCCGGAGCGTCCGGATCAGGGAGTTCGTACTACCGGTGGAACCAACAAAGACATCCGCTTCGATGCAGGTCTTCATGGCCTGGAACACCTGCGGGTAATCATCATCGCAGATGACGATCTCAATGTCTTTCCAGGCACTACCGAACAACGACAGCGGCCCCTGTGTGTAAACCACCGGTTTATCCGTCCGCTTGCCGAAGTAGGACTGCAGAAGCTTGATCGTCTTCAGGTACTGCGTCTCGGGAATCACCCAGCGATCGTCGAGATGCTCCCGTGTACCACCGGTCCGGTAATAACCGACCACGGAGACCTTCTCACCAGGGCGCAGATCAGTCACCTGATCCCGGTAGTCCGGTGTATCGAAAGCCTTGCGCTGGAACCATTTTGCAGTCTGTTGAAACAGGGCCTCGTCCCAGTTGTAGGTGTCGTACCAGCAGGTGCCGAAGTCCGCGAAGTAAAGCGTCCACTCCTCGGGCAAGCCGTTGGCGATGAGTCGCCAGTCATTGAAGGTGGTTGTTCGACGCAGTTCGAGCCGCGGCGGGATCGGGCGTGAAACCCGAAGCGACATCGTGCTGTTGCGGACCTCCTCAACATACGGTGAACCCTTGGCGAAGTTGAAGAACTGGTTCCACGCCGCAGCCTTGTCATTCCAGTTAGGACCATCGACGAAGTCAGCATGGAGATACCGCAGCCCGAATGTTGTGGCGATCCAACGGGCCGAGAACATCTGCGAGAACTGGTGCCCCACCCGGCCGACGGATGGAAGCGCTGCAACGTACTTCATGCGCGAGATTCCGGTAATAAGACTGGAGTGATGCTCAAGGATTAGCCAGGGTCGGCCGGTTTATCTACCCACAAAGCATCGTGATAGAGCACACCGAAGCACATCATCTCGTTGCGGTCCAACGTCAGCGTGGCAGGCATCGGTCCTTCGGTAAACTCCAGCACGATACTGAAAGGTCCCCGTGCTTGTACAACAGCCTTCGCCTCACGCAAGCCGGCGAACAATCCAGCAGCCGCCGCAGGGCTCCAGTTACCGGCATTTTTGCAATAGCGGGACGGATCAAGCCACACAACCTGTCCGACCTGCGGTGCATCCGTGCATCGCTCCCGGCCGATATGCACTGTGGCGTTTGCCATGTCGGTGAGCGAACCCGCAATAATCAGACACGCAAACGGGTTGTTGAGCCTACGAGCAAAAAAACTGTGTTCCGCTTTCTCAGTCCACAAGTAAAACGGGAACGTCAGCACAGAGTAATGCCGAGACGGGCTGCAGAACAGGTGTGTGATCCCTTCGGCTAGCAGTACGTCAACAGCCTGCGGGTAGATCCGCCGCAACCCTTCAACAATCTCGGGCGTCATCGCGTGCGGTTGGCCGTACCTGCCCTCAGGATCAACCCAGAGCTGTTTGTAGATCCCCGGAATCGACCAATCCAACAGCACCGTGTAACCGCCCTCGAAATCCAGTCGCGTGTTGTACGGCGGCTCATGCATGCTGGTGATGGTTGCCATCGCCTGACGTTGTAACGCCAGCGGTGTGCCCTGCAGATCCGTAAGCAAACTGGGATCGACCCAGAGCCGCGTCCCGACAGACAAATCATCGCCGAACGGGACACGACCAAACGCGACTTCCGGGAGTTGTTTGGGCATCTGCTGGTCCTGCTCGGCGTGATCACTGCTATCGCCGCGTCTGTCGGGGGCTGAAATGCCGCCGTTCATCGCGACCGACCCACAGAGGATGACTGGCCAGCGAGGAATAATCAAGATCAAAGGCATGCTTGCCCAGCTTAGCCTTCTGAAACTGATCCCATACCCGATATTTCACCTCGGCGATCGGGTCGCTGGTGCGGTCAAAGTACATCGCCTTCTCGTCGGCTTCGTTGTGCCAGCTGATCCGCTTCTGCGACGTGATAATCTCGTCCACAGGGCGACGCATGAAGACCACGGTGCAGCGCAGCAAGTGGACAGCGGATGACAACGCCGGGGCCTGCAGCACGATCCCCTGGTCATGCTTAAACAGCGTGGCCAGCTTCACGATGTTGGTGTGCCCGATGGCCTCTTCCAGGACAGGCCGGAATACCAGGGCCTGCGCCAGCATCTGTGTGGCGATTGTCGTGCCTGACCGCTGCGGCCCGGTCACGACGATGTGCTGAGTGTTCATTTCTTTGAGACGGGGACCAGTTCGCTGAAATCCATTTCAGTGGTTCCTATTTACCGCAGGTGTCTTCGCCCTCTTCCACGTCCTTGTCCTCGAACGCCGTGTCCAGCTTACTGTCGAGGTCCTGCTGGTTTTTGCAGTAGGGCAACGTCCCGCTCGTCTGCTGTTTACGGTGCCGCCGCAGTCGCTTGCAAAGTGCCCGGTACGTTGTGATATCGAAATCCAGGTCCGGATCGAGCAACTGCTGTCGCCAGACGGTCATCAGCTGGGTGTCGGTGGTGTCGTCGTCGAAGAAGTAGACGAACCGCTGACCGTTCTCCTTAACAACCGCCATGAAGCTGATTTTGAGCGCCATCCGTTGCCCTCGTGTTAAGGTTTCACCGCCTGACAGTAGATGAAGCTCTCCCGCTTGATCCGCCGCCGTGAGGTGATGGTTTTCACCTGCAGACCAGCCCGCTCTACGGTAGCACGCAGTGACGCTTCCGTGAAGAACCACCAGTGGTCCGGATTACAGAGATCCTCATCATTCGGGACGATGATGTAAAGCAGTCCGCCCGGCACCAACACGTTAGCCATCTGCTGCACGGCCAGCGGCGCGTCACGCATGTGTTCAATACAATGCGCCGCTAAGATCAATGACACTGGCAATCGCTGGTGCATCTGCTCCCAGTCTTGCTCGATCACTTCAACGGCTGGTTGCTGGCGTAACCAAGCAGCAGCGAAAGGGGAAGACTCAACGGCCGTGTAGGTGTACCCACAATCCTGCAACATCGGGATGTACGGGCTGGTCCCTGCCCCAATCTCCAACGCTGCACCACCATCCACAGTCGCAAGTGGACCAAAGCACTCTGTAAACTCGGTGATGTATGCATCCGGGTGATCCATTGCCCCCAGCGAGGCATAGTGGACCTGTTCGTCACGCATCTCCTTGAGCAGCGCACGCACATGGTGACGGCACTTGGTGTAGCCGCGCAAGACACCGGTAGCTGGATCTGCCTGCACATGACAATCGCAGCGTTTGTTACAGTTGGGCTTATTGATCAGTCGCATTATCTGCCATTTCCTGTGATCTTTGTTTAGCTGCTGCTTCTACTGCCTGCATTGCCACGGTCAACGACGAGACATCGCAGATCGAAGTGGTGCCTTTACTATTCCTGTCGGGATCGCACAACGTCCCAGCGTACCGCTCCTGTCCGGC
>Ga0075158_10001479_pt1 | contig 17652 bp, 17 predicted proteins | sample JI91814BDNA_FD_70968 | JGI IMG/M metagenome (GOLD analysis project Ga0075158, IMG submission 70968) | Wastewater effluent complex algal communities from Wisconsin, to seasonally profile nutrient transformation and Carbon sequestration -... | ecosystem: Engineered > WWTP > Effluent > Algae... | reverse complement strand
TTACGCAGCCTTTGGGGCAAGTGGCAGAACAGGTGTCTGACAAGCAGTTTTTCAGAGTTAACCGGCAATATCTTGTTAATTTTAAAGCCATTAAGGAGATGGAACATTATTTCCAACGCAAAATACTGGTGAAACTCACCATTGAAACCCCTGAAAAGCTTTTGATTAATAAAGAGAAGACCCATAGTTTTTTTACATGGCTGGAGGACAGATAGAGGAGTAAGGAAGCTGGAGGATTGATGCTGGAAGTACTTGAAGCCATTCTAAGATACAGAAATCTTTTAAAATATATTATTGCCCTGATTGAGATGATCAGGGTTTTCTTTTATCTCTTATTTGATTGTATCAATTTCTTAAGCGCTTTTCCGTTTTATATTTCAATCATAAAAAATAAGAATCTATTCACTTTTCACGTTCCAAGAACTTCCCTCCTCCCTCTTCCAGCTATCATCCTTAAAACACTTCCCCTCACAATTTCCGGATTCACCCTTCAATTTGTCCGGTTAACCCTTTTTTACATTCTTTTGCCTCTCCAGAGTATCTACTTTTGAATCAAATTAAAAGATATGATACTAAAAAACTTAATCACAGTAAGCGCTTTCACTGCATTGCTATTTGCTACTTCAGCATTTATTCATCAAAATAAAGATCAAAAGACAGCACAACATCCAGCCTCTGAAAACAATGGTTTTGCCGTTCTGGAACTCTTCACCTCGGAAGGTTGCTCCAGCTGCCCTCCGGCAGATGAACTGATGGGAAAAATTCAAAAAGAATATAAGAACGAGCCTGTTTATCTTCTCTCCTACCATGTGGATTACTGGAACCGTCTTGGATGGAAGGACCAATTCAGTACTGCCGAAAACTCACAGCGGCAACAGCAGTACAGCCGTATTTTGAATTCGCAGGTTTATACTCCACAGTTGGTTGTCAATGGAAAAACAGAATTTGTAGGTTCTGATGAAAACAATATCAAAAATACCATTCAGAAAGCCTTGTTTGCTTCAAAAAAAACAAATGTAGAATTATCTGCAACTGCTTCTCAGAATACAATTGATGTTCAGTATAAAACACCTTCCACCGGTTCTCAGAATATGCTTCTCATTAATCTGGTTGAAAAACATTCTTCCACTCAGGTAGGAAAAGGTGAAAATGAAGGACGCCATCTGCATCACTGGCAAATTGTTCACCAGCAAAACCAAATTTCTCTGAATAAACAGCAGGCTGGGACAACAACATTCAAACTTCCTGAAGGATTTTTACCTGAAAACTGGGAAGTCATCGCTTTTATTCAGAATATGAAAACCGGAGAAATCTCAGGATCAGCAAAAACGACTTTTAAATAAAACAATACAATTTAATTATCACTAAAAATTACGACAATGGAAACAAAAACAACAAAAATTATCTATTGGGCAGGAGCCATTTTTATGTCATTATGGTTTGGAGCGAGCGGCTTCTTTGAATTAACAAAAAATCCGGTTGTGTGGGATATTACCCAACAGCTTGGCTATCCGCCTCATTTCATTTATATATTGGGTATCTTTAAAATTTCGGGAGTCCTGGTTCTTCTGCTTCCCAATAGACTATTAAGATTGAAAGAATGGGTATTTGCAGGAATGTTTTTTGATATCCTTTTCGCTTTCTTTTCGAAAATTGCCGTGCTCGGTTTTCCGTCTACAGTAGATGCTATCGTCGCTTTTTCTGTACTAACATTGACTTATATAATGTTCAGAAAGCTATATTCTCCTGAATTGGTTTTTGGAGACGCTTGATGATAAAACTCTGGTTTTTCCTTATGTTTGAAACAGATTCTCTCAGTACCTGAGAGGATCTGTTGTTCTATAAATTTTGGCTGAAGCCGGATGAATGGGCACTGTTTTTGAAAGCGGACTAAAGTCCGCTGCTACCAATTGTGTTATGCGTATGATTAATTATTCCTTTGATACTAACCACCCCGTCAAAAATTCTTTGAATTTTCGCCACCCCTCCGGAGGAGGGGAATGCTGAGCACATCTCTATTAATCAAGTTCAATGTATTCCTTATCCCTAATCCTCTTTACCTCACACCTGCTACCTACGACCTGTGACCTGCTACCTAATTCATAAAACTTTCAGGGAACCATTCAAATCCTGTTGATTTTTTCTTTGTGTAACCCAGCCCTGGCCATGGTAAATGATAAGCAAATGCTCTGATTTTGGTATCTGCCAGTTGCTGAAGGAGTTTTTTTCTTGATGCAGTCGCAATATCCAGATCAGTGTCACCAAAATACCCCCATTCAGGGTGCGGGAAAAGAATAACATCAGAATGGATCAAATCAGCAATATAAATCAGCTTTTCATTTCCTGAAGAGATGGTTGTAACCGTTAAACCTGGTGTGTGCCCCGGAGCTAACTGGAAACTAAAATAATCATACAACGGATAATTAAGGTCAAAAAACTTCAGTTTAGGCTGAATGGCTTTCAAAATATTCTGGACTGCAGGGATAATCTGATTAAGAAATTCAGGTTGTTTTTTCAGGGCACTGTTACTGAAATCTTTGATTGTGGCTTTCATCCAGAAGTCGTGTTCTGTTTTAGAAATAAAAATATCAGCATTGGGGAAAATAAGCTGATTCTTTTTATCTACAACTCCGCCAATGTGATCCGGATGGGCATGAGAGATGAAAACATCGGTAATACCCTTCGCAGAAAATCCAGCTTTTTGGAGGCTTTTCAATAAGAATCCGGTTCTTTCATCTGCAAAAATCCCCATTCCGGTATCGAATAAGATGAGTTTATTTTTCGTTTTAACCAATAGAATATTCATCGCCATATCGATATAATTTTCCGGTCTGAAATTGTTTTTAAGGATTGACTTTAATTCTGAAACGGTACCTCTGGGAGCAAATGAGTTCAGGTTTTCTTCATGAATATATCCGTCTGTAAGCACAAAAAGTTCCAGTTCACCAAGCTTTAATTTTTTATAGCCGGAAAGATCATCACCTGTCTTTTCAGATGTTTTTGCAGTTTCTGCCATAAAACCGGAAAAAGGGATCATACTCAATGTTCCCGCCAATAATCCGTTCTTTAATAATTCTCTTCTGTTCATAGTTAAGTACTTTTCATTTTAAAATTTAAAACAAAAAAACTGAGCTCCTTTCATGATCAGGAACTCAGTTTTTATATGAATAGTCTTTAATTGTTCACCAGTTTCATTGAACCTTCAGTATATCTTTCCCCTACATTCGGGTATTTTTTCAGAATTTCATCAATGGTATCCAGATCTGATTGGGAAAGCTCAATATTGACTGCTGCAATATTTTCTTCCAGATATTTGATTCGTTTTGTACCAGGAATCGGGATAATATCGTCTCCCTGGCTCAATACCCAGGCTAATGCCAGCTGAGTTCCTTTTACTCCTTTGGAAGCAGCCAATTCATTGATTTCGTTAGCCAGTCTGGTATTATTTTCAAGATACTCCTGCTGGTAACGCGGTAATGATTTTCTAAAGTCATCATCACCCAGATTCTGCACCTCATAAATATTGGTGAAAAGTCCTCTGGCCAAAGGTGAATAAGGCACTAAAGAAATTCCAAGCTCTCTGATGGTTGGTAAAATTTCTTTTTCAACATCTTTTGTAAGGATAGAATATTCTGACTGCAACGCTGCAATAGGGTGAATTTTATTAGCTTTTCTGATAGATTCTGCCGACGCCTCAGATAATCCGATATATTTCACTTTTCCTGCTTTCACCAGTTCCGCCATAGCGCCTACGGTTTCTTCTACAGGAACATTAGGGTCTACCCTGTGTGCATAGTATAGATCAATGGTATCAATCTTTAATCTTTGAAGACTTAAATCTACGCCCTGTCTGATCCATTCCGGAGAACCGTCAAAATATGTTCCGGGAGCTCCACTGTGGCTGGCTTTACCATCTTTAAACCTGAATCCAAACTTAGTGGCAATAAAAATCTTATCTCTGTTCGGCACTAAAACCTTAGAGATCAGTTTTTCATTTTCTCCGTTGGCATACATATCTGCCGTATCCCAAAAGTTGACGCCTAAATCCAGTGCTCTGTGCAGGGTATTGATACTTTCCTGCTCATCTGTAGGACCATAAGCAAAGCTCATTCCCATACATCCTAAACCGATTGCTGATAACTGTTCTTCTGTGTTTCCTAATTTTTTAAATTTCATGATAGGTATGATTTAATTTTACATGACAAAATTAGAGCATCCGGAAACCAGCCACGATATAGAATTCAAACTAAGAATTATAAAAATCAAACAACATCCATTCTTAAAGCATTGGGCGTAATTCCGGTTTGTTTTTTAAAGTAATTGGTAAAATAAGCAGGTTCTTCAAAGCCTAATCCGTAGGCAATTTCAGAAATATTCCAATCTGTATGTTTCAATAAGGCATTAGCTTCCTGAATGATCCTTCCCGTGATCTGCTGGCTGGTTGTTTTCCCGGTAATCTCTTTTACCGAACGGTTTAAAGAATTCACATGAATGGAAAGACTCTGAGCATAATCATTCGGTGTTTTTAATTTAAGAAAAGCCTCAGGGCTGTCAATAGGAAATTGTCTTTCCAACAGTTCCATAAACAAAGAGGCAACTCTTTGTGAAGCATTCTGATAAGGTTCAAAACTTTCTGCCGGCTGCATTCTCATCGTTTCATGAATCATCAGATGAAGATACGCTCTCAGCATATCATATTTATGAATATAATCCGACTGGATTTCTGTCATCATCTTGGTATAAATCTCGGAAAGTATTTTCTGCTGTTCTTCATCTACAAAGAAAACCGGAGTTCCGCCAATCTTGAAGAGCGGGGAATCCTGAAGGTTTCCCATACGGCTTCCGTTATGCAGAAACTGATCCGTAAAAAGACAGAACCAACCTTTCTGATCCTCATCATCAGCTTCCCAGGAATAAGGAATAATCGGATTGGAAAACAACAATGCGGGACGGTCTACTTTAATCCATTTATCAGCATAATGGAGTTTTCCTTTTCCTATAATCAGTGAAATTTTATAGTAATCTCTTCTGCTGTAAGGCGTGAGTGGAGAACAGTATTCCCGTGAAAATACATTGAAGTGCCCCATTTTATTGACCCCAATACATTGTGAAGCCAGATTGGGAGAATTCCTTTCATAAAAACCCTGAAGTGATTCGTGTGATTCCATAGATCAAAGTTATAAAAATCAAACAAATTAAATAACAATAATATCAGAATTGAAAATATAAAATGGCTGACACAAAGTGCCAGCTATTCAAAAGTGATATTGTTAATCATAGGTTAATCCCAATCACCGTCATGTCCGTGACCATGATGTTTACTTTGTTTTTTGTAGTATTTTTCCTGATTTTTGTAATACTTTTCCCGTTGTTTACGGTATTTTTTATAATCGTTTTTATTTCTGCCATAGACGATTACCGGATTCTGACCTCTGTAGTATTTCTTTTTAAAGATGATATACTTTTCTCTACCCAGAATTCTTTCCAACTCCGAATAACGGTCATTTCTCCATCTTCCCGGATCTACAACATAGACTCTGTTCCAGGTATCATAATCACGATATCTGTCATTCAACACATAGATCTGATTAGCTTGTGTTGTTGAAAGCACAAGGTCCGTAATCACTCTTTGCCAGTTGACATCAGAGATACTTCTTCTATAATCATTATAATAATCCGACTGGGCATAGCTTAAACTGAATGTCCCAACCAATAATGCTGTTAATATTAACTTTTTCATTTCACTCCACTTTAAAATTAATCATCAAAGAATAGTCAATTAAAGTGCCAGTTCTTAATCGAAAATGCCAATATTTGTTAAAAAAAATCACAAACACCTGATTATCTTTAAAATATTTTCTTTGTTTTTTATGGAATTATTGAATGTTTATAATTTTAAAATTGCAATCAGAGTCCAATTACTTTTATTAAAAAACGAATATTAAAAACACTCATAATCAATGAATTATAAATTTAAAAGTTTTAAAATTTATATTTTTAAGTTTTGGCTAAAGCCGATGATTGTTAGGTTATTTTAGTAGGCGGGCTAAAGCCCACCTCTATTGAATTTTATCTACAACATCTTTTATCTTTTATCTTTTATCTTTTATCTTTTATCTTTTATCTTTTCACCATTTATGTTATAAAATTCGTTAAGATTCCTGCAAATTATTATTTCATATGATTTAATTTCGTAATTTTAATGGAGAGAATGTTTTTAAAGAAATCTTCTCAAATGATTTTTAATCAACCAAATCGTACATGTTATGGAAAATATAAAGTTTCAGGTATCTCAATATCAGGATGAATTGCAGCTACTTATAGACGGAAAAAAAGCAGGTTATATGTCCATAGAGGTTGACGGCAGACTTCTTATCGTATATTATACGAAACTTGACGAAGAGCGTGAAGGAAAAGGATATGCCAAACTATTGCTGGATGAGCTGGTACGCTATGCAGAAGAAAAAGATTTGCTTGTAGACCCGGAATGTGATTTTGTAAGACAGCAGTTTGAAAATCATCCCGCAAGATATAAAGAAATCTGGCATGCCTGATCAGCTTTCCCACCAGACTGTAAACTGCTGATCCGGCTGATTCAGATTTACCGCCTCGCCAATCATCGGAGTGAGGATATTCACTTTTTTGTCTTTTCCAAGGGCCGTTATCTTTTGTAAAGGTTCATTCCACGGATGAAGTGCCAATGCAAATTTGGCGGCATGAACCGGGATAATACGATCTGCTTTAAGATCAATAGCAGCCTGAATAACATCTTCCGGCAATGTGTGAATATACCTCCATGCCTCTCCATACTGTCCGTTTTCAAGAACAGCATAATCAAACGGTCCATATTGTTCTCCGATTGCTTTAAAATGGGAATCATAGCCGCTGTCTCCCCCTAAGAATATTCTTTTTGTAAGGGTTACCAGAACATAGGAACTCCAAAGTGTATCATTCTGCCTTACTCTTCTGCCGGAAAAATGTCTGGCGGGAGTAAAAACAATTTTTATATCATTTTTCAGGGCAACTTCTTTTCCCCACTCTTCTTCAATAAGCTTGTTCTCCGCATAACCCCATCTTTCCAGGTGCGCCCCAACTCCTAAAGGAATAATAGCCATTTCTGTCCTTCCCTCGATAGATCTTACGGTTGGGTAATCCAGATGATCAAAATGATCATGAGTAATGACCAGATAATCTATACCTGGAATGTCTTCAGGCTTAAAAATATCTGAACCTTTGAAAGCCTTATTAAAATATTTAAAAGGTGAACCATAAAGACTCAGGACAGGATCTATTAAAAAGGAAACACCATCGGTCTGCAGATAATAAGATGAATGCCCCAGCCAGATCAATACATCGTGATTCTTATCAATATTTTTTAAATCGGTAGGAAGGGATGGAATTTCTTTCAAAGGTTTCAATAGCGGATCTTTCTTTCCTAAGAAGAAATCATAGGTTACTTTCCACATCTTGTGGCCTTCTGTAATGGAAGGTGTATGGCTGATATTCTGAAACTGTCTCCTTTTATAGAGTTTCGACTGCCTGATCCGCTTCAGTCTTTTTCCTTTTGGTATTCCACCAAACGCTTTCATATTGATCACGATAAAAAAAGTAACTGTCAAAACAGCAACACTCGTAATAATCCAATAAATCATCTGTATATAATAAATATCAAATGTATTGACTTTTGCTTTTAAATGAAAATTTATTCTATTTTACTCCATTTTTTAACTAAATTTATCATGTATTTTTAAAAATTTATCAGTCATTTAGGTCGGGATTAATTTTAAACTTTCTATTTTAGCACCCTAAAAAACTCAGATATATTGAAAAATTATTCGGTAATATTTCTTCTCGTTATTTTTTCGTCATGTGCTTCTATAAAAAAACACAACGAACAGCGGGCTTCATGTATTCCACCGGAGCAACTTAAGGAGGATGTAGACTTTGCCTATTCAAAATTACAGCAAATGCACCCTCAATTATACTGGTATATTCCCAAGAAGGAATTGGAAAGTAAATTTGACAGTCTTAAACAGACTATTACCGAGCCTCTTACTCCTCTTCAGTTTTATTTCAAGCTTCAGCCTGTCATTGCCGGAATTCGTGAGGGACATCTTTCATTGAGAATTCCCAGAAAGAAATTTACCAAAAGTGAAATAAAAAGACTGGAACATCAGAAAGGAATGTTCAGTCGTTTTGAATATTACATTTCAGGAGATAAAATGTATATTATTCAGAACCAGGATTCTATTGAACATATACAGCCAGGAACTGAAATTTTATCCATCAATAATGTTCCTGTATCCGATTATATCAAAAAGTACAGAAGCCTGATCAGCAGTGATGGTGATAATACCACTTTCCATCCCTATTTTTTAAAAGATCTGTTCTTTAATTTTTATACTGCAGAAAATGGTTTTGACAACAAAGCTACTCTTGAAACCCTTTATAAAGGAGAAAAAAGAACATATACCTTAACCCGAGAAACAAAATCTGACGCTGACCTTGAAAAAGATAAGGAAATGCAGAAAAAGACTCCGGAAAAGAAACTGAATGATTATGTAGCTTCCAGTAATTCTTATAACAGAAGCTTCAAGTTTCTGGATAAAGACAGTACTATTGCTTATATTAAGGTGAAAAGCTTTTCAAGGGATTATTCAGATGAGTTTTATAAAAAGACTTTTGCCAAGATCAACCAAGCAAAATCTCCCTACCTCATCATAGATGTACGAAATAACTACGGTGGTTCACTGTATGAAATCAATAATTTGTATTCGTATTTAGCAGATGAACCGTTTACTCTGATCAAACCCTCTCAGTTAACTTCAAGGAATGCTCCTTTACGCACCAATTATTTCAGAAAAAGCACTCCTCTGCAATATGCTCTTAAAAGTATTGCCTATCCCAGCTATTTTTTTGCACAGACTTTCAGCACATATAAAAAGGATGGAAAGGTATTCTACAAGATGAAGGCAGACAAGCCTACCAAGCCTAAAAAGGAAGCCTTCCACGGAAAAGTTTTTGTACTGATCAACGGAGGAAGCTTCTCAGCTTCTTCCATTATTACTGCCAAACTTAAGAATGATAAAAGGGCAACACTTGTGGGAGAAGAAACCGGTGGTGCCAATGATGGAACTGTTGCTGGTTTTTATTCCTACCAAAAGCTTCCCAATTCTGAAATAAGATTTCCTATCGGATTGCTTTTGGTACAGCCTAATATTAATTTTTCCGATTCACGGAAAGGTGTTGTTCCTGATGTGACTGTCACTGAAAGCATGCAGGATATTATTGATAAAAAAGATCCACAGCTGGATTGGATAAAAAACGAAATCGCAAAAGAAAAAGGAAATAAAGGACAATAATGAGTATAGTTTCGGCGGGCTTTCAGCCCGCCGAAACTGTTTCTATCTTTTTAACTCTTCCAGAAGATTTTCAATATGTTGGATGTATCTTCCGTAATAGCGGTGAAACCAGAATTTCCCGGCCAGATACAGTAAAAACAATCCTATAATCACGGAACCGATTAAGATGACGGCAATTTTCAGTTCGCTCAGAGGTTTGGGCCATGGGATAAATTCCAGGACAATAAGGATTTCACACACCAGAAAGGGAGCAAAACTGATGTAGTATGAGAGGTAATACTGTTTATTAAGATTCAGCTGCATCACAAGATCTTTCAAAGAATCATAGGTTTTGGGAGCAGGATTACTGATTTCATTATACAATGTAAAGAACTTCCTGAAAAAGAAAACGGTGACTATGAGCATGGAAGCAATCAAAACCGTTATATACAGTTGAAGTTTGAACGGTCTGCATACAGAGCATACCAGAAAGGCGAACACAAAGATTCCTATTACCCACCAGAACTCTGTACGCATATTTTTGCGCATTTTTTCAAGGGGAAGATTCAGTTTATTGCTTTGTTCAATACTTATTTCAGGAGTTTCCTCCACAATATCTTCGTTCCAGGTATTTTTCAATTCATCGATATTCATGGGATTACTGATTTTAATGTTGGTTGGTTTTTATTTGGCTTAAGATCTCTTTAAGTTTATTTTTTGCCCGGTTCATTTTCACTCTTGCGTTGCCTTCAGAAATTCCCATCTGTTCCGCAATCTGCTTTCCAGAAAAATCTTCCAGATAATAGAAGATAAAGGCCTTGTCAATAGAATTCAGCTGATGGATAGCCTGATACATTTCAGCAAGGCGTTCTTCCTTACCATAATCATAGTCTTCCAGAGCAATGATTTGATTAGAAAAATCTTCATGGGTGATAAAGCTTCTTCTCTTTTCTGATTTCAGGAAAATAATAGCGGTATTCAAAGCTATTCTGTACAACCATGTAGAAAATTCACTTTCACCTCTGAAACCGGGAAATGCTTTCCAGAGCTGATAGGTAATCTCCTGAAAAAGATCATCACGGTCATCCTTTTCAGTCATGTACATTTTAGCAATCTTAAACAGGATTCCTTTATGCTGTTCAATTTTACGTATAAACTCTTGTTCTAATGAGGTCATAGCTTGTTACTCTATAGAGTTAGTTTTCGTTTAAAAAAATTGTTACAGATTTTTACAAAAGAAATAAAAAAACCTGACAGAAAAATACCGTCAGGTCTCATTGTGTACTTTTTAAACTTTTTACTATTTTCTCAAAATAGTATGACCCGATTTTTTTTGACTGATCAGTTAGCAGAGGAAAAGCAAAGATATTACATCAAAAAAAACTAATAATTTTGATAGCAGGTTAATTTATTTTCGGTATTTAATTCTTTTATTATTTAAAATCTAAGAAATTATCTTTTTCCAGATAATGGTTCAGGGCAGCAATAAGCTGAGGATAAGTAATATCAGCACGCTGTCTGAAAGCAAGATCCACCACATCCTGAATATTCTCATCAGAACACATATAATGAAGCTTGTTATGAAAAACGAAGTCAGGTAAGATTTCATTATCATTCTCACCAATATCCAAAGGATCTCCGATAAAAACTTTCATTTCGGGTTTAAATTCATCTGTTGAAGAATAGACTGCATAATTATATTCCGGGTCAAAGGATGCTTTCCTATCCTGTTTATTCTTTACAAGCTCCAGGAATTCTTCTATAGAATACACCTGATTTTTAAAATCATCCATGTGATATTTTTTTACAACTCAATTTTCTAAAGATAGAAATTTTACGGAAGATAGGATAATTTCTAATTCAGTTTATTTAAAGCCCTTTGCAATGATCCAATATCCAGAAAATCAAGTTTCGCTCCTACTATAATAATGATCACAAGAACAAGTGCCAGAAATAAAATAATGAAAATATACATGAATACAAACCATATAACGGTATTCAGAATATTCCCTTTAATTCCCATTTTATTCATGAAAAATTTCTGTGAGCGCTCAAACCATGTCTTTCTCTTTTCAGGTCTTTGACTTACTTCAATTCCGTTAAGTTCATCTACCAAGCGCACCATATCATCAATGTATCTTCCGTACATATAATAGATCCAGTATTTGATGATAAAAGCAATTAACAAAAGGGTAATCAGAAGACTGATGCCGAAAATAGCAAGGTTATATTCCCTGTCAAAGTGAAAATTGATTTGAATCAGAGACAAAAGAAATCCAAGAGGAATATAGGCAATATAATAGGAGATATAAATTTCTTTTGAGATGAGAAGCTGAGTCTTGAGAGTAAACAAATCATAATTTGTATTGGTACTGTTTTTTCTAAGCAGCTTATACAATTTCAGGAAGCGCGAATAAAAATAAACAATAATAGCAACGCTCAGGATCGTGAGAAGTACTGAAATCGTTTTAATATTAGAATCAGTAGAGGCAAATGGAAAACCTGTTAAAAGCAAAGGCAATGTTACGATCATCAGCCAGAATTCAGTTTCCATATTCACTTTCAGCATCTCCAACGGAGAATGTATTTCTCTCTGTTTTTCCAGAGAAATTTCAGGGGATTCCTGTCCTGTATCTTTATTCCAAAGTTCTTTAAAGTTTTCTAATTCCATAGTGTTATTTTAATAGGAACCTGTACCTTGTCTGGTAATAATCTCTTTCAGCTTTTCTTTAGCCCTTTTCAGTTTTACGCGGGTATTCACTTCGGTAATTCCCAGCTGAAGAGCAATCTCTTTTCCCGAAAACCCTTCTAAAAAGAAAAATATAAGGGCTTTGTCAATGGGGCTTAACTGATTGATGGCTTCATACATCCGCTTCATATTCACATCATCCGTATCATTATAAGGTTCCTGCCGGGCACTCAGCCCATCTATATTCTGATTCTGTATAAAACTACGTTTTTTTTCACTTCTCAAAAAAACAATTGCTGTGTTTAACGCAGTTCTGTAAAGCCATGTGGAAAAATCACTTCTCTTTTGAAAATCACCATATGATTTCCAGGCCTGGTAAATGATCTCCTGATAGAGGTCATTCTGATCGTCCTTATTATCCATATACATTTTAGAGATCTTGAAAACAACACCTTTGTGTTTTTCAATTTTCTCTAAAAATTCTTTTTCGGGTGAAGACATGATTTACACACTGATCCTTAGATGATATTTCTAAAAAACATTATCTCATTATAACACAAAACTTTATTTTCCGGCCTTAAGTTAAAAAATCCTCAACAAACCAAGGCGTTTATTGAGGATTTTTATTTTATGTTAAATACAATATCAGTCAGAATCAGAAAATATAATCTGTACTTAAAAAGTTGGAATCATGTTCTCTGACAATAGTATTGAGTAATTTTTTGTTGGAATCCGTCAGTTTTGCAGCCACCAGAGAGCGGATGGAGAATGAGCGTAGTGCATCAAACACGGAAAGAGTTCCTTCCGCGCTGTCTTTTCTTCCGGTAAAAGGAAAAACATCGGGACCTCTCTGTGCCTGACAGTTGATATTGACACGGCTTACAAGATTTACAAACGGATCAATCAGCCTTGCTACTTCATGCGGATCTTCACTGAAAATACTTACCTGCATCCCATGGGAAGCATTCACCTGATATTCTATAGGTTCTTCTATATCTTCGAACGGAACAACAGGAATCACCGGACCAAACTGTTCCTCATGATAAAGCTTCATATCACTGTTTACCGGATACACTACTGCCGGAAAAACAAAAGATTCATCTGTATAGCCGCCATCTTTATTCAGAACCGCAGCTCCTTTCTGTAAAGCATCATCAATACATTCTTTCAGGTAAGCAGGTTTGTTGACCTCCGGAAGTGGAGTTACTTTCACATCTTTTTCCCACGGCAGCCCAGCCTTCAGCGCAGAAACAGCTGCACTTAATTTCTCTGTAAATTCCAGGGCCACTTCTTTCTGAACGAAAATAAGTTTCAATGCCGTACAACGCTGTCCGTTAAAAGAAAGTGCACCCAGAATACATTCACTCACTGCAACATCCAGGTTTGCATTTTTGGTAACAATGGCTGCATTTTTAGCATCCAGACTTAAGATAGCTCTTAAACGGTTTACTTTCGGATGGAGTTTTTTCAGTCCGTTGGCTACTTTACTGGATCCGATAAAAGCCAGTACATTCACTTTTCCGCTTTCCATAATGGGAGTGATAATCTCTGAGCCTTTTCCATATAATGTATTCACCGTTCCTTTCGGGAATGCTTCCCGGAAAGCATTTAATAAAGGATAATGAGCCAGTACACCATGTTTCGGAAGTTTAAAAAGAATGGTATTTCCCATGATCAAAGCCGGAATCAATGTGGTAAAAATTTCATTCAGAGGATAATTGAATGGCCCCATACTTAAAACCACTCCTAGCGGCGCTCTTCTGATCTGTGCAATTGTGCCCTCTGCCTGTTGAAAACGGGAAGATTCTCTGTCAAGATCTTTCAATGCATCAATGGTCTGATTGATATAATCTACAGTACGGTCAAATTCCTTGGTAGAATCTGCCAGTGTTTTTCCGATTTCCCACATCAATAATTTAATAATAAGATCTCTTTGCTGGATCATCAGGTACACGAATTTCTGCATGCATTTGATACGCCCTTCCACAGACATGGTAGGCCATTCGCCAAGGCCATTATCATAAGCTTTTACGCAAGCTTCGAGAACTTCCATAGCCTCATCCGGACCAATATTCGGGATGCTTCCCAGCAGTTTTCTTTCCAGTCCGTTTTCTGTGGGAATACACACCGGGGAATAAATTTCGGTAACATCCCCGTTCCACTCTACCAGTTCACCATTCAACAGATAAGTTCTCTGATGGATGACCGGAACTTTATATTCTTCCGGAATTTCGTTTTCTCCTTTAAAAATGTGGTGGAATGCTGTATTTTCTGAACTCATAAATCTTTCTATTTTTTTATGTGATAAGATTGAGATTATCTCAAAATTTAAATTATTTGAATTTTGTCATTCTGAAGAAGGAAGAATCTTTATTGATTTTTATATGAGATTCTTCATTACATTTTATTTTATTCAGAATGACACCTTTGAAACAACCCTGTTTAATAATATAAAGGTAAAAGTAAATTGTGTTGAAAAAAATAATCTGACAATAGATTCGATCTATTTGAATTAAAATTAATCTTAGCTCCTAAAAAAAGAATAATTTAGCTTAAAAATAAATTTCATGTTTTCAAAATTAGTTTGCGGCACACTGCTATTCTTCTCTGCGGTGGGCTTTGCTCAAAAATCTAAAGCTACAAATACTGTTTTAATGGGCGGGAAAGAAGTTCATACTTATGCCAAATTACCGGCACTCAATAAGCCGGCTCCTAAATTTACCCTTACTGATGTGAATATGAATGATCAGACCCTGGATTCCTTCAAAGGAAGATATGTTATTTTGAATATCTTCCCGAGCGTAGACACTGGTGTTTGTTCTGCTTCTGTGCATCATTTCAATGAAGAGGCGGGAAATCTTCCCAATACTGTAGTCCTTTGTATTTCCAAAGATCTGCCGTTTGCCCAGAAAAGATTCTGTGGTGCGGAAGGCATTAAAAATGTAGTAATGCTTTCAGATTTCCGTTCCGATTTTGGATGGAACTATGGGGTGGAACTGGTAGACTCTGCTATGAAAGGTCTTCTGAGCAGAGCGGTGGTGGTGATAGATCCTTCAGGAACTATTATTTACGAAGAACAGGTACCCGATATTTCGCAGGAACCGAATTATGAAGCAGCAATTGCAGCGGTGAAATAATAAATAGCTTAAAAAATAAAACTCAGCAAGTCGCTGAGTTTTTTTTATGTTGTAATTTTTTTGTCGGAAAAACGCTAAGGCACAAAATGATATTAAAAACTTTCTGTTGTAAGGCGCAAGGATTTTATCTCTGATAAAATTTCAACGCCATCTTTGTCATTCCGAGCAAAGCAAGGAATCTAAACGCGAATCTCTAGAAAATACAAGAAAATAACCATTAAGAAAAATTAAATCATTAAGAATATTAAGATAAGTGCATAGCTTAAAAGCATCTTTATGTTTCCTTAACTTACCTTCATATACTCTTAATGGTTCAAAAAAAATAAAAGAGGCTGTCTCAAAAGGACAGCCTCTTCTTTGTATCTAAAATGTTTTACAGTAAATTTTCATCTACCAAATTCGGAAGAGTTACCTTCAGATTCGGTTCTGCTTCCATCGCTCTTTTAATCGCAAAAACAGCGCCTTCATTTCTTGCCCAGCTTCTTCTTGAAATTCCGTTGTTCACGTCCCAGAAAAGCATAGACTTTAATCTTCTGTCGGCATCATCGCTTCCATCCAGAAGCATTCCGAAACCTCCGTTGATGACTTCTCCCCAGCCTACTCCACCACCATTGTGAATGGAAACCCAGGTAGCTCCACGGAAACTGTCACCAATCACATTGTGAATGGCCATATCCGCAGTAAATCTTGATCCGTCATAGATATTGGAAGTCTCTCTGTAAGGAGAATCTGTTCCTGAAACATCGTGATGGTCTCTACCCAACACTACGGGTCCTATTTCTCCGTTTTTAATGGCTTTGTTGAAGGCTTCTGCAATTTTCATTCTTCCTTCTGCGTCTGCATACAAAATTCTTGCCTGAGAACCTACTACCAGTTTATTTTCCTGCGCTCCTTTGATCCACTGGATGTTGTCTTTCATCTGCTGCTGGATTTCTTCAGGAGAGTTTTTAACCATTTCTTCTAATACTGCACAGGCAATATCATCCGTTTTCTGAAGATCTTCCGGATTTCCACTGGAACATACCCAACGGAATGGTCCGAAACCATAATCAAAACACATAGGTCCCATAATATCCTGTACATAACTTGGATATTTGAATTCTCTTCCTAATGTTGGATTTTCTGCCATTACATCGGCTCCGGCTCTGGATGCTTCCAATAAAAAGGCATTTCCATAATCGAAGAAATACGTTCCTTTTGCGGTATGTTTATTGATCGCTGCTGCGTGTCTTCTCAACGTTTCCTGAACTTTTTCTTTGAATAGTTCCGGGTTTTCAGCCATCATGATATTAGATTCTTCAAAACTTTGTCCTGCAGGATAGTAACCTCCCGCCCAAGGATTGTGAAGTGAAGTCTGATCCGATCCGATATCAATTCTTACATCTTCCTGATCAAATTTCTCCCAAACTTCCACGATATTTCCAAGGTAAGCCAAAGACACCGTTTCTTTGTTGGCCTGTGCTTCTCTTACTCTTTTTACCAATGCATCAAGATCTTCATGGATTTCATTTACCCATTTCTGATCATGACGGATTTTCGTGATCTTCGGATTCACCTCTGCACATACCGTAACACAGCCTGCGATATTTCCTGCTTTTGGCTGAGCTCCACTCATTCCGCCTAATCCTGACGTTACAAAAAGTCCTCCTTTCGGTTCTTTTTTGATTTTTCTGAAAGCATTTAACACGGTAATCGTTGTTCCGTGAACAATCCCCTGAGGGCCGATATACATATAACTTCCTGCTGTCATCTGCCCATATTGGGTAACGCCTAATGCATTGAATTTCTCCCAGTCATCCGGTTTTGAATAATTCGGGATCATCATACCATTCGTTACAACAACTCTTGGCGCATCTTTATGAGAAGGGAACAATCCCATCGGGTGTCCTGAATACATCACCAATGTCTGATCATTATTCATTTCCGACAGATACTTCATTGTCAGCAGGTACTGTGCCCAATTGGAGAATACGGCTCCGTTTCCACCATAAGTAATCAGTTCATGAGGGTGCTGTGCTACAGCATAATCCAGGTTATTCTGAATCATCAGCATAATCGCTTTCGCCTGCTCAGATTTTCCGGGATAATCTGTGATAGGTCTCGCCTTCATTTCATAATCCGGACGGAAACGATACATATAAATCCTTCCGTAATCTTCCAGCTCCTGCTTAAATTCAGGAATCAATTCTGCATGAAATTTAGGATCAAAATAACGTAATGCATTCTTCAATGCCAGTTTTTTCTCTTCTTCTCCTAAAATTTCTTTACGCTTCGGAGCATGGTTGATATTGGTTTCGTATGGTTTTGGCTGTGGCAGCTGATTAGGAATCCCCTGCTGTATCTGTTCTTGGAATGTCATATTACTATTTAAAGGTCTATGTTTTAAACAATGTTTGAAGTTTTAAAGATATTCAAAATAGGAAATATAGGCAAGGAAAAAATGAACTTCCTACAAAAAAGTGGACAAATTTCCTTAGCCCCTATG
>Ga0075158_10001474_pt1 | contig 17707 bp, 17 predicted proteins | sample JI91814BDNA_FD_70968 | JGI IMG/M metagenome (GOLD analysis project Ga0075158, IMG submission 70968) | Wastewater effluent complex algal communities from Wisconsin, to seasonally profile nutrient transformation and Carbon sequestration -... | ecosystem: Engineered > WWTP > Effluent > Algae... | reverse complement strand
ACCGGGCGCCTAAGTAGGAAAGCTCGGCGCCTCTGCCGTGGCCATTTTGGAAATGATGGCGGAAAAACTGGCCAAGAAGTTCGCCCAAGCTCTCGCTATTCTCGAAATCAACGTTCCCGTAATCACAGGAAAAGTCGATGAAGGCTTGGGTGCAGGAAACTGCGTCGTGGCGGCCTTTGCCAAACCATTCCTTAGTGGCCTCGGCAAGCTCACGCGTCCGTTGCTTGCCGAACGTTCTCCAGAATCGCCATAGCGCAAGAGAGACGAGCTTTTCGTTCGCGTTGGCGAAAGTCCACCCTTGCCAGAACTCAGCCAAGTCTGGATCGATTTCTAGATTTCGATAGTACTCAACTCTCTCCGCGAATCCTTTCGGCCATGACAGGGAATTGCGTGTGCCGGGGATATCCACCGATAGCTGTGTTGGCCATGCCCGGCGTAGCGCGCTTAGTCCGAACCAAGGGGATGAGCCATGACCTATGAGTCCCGCAAAGGTGGCTGCAGCGAATTCCTGGAACAGAGCCTCAACCACCGCACGGTCCTCGTCGACCGGAGGGCATCTTTGATCTGTGACCTCCAAGAAGCACTGGAGCCTCAATACCCGAGCAGCGAGCGTTTTGTTCCACTCGGGGCGACGCTGAAGGTGGGCCAGCACCTCAACGGGAATGCGATCGAGAGCGTATCCTTCGAAGCATGATCGAGACGTGCAAAGTGGCATGACGCTAGGTGTCCATTAGGTGGCTCAGAAGCCTTTAAACGTAGGATATGCCTACTGAGATAAAGTAAGCACTAAATACTAAACGTCGGGTTCGTCCAGGAACAGCACGCCGTTGTGCGCCAGGGATATCTCGCCCGGCCGCGGGTTCGGGCCGCCGCCGGCGACGGCCACCGCGCTGGAGAGGTGATGCGGCGCGCGGAACGGCCGGCGCCGCCAGTGCGCCAGGTCAATGCCGCGGCCGCTGACGGAATGCACGGCGGCGGTTTCCAGCGCCTCGGCTTCGCTGGCCTCGGGCAGCAGGCCGGGCAGGCGCGAGGCCAGCAGCGTCTTGCCGCAGCCGGGCGGGCCGATCAGCAGCAGGTGGTGCGACCCGGCCGCGGCGATTTCCAGCGCGCGCCGCGCGGCCAGCTGCCCGCGCACGTCGGCCAGGTCGGGGTGGCGCGGCGGCTCCGCGCCCGCGGGCGCCGCCTGCGCCGGCGGCAGCGTCCTGAGCTGCTGCAGGTGCGCGCAGACTTCCAGCAGGGTGCGCGCCGTGCGCGCGTGCACCCCGGACGCCAGGGCGGCCTCGGGGCCGTTGGCGGCGGGAAGGATCAGCAGGCGCCCGGCCTGCGCCGCGGCGAGCGCGGCGGGCAGCACGCCGTCCACCGGCTTGAGTTCGCCGGTGAGCGCCAGTTCGCCCAGCAGCTCGACCTCCGACAGCGCAGGCACGGGAATCTGGCCGCTGGCGGCCAGGATGGCCAGCGCGATGGCCAGGTCGTAGCGGCCACCCTCCTTGGGCAGGTCGGCGGGCGCCAGGTTGACCACGATGCGCCGCTGCGGGAACTCGAACTGCGCGTTCTGGATGGCGGCGCGCACGCGCTCGCGGCTTTCGCGCACCGCCGTCGCGGGCAGGCCCACCAGCGTGAAGTTGGGCAGGCCGCCGGCCAGATGCACTTCGACCCGGACGGCAGGCGCGTGCACGCCGGCCCGGGCGCGGCTGTGCGCCAGCGCCAGGTTCATGGGGAGCGGAGAACGCGGGGCTTAGTTCTTGCTGTCGCCGGGCGTGGCGAGCCGTGCCTCGAGCACGGTGAGCGCGCGCTCGAGCGCGTCGAGTTTTTCCCGGGTGCGCAGCAGCACCGCGCGCTGCACTTCGAACTCCTCGCGGGTGACGAGGTCGAGCTTGCCCAGGCCGGCCTGCAGCGTGGCCTTGAAGTTCTGCTCCAGGTCGGCGCGCGCGTCCTTGAGGCCGGGCGGCACGAGGTCGCCGAGCTTGCGGGCGAGGTCGTCGAGGTTCTTGAGGTCGATCATGGCGTGAGCTCCGTTGGACGCCTGCAGTGTGCGTCCGCGCCCGTGGCGGTGGTGTCGGGGATGTGGCCGGCGCGGCGTAGGAAACCGGCGCGAACCCGCGGCTCGGCCGCGATCCCATCAGGGCCGAACAATAGAACACGCCACGAACGAGCAATCAATCCGTCCTCCGTGGGCGATGGTTCAGGTGCTCTCCCCCGAGTCCCCCTTCCCTCAGCGCCAGGAGGCAATCCCCTATGGTTTCCGCAAAGCCGCACCACCCGCCCGGCCTCCGCGCCGCGCTTGTCCCCGCGCTGCTGCTTCCCGGCCTGGCCCAGGCCGCCCCGCCCGCCGTCAACACCGGCGACACCGCCTGGATGATCGTCGCCACCCTGCTGGTGCTGTTGATGACCCTGCCGGGCCTGGCCCTGTTCTACGCCGGCATGGTGCGCTCCAAGAACGTGCTGTCGGTGCTGATCCAGTGCTTCGCCATCACCGCCCTGGTCAGCGTGCTGTGGGTGGTCTACGGCTACAGCCTGGTGTTCGACACCGCGGGCATGGAAAAGGGCGTGGTCAACTTCAACTCCTTCGTGGGCGGGTTCGGCAAGGCCTTCCTGGCCGGGCTGGGCACCGACAGCCTGGTCTACGGCATCCCCGAAAGCGTGTTCATCACCTTCCAGATGACCTTCGCGGTCATCACGCCGGCCCTGATCGTGGGTGCCTTCGCCGAGCGCATGAAGTTCTCGGCGCTGCTGGTGTTCATGGCGCTGTGGTTCACCCTGGTCTACGCGCCCATCGCGCACATGGTGTGGAGCGGCGACGGCGGCCTGATGTGGGACTGGGGCGTGCTGGATTTCGCCGGCGGCACCGTGGTGCACATCAACGCCGGCATCGCCGGGCTGGTGGCGGCGCTGGTGCTGGGCAAGCGCCGGGGCTACCCGACCACCGCCATGCCGCCGCACAACCTGGGCTACACCGTCATCGGCGCCAGCCTGCTGTGGGTGGGCTGGTTCGGCTTCAACGCCGGCTCGGCGGTGGCGGCCAACGGCACGGCGGGCATGGCCATGCTGGTGACCCAGGTGGCCGCGGCCGCCGCGGCCCTGACCTGGATGTTCGTGGAGTGGGTGATCCATCGCAAAGCCAGCGTGCTGGGCATCGTCTCGGGCGCGGTGGCGGGTCTGGTGGCCATCACCCCGGCCTCGGGCACCGCGGGCCCGATGGGCGCGCTGGCCATCGGCGCGGCGGCGGGCCTGGTCTGCTTCGTGTTTTCCACCAGCGTCAAGCGATCGCTGGGCTATGACGATTCGCTGGACGTGTTCGGCGTGCACGCGGTCGGCGGCATCGTCGGCGCCATCCTCACGGGCGTGTTCGCGGCGCCGGCGCTGGGCGGCTTCGGCACGGTCACCGACATCGGCGCCCAGGTCTGGATCCAGGCCAAGGGCGTCGGGTTCACCGTCATCTACACCGCCGTGGCCACGCTTGTCATACTCAAGGCCATCCAGTGGACGATCGGGCTTCGCGTGAGCGACGAGGCCGAGTCCGAGGGCCTCGACATCGCCCTGCACAACGAACGCGGTTACAACCTCTAAGCACCCGGGAGCGCACGATATGAAAATGGTCATGGCCATCATCAAGCCATTCAAGCTCGACGACGTCCGCGAGGCGCTCAGCGAGGTCGGCGTCACCGGCGTCACCGTCACCGAGGTCAAGGGCTTCGGCCGGCAGAAGGGCCACACGGAGCTCTATCGCGGCGCCGAATACGTCGTGGACTTCCTGCCCAAGATCAAGCTCGAGGTCGCCGTCACCACCGACCAGGTGGAGCGGGTGGTGGAAGCCATCCAGTCGGCGGCCAACACCGGCAAGATCGGCGACGGCAAGATCTTCGTCTACGAACTCGAGAAGGTGCTGCGCATCCGCACGGGCGAGCTGGACGGCGACGCGCTGTAGGGCGTCTTAGGGCACGGGAAGAAAGCCCCGCTCTCGCGGGGCTATTTTCAGGGCAAGCCCGGGATGGCGATGCGTTCGATGCGCGCGCGGCAGTACGGGCAGCTCTCTGCGTTGTCGCCGTCGTCGAAGCGCAGGTCGTGGCCACAGCCGCGGCAGTCGATGGCCGCGTCGATCTCCAGCCGTCGGCCGCAGCCGTCGCAGATGGCGTGCTTCGCGCCCGGCAGCAGCACGAGGTCGGCGGTGCAGTGTCCGCAGTTGGCGTGGGTGGCGTTGACCGCGTCGGCGGTGACGTAGGTCTGGGCGAAACCGGTGCGCCGGAGCAGCGCGTCGGCGCTGGCGTCGTCGAGATAGGGCAGCCAGCCCTGCACGAACATGGCCAACGCCATGCGTTCCTGCAGGCGCGGCGGTGCATTGTCGGGCGACGGCGGCAGCGTCGCCAGCACTTCGGCCGACTGGCCGTAGGCCAGCTGCGCGATCACCGCGTCGGCCATGGCGGCGAACCGGGCCGGGACCACCATGGCGCGGTTGCCCTGGGTCGTCCACGCCAGCGCCGCGACGGCGGCGTCGGTTGCGGCCGCCAGCTGGCGGGCCTTTTCATCGAAGGCCGCGAACGCAGCGGAGGCGGCCAGCCTGGCGACGTAGGCACGGCGGAACCCGGGGTCGGCGCAGCGCGGCGGCACGGCGTTCGGGCAGGCCTGGACCCAGGCGTCGAACAGCGAAACCTGCAGCGCGGTGTAGGCGGCGCGATCGCCGGCGTCGAAGGCGGCCTTGAGCGGCGCCGTCAGCTTCGCGACGAGCTTCTCGTAAACCGGGCCGGGCAGGCTGCGCGGCTGCTCGCAGGCCTTCCTGAAATCGTAGTCGGCGAGCGAGCCGCAGAAATCGCAGTACACATAAGCGGTCGGCGACGGGCGGGTCTTTGCGGCGCCGCAGCTTGGGCAGCGGCTCGCCAGGAACCTCGGCGTCGGGGCGCTGGTCACTCCCGGGCCTGCGCGGGGCTCAGTCGCCCAGCACGCGCGCCACGAACGGCGGCAGCGCCAGCGCGCCCTGGTGCACGTCGGCAGTGTAGTACTGGGTGTCGAAGCCCTTGGCGGCCGCGTCGGCCTTGCGGAACTGCGAGAGGTCGCGCGCTTCCTTGCTGGCGATGGTGCAGCTCCAGTAGCCAGTGGGGTAGCAGGGCTGCGGGAAGGGCAGGGTGCGGAAGCTGGTGAAGCCGGCTTCGGTCATCGCGTCGCGCATGTCCAGGATCAGTTGCATCAGCGCCAGCGGCGATTCGCTCTGCTGCACCAGCAGGCCGCCCGGGCGCAGCGCGGCCAGGCAGGTTTCGTAGAAGGCGCGGTTGAACAGGCCTTCGGCCGGGCCGACCGGGTCGGTGGAGTCGACGATGATCACGTCGATCGAGCCGGGCGCGGCGTTCTTCATGTAGGCGATGCCGTCGTCGAACATCACCGTGGCGCGCGGGTCGCCGTTGGATTCGCACAGCTCCGGGAAGTACTTCTCGGCCATGCGCGTCACCTGCTCGTCGATGTCGCACTGCACCGCGGTGCGCACGCCGGGGTGGCGCAGCACTTCGCGCAGGGTGCCGCAGTCGCCGCCGCCGATGATCACCACGTCCTTCGGGTCGGCGTGGGTGAACAGCGGCGCGTGCGCCATCATCTCGTGGTAGAAGAAATTGTCGCGCGTGGTCACCATCATGGCGCCGTCAATCAGCATGACGTTGCCCCAGTCGGTGCTCTCGTACATCTCGATCTTCTGGAACGGCGACTGCACTTCGTCCAGCTTGCGGGCCATGCGCAGGCCGAAGGCCGAGCCGGTGTGGTCGAAGTTCTCGTGCAGCCACGTCGGGGAAGAGGAAGTCATCGGTATTCCAGGAAGGTTCGTAGGCGAGGCCACAGTGTAGCGGATCGCGCTTTTCACCAAGGTTTCCGCCCCCGTCCGCCATCCGGGCTGAGCGAACATGAACCCATCCCCCCCGGGCGCTACAATGCGCGCCTCACCCGCCCCCGGAACCACGCCCATGCCCGCCTGGACGCTCGATCGCGCCCGCCACACCTACTCCATTCCCTACTGGAGCGAGGGCTACTTCGACGTGGACGCCGCCGGCCGCATGCTGGTGCTGCCGCGCGGCGCCGGCGGCCCCACCCTGGCCCTGCCCGAGGTGGTGGACCAGGCCACCGCCGCCGGCCTGAAGCTGCCGCTGCTGCTGCGCTTCTCCGACGTGCTGGGCGACCGCCTGGGCAAGCTGCAGGCCGCTTTCGGCCGCGCGATCGCCGAACTCGGCTACCAGGGCGGCTACACGGCGGTCTACCCGATCAAGGTGAACCAGCACCGCGGCGTGGCCGGCGAGCTGGCCGCCGCGGGCGGCGCGGGCTTTGGCCTGGAGGCCGGCTCCAAGCCCGAACTCATGGCCGTGCTCGGCCTGGCCAAGCCCGGCAGCCTGGTCATCTGCAACGGCTACAAGGACCGCGAGTTCATCCGCCTGGCCCTGATCGGCCGCAAGCTGGGCCTGCAGACCTACATCGTGATCGAAAAGCCGTCCGAACTGGCGATGGTGATCGATGAGTCGAAGGCGCTGGGCGTGCGGCCGGGCCTGGGCGTGCGCCTGCGGCTGGCCTCGCTGGGCGCCGGCAAGTGGCAGAACAGCGGCGGCGACAAGGCCAAGTTCGGCCTCTCGCCGCGCCAGGTGCTCGACCTGGTGGAGCGGCTGAAGGCCGCCGACATGCTCGATTCGCTCGAGCTGCTGCACTTCCACATGGGCTCGCAGATCTCCAACGTGCGCGACATCGCCAACGGCATGCGCGAGGCGGTGCGCTTCTTCGTCGAACTCACCAAGATGGGCCTGGGCATCCGCTACATGGATTCCGGCGGCGGCCTGGGCGTGGACTACGAAGGCACGCGGTCGCGCGGCTTCTGTTCGATGAACTACGGCCTGGACCAGTACGCCCACACCCTGCTGCAGCCGCTGGCCGAAGCCTGCGCCGAGCACGGCATCGCCCCGCCCATGATGGTGACCGAGGCCGGCCGCGCCATGACCGCGCACCATGCGGTGATGGTGGTGAACGTGTCGGAAGTCGAGCGCGCGCCCGAGGGCCGCGTGCCCGCCGCGCAGCCCGGCGAACCCGCCGCCGTGCGCCACCTGCGCGAAACCCACGCCGCGCTGGACGAGCGCCCGGCGCTGGAGCTCTACCACGAGGCCCAGCACCACCTCGCCGAAGGCCAGGCGCTGTACGCGCTGGGCCAGCTCACGCTTGAACAGCGCGCGCTGCTCGACGACCTGTTCTACGCCATCGCCCAGGCCGTGCGCACCCGCCTCACCGGCGAGGAGCGCAGCCACCGCGACGCGCTGGACGAACTCAACGAACGCCTGGTGGACAAGTACTTCGTCAACTTCTCGGTGTTCGAATCCATCCCCGACGTATGGGCGATCGACCAGGTGTTCCCGATCGTGCCGATCGCGCGCCTGGACGAAGCGCCCGACCGCCGCGGCGTGATCGCCGACCTCACCTGCGACTCCGACGGCCGCATCGACACCTACGTCGAATCCGAGGCGCTGGACACGTCGCTGCCGCTGCACAGCCCGCGCGAAGGCGAGAGCTACCGCCTGGGCGTGTTCATGGTGGGCGCGTACCAGGAGACGCTGGGCGACATCCACAACCTGTTCGGCGACACCGACACCGCCAACGTGCAGCTCGACGCCGGCGGCGGCTATTCGGTGACGCGCCAGCGCAAGGGCGACACCACCGACGTGATGCTGGACTACGTGGGCTACGACCTGGCCGAGCTGCGCTCGATCTACCGCGCCCGGGTGGACGCCGCGGCGCTGGCGCCGGCCGAGGCCTCGGCGCTGCTGGTGGCGCTGGAGGCGGGCCTGACCGGCTACACCTACCTGCACGAGGAACACGCGCACGGAGGCCAGGCATGAAGGCCGGGTTCATTGGCCTGGGCGCGATGGGCGCGCCGATGGCGGGCCACCTGGCCGCCAAGGGCCTGCTGGACGTGGTGGACAACCGCACGCGCAACAAGGCCGACGCGCTGGCCGCGCAGCTGGGCGTGCGGGCGGCCGCCACCCACGCCGATTTCGCCGGCTGCGACGTGGTGGCGCTGTGCGTGTCCATGGACGCCGACGTGCTGCAGCAGGCCGCCGCGCTGGCCGCCGTGCTCAGGCCCGGCAGCGTGGTGGTGGACCACTCCACGGTGTCGGTGGCCACCGCGCGCAAGGCGCAGGCGCTGCTCGCCGCAAACGGCATCGGCTTCCTGGACGCACCCGTGTCGGGCGGCGTGGAAGGCGCGCGCAACGGCAAGCTGTCGGTGATGGTGGGTGGCGACGCGGCTGACCTTGAAATCGCCCGCCAGGCGCTGGACGCCTACGCCGCGCGCATCACCCACATGGGCGACACCGGCAGCGGCCAGGCCACCAAGGCCGTGAACCAGGTGCTGGTGGCCGGCATCAACGAAGCGGTGTGCGAGGGCCTGGCCCTGGGCGAGAAGCTGGGCCTGGACCCGGCCAGGCTGCTGCCCACGCTGATGGCCGGCGCCGCCGCCAACTGGTTCCTCGACAAGCGCGGAGCGACGATGCTGGCGGGGCAGTTCACGCCCGGCTTCAAGTGCGGGCACCTGCTCAAGGACCTCACCATCGTGCAGGGCATGGCCAACGACGTGGGCCTGCACTCGAGCGTGATCGAAATGGCCCGCGACCACTACGCCCAGCTGGTGCTGCGCGGCGAGGCCGATTCGGACACCTCCGCGCTCATCCTGCTCAAGCGCGGCTGATCAACCCGGGCCGCGCGACGCCCACGCCAGCCCGGCGTCGTAGTCCATGAACAGCTGCAGGAAGTGCAGGCCCAGGTTGCCGCACTGGATGGCGTAGAACTCGAAGTCGCCGCGCTTGGGCGAGGCGGGCGAGGCCACGATGGCAATGCGCAGGTCGTGGCCGAAGCCCAGGTCCTGCACGCGCTGGGGCATGTCGAAGATGTCCGCGGCGCCCAGGTCGGGCAGCATGCGGCGGTGGTCCACCAGGAAGCGCGACGTGGCGTGGATGCGGCCGGCGGCGATGGCGTCGCGGGTGAGCTGGCGCAGGTCCTCGCGGCCCAGGGTGCCTTCGCTGGTGATCCGCACGAGTCGGTGCCCGGGAAGATATTCGACCAGCCAGCCCATGCTGCCCCCTTTCCCGCGTGAGCTTACTGCGCCCGGATCGCCGCCGCTTCGATGCCGTTGTCGCCGAGCGTCTTCTTGGCCGCGGCCAGCGCGCCGGCGTTGGCATAGGGCCCCAGGCGGACGCGGTAGACGGTGCTGCCGCCGACCTCGGCCGACTCCACCCGCGCCAGTTCACCCGTGAGGGCGATGCGCGCCTTGAGCGCCTCGGCGTCGGCCGAGGAGCGGAACGCGCCGGCCTGGATGAGATAGCGCACGGTTTCGACGTTGGCCGGCACCTCGGCGTCCACCGGCTTTTCCGCTTCGGCCTGCGCCAGCGCCGGCAGGTCGGCGTCGGGGATGATGACTTCCTTGTCGCGCAGCACGTCGTAGAAATCGTACTTGGGCTTCTTCGGCTCGGGCGCCGCGCGCTGGGCCAGCGGCTCCTCCGACGGCGCCGGGGCGCGCGCCTCGGGGTTGGGCTGGGGCAGCACGCTGCCGTCCTGGCCCCAGTAGCCCTTGATGAACAGCACCACGGCAATGGCCAGGCCGCCCAGCACGCCCACCAGCAGCCAGACCCAGCCGGGCGTTCCGCCGCCGCCGTTGCGGCGGGCCTGTTTCTTCGGTGCGCGTCTTGCCATTACATGGTCTCCGGGGCGGACACGCCCAGCAGGGCCAGGCCGTTGGCCAGCACCTGCTGGGTGGCCTTGCTCAGGCCCAGGCGCGCGTTGCGCAGCTCTTCGTCGGGCACGAGGATGGGCTGGGCGTTGTAGAAGGCGTGGAAGGCGGCGGCCAGCTCGCGCAGGTAGTTGGCCAGCACCTGCGGCGCGCGGCTTTCGGCGGCGGCCTCGATCACTTCCGGGTAGCGCATCAGTTCGTCCAGCAGCTCGTCCTCGTGCGGCTGCACCAGGCGCTGGCGTGCGGCTTCGGCGGCGCTGCGGTTGTAGCTGAGCTGCTTCTCGGCCAGCTGGCGGAACAGCGACGACACACGGGCGTGGGCGTACTGGATGTAGTACACCGGGTTCTCGTTCGAGCGGCTCTTGGCCAGGTCGAGGTCGAAGTCCAGGTGCTGGTCGTTGCCGCGCATCACGTAGAAGAAGCGCGCCGCGTCGGTGCCCACTTCCTCGCGCAGCTCGCGCAGGGTGACGAAGCTGCCGGCGCGGGTGGACATCTGCACGCGCTCGCCGCCGCGGAACAGGATGGCGAACTGCACCAGCTGGATCTCGATGCGGCCCGGGTCCAGGCCCAGGCCCTTCGCCGCGGCCTTCAGGCGGGCGATGTAGCCGTGGTGGTCGGCGCCGAAGATGTACAGCGCGCGCTCGAACCCGCGCTCGAACTTGCTCAGCAGGTAGCCCAGGTCCGACGCGAAGTAGGTGGTGACGCCGTTCTCGCGCACCACCACGCGGTCCTTGTCGTCGCCGAAGGCGGTGGCGCGGAACCAGGTGGCGCCCTGGTCTTCGAACAGGTGGCCGTTCGCGCGCAGGGTGTCGATGGCGCGCTGCACGTAGCCGTCGGTGGCCAGGGAGCGTTCGGAGAAGAAGTTGTCGTGCACCACGCCGAAGCCGGCGAGGTCGTCGCGGATGTCGCCCAGGCACCAGCTCAGGCCGGCCTCGAACACGCTGCGGTAGCCGGCGTCGCCCAGCAGCTGCTTGGCGCGCGCGATCAGCGCGTCCACGTGGGTTTCCTTGTCGCCGCCCTGGCCTTCGTCGGCGGGCAGGCCGTCGGTGATCTCGATGGCGCTGCGGCGCAGCGCGTCGCCGGCCCTGGCGCGCAGGCCGCGGGCGATGTCCACCACGTAGTCGCCCTTGTAGCCGTTGTCAGGGAAGCGCACGTTCACGCCGCCCAGCTCGTGGTAGCGCAGCCACACCGACACCGCCAGGATGTCCATCTGCCGGCCGGCGTCGTTGACGTAGTACTCGCGCTGCACGGTGTGGCCGGCGGCGTCGAGCAGGTTGGCGACGCTGGCGCCGTAGGCGGCGCCGCGGCCGTGGCCCACGTGCAGCGGGCCGTTGGGGTTGGCCGAGACGAACTCCACCGTGACCGAGCCGCGGCTTCCGGCCGGCACGCGGCCGTAGTCCTTGCCCAGTTCGAACACGCGGCGCACGGTGCCCAGGCGGCAGCCGCGGGCCAGGGTGAAGTTGATGAAGCCCGGGCCGGCCACGCTGACCTTCTCCACGTGCTGGGAGGCGGGCAGGGTGTTGACCAGCAGCTCGGCCAGTTCGCGCGGCTTCATGCCGGCCGGCTTGGCCAGCAGCAGGGCGATGTTGCTGGCGTAGTCGCCGTGCTCACGCGATTTGGTGCGCTCGACCACGAAGTCGGGCGTGGCCAGGGCCTGGTCGAGGCGGCCGTGCCGCCTCAGGTCCAGCAGGGACTGGGCCACCAGCTCGCGAAGATGCTCTTTCACCGGGTCGTATTCCGCTTGGGGGAACTTTCTATTCTAGCGCGGACCGGGCGCCCCGGCCTGTCATGGGCCTGTCACCGGCCCTGCGCAGACTGTCCGCGACACGTCCAGACAGCGTGTTCCTCTCCTTGGTTCGGCCTGACGCAAGACTCGGGGCCGGGGCACTGGCCGACCCTCCCCGGGGCCGGCCATTTTTTTGCCCGGGCACCGGGGCCAGAGGCGGTCCTCGCACCGGGGGAGATGTCCGGGCGGCTTGCCGGCGCGGGCCGGGTCAGCGGGCCAGGTCGGCGCAGATGGCCTCGAAGGCGTCCAGCACGGCCTGGCCCGAGGCGGGTGGCCGGTCCGGGAAGCGCGCCAGCAGGGCGGCGCTGGCTTCGCGCACCGCCGGGCCGTTGGCGGCCTTGGTGGGACCGAACACGCGGTCGCCCTCGCGCGAACTGAAGCGGTGCAGCTCGAAGAAATAGTTGAGCTGGCCGCGGCTCAGGAAGCCCAGGCAGGCTGGGCCGCCGGCGGCATCGGCGGGCGATCGGCCCGCGCGACGTTCGCGCTCGCGGCAAAGGCGCAGGGCGCTCTGGGCCAGCAGCGGGAAGGCTTCACCCACGTTGGCCGTGTCCAGGTCGGAGGCGAGGCGGCCCAGGCGTTCGCCGCGGCGGGTGGCGGGGTCGGTCGCCCACTGCGGACGCTCGCCGTCCAGCCACAGGCCCAGGCCCCGGGCCAGGGAGCCGCCGGCCACGCTGGCCATGGCTTCGCCCTCGGGATGCGGCAGCGGCCGGGGGTCGAAGGTGCTGCCGGCGATCATCAGCTCCAGCGCCACGTACTGGTCGCGGTCTGGCCCGCGCTGGAAGCCGCAGGCGTCCAGGATGCGGAACGTTTCGGCAATGCTGGCGGCTTCATTGCCGCCCACCGGACCGTGCACGTCGCGGGGTTCGCGCTGGCGCAGGTCGTGGCAGGCGGCGAACACCAGCAGCGCCAGCCAGTCGCTGGCCGGCAGGCCGTCTTCGCCCAGGCTGTCGAGCACGCGGGCCAGCCGGCGCTCGGCCAGCTCCATCACGTGGTCTTCGTTGTGGTAGTCGTGCGGATCGTCGCCGAAGCCGCCGTGGCGCAGGCCAAGGCGAGCCACGCCGAGCAGCGCCGCATCGGCGTGGCGCGGGTCGCCGGCGCCGCGGGTGATGCGTGCCGCCACCGCTTCGATGCGCGGCGCCAGGTCCGGTCGGTGCCGGTCCAGCAGCCGGCGGGCGGCCGCGGCGTCCGGCAGCGCCCGCTCCACCGCGTCTTCGGCGAACAAGGTGGAATAACCGAGGATCACGGCGGCTCCTGGCTGCGGCGGACGGCCGCCCGGCCCGAGTATACGCAGCGGTGGGCGGGGGTCCGCCAGCCTTGCCGGGCGGTTCATACGGCGCCCAGCCGGGCCATCGAGCAGGGCGCGCCGTCGCCGATGATGAAGTGGTCGAGCAGCCGCACCTCAACCAGGGCCAGGGCCTGCTTGAGCCGGGCGGTGACGGCGCGGTCGGCGGCGCTGGGCTCGGCGCTGCCGCTGGGGTGGTTGTGGCCCAGGATGACGGCCGCGGCGTGGTGGGCCAGGCAGCGCTGCACCACTTCGCGCGGGTGCACCTCGGCGCCGTCGAGCGTGCCGCGGAACAGCTCCTCGAAGGCGATCACCCGATGCCGCGTGTCCAGGAACAGGCAGGCGAACACTTCATAGGGCAGGGCGCGCAGGCGCCGCGACAGGTATTCGCCGGCGCGTCCGGGTTCGGTCAGGGCCTCGCCGCGCGACAGGCCCTGCGCCAGGTGCCGCGTGCCCAGCTCCAGCGCGCCGGCCAGGGCGCAGGCCCGGGCCGGGCCCAGCCCCGCCATGCGGGCCAGCTGGGTGGGCGGCAGGTCGAGCAGGGCGCGCAGGTTGCCGGCCTGGCCCAGCAACCGCCGGCCCAGGTCCACCGCGCTGAGACCGGCCGTGCCCGAGCCCAGGAACACCGCCAGCAGTTCGGCGTCCGAAAGCCGCGCCGCGCCGTGCGCGAGCAGTTTCTCGCGCGGTCTTTCGCCCTCGGGCCAGTCATGGATGTGCATGGCGCCAGCATCGCCCGGCGCCGCCGGCCGCGGCATCGGAGCCGACGTTGCCATCGGGTAAGCTAGCCGCGTTCACACGGGTAGGGGAAAGCGCACGTGCTGCCATTGCAAGGACAACGCATCCTGCTGGGCGTCAGCGGCGGCATCGCGGCCTACAAGGCGGCCGAGCTGCTGCGCCGCCTGCAGGACGCCGGTGCCCAGGTGCGCGTGGTGATGACCGCATCGGCGCTGCACTTCGTCGGCCCCACCACGTTCCAGGCCCTGTCGGGCCACTCCGTGCGCAGCTCGCTGTGGGACGAAGCCGCCGAGGCGGCCATGGGCCACATCGAGCTGGCGCGCTGGGCCACCCGCATCCTGATCGCCCCGTGCACGGCCAACACGATGGCGCGCCTGGCCCAGGGCCGGGCCAACGACCTGCTCAGCACGCTCTGCCTGGCCAGTGAAGCGCCGCTCACGATCGCGCCGGCGATGAACCGCGTGATGTGGGCCCACCCCGCCACCCGGGCCAACCTGGCCACGCTGGTGTCGCGCGGCGTGGACGTGCTCGGCCCGGCCGAAGGCGACCAGGCATGCGGCGAAGTGGGTGCCGGCCGGCTGCTCGAACCCGACGCCATCGTGGCCGCGCTGTCCGAGTCCGCGCTGCCGCCGCGGCTGGCCGGCAAGCGCGTGCTGGTCAGCGCCGGGCCCACGTTCGAAGACATCGACCCGGTGCGGTTCATAGGCAACCGCAGCTCGGGGAAAATGGGCTTCGCCGTGGCCGCCGCCGCCCGTGCGATGGGTGCGCAGGTCACGCTGGTGGCCGGCCCGGTGGCTCTGCCCACGCCCGCCGGCGTGCGCCGCATCGACGTGCGCCGCGCCGCGCAGATGCGCGAGGCGGTGCTGGCCGAGTTGCCCCACCACGACGTCTACCTGGGCGCGGCCGCCGTGGCCGACTACACCCCGGCCGAAACCCTGCCGCAGAAGATCAAGAAATCCGGCGAAACCCTCACCCTCGTGCTCGAGCGCACCGCCGACATCCTGGCCGACGTGGCCGCGCACCCGCAGCGCCCGGGCCTGGTGGTCGGCTTCGCCGCCGAAACCCAGGACATGGAGGCCTATGCGCGCGACAAGCTGCACCGCAAAGGCCTGGACCTGATCGCCGCCAACGACGTCGGCCGCGCCGGGCAGGGCTTCGAGTGCGACGACAACGCGCTGTCGGTGTTCTGGCGCGAGGGCCGGCACGACATCGCCCACGGCCCCAAGACGCGGGTGGCGCGCGACCTGATGCGGCTGGTGGCCGACCGGCTGGAGTCCGCGCCATGAACCACGAGATCGAGTTCAAGCGGCTCGACCCGCGCCTGGGCGCGGAATTCCCGCTGCCCGAATACGCCACCGCCCATTCGGCGGGCCTGGACCTGCGCGCCATGCTCGACCAGCCCATCGAACTGGCGCCCGGCGACGCGCAGCTGGTGCCCACCGGCCTGGCGATCCACATCGGCAACCCCGGCCTGTGCGCGGTCATCCTTCCGCGCTCGGGGCTGGGGCACAAGCAGGGCCTGGTGATGGGCAACCTGGTGGGCCTGATCGACGCCGACTACCAGGGTCCGCTGATGGTGAGCCTCTGGAATCGCGGGCGGTTTCCCATCACCATCACGCCGGGGGATCGCGTCGCGCAGCTGGTGTTCCTGCCCGTGGCTAGGGCCGTGTTCCGGCAGGTGGATGAATTCGAACGCAGCGCGCGCGGCGAAGGTGGCTTCGGCCACACCGGCGTACGCTGAACGGGACGGCCTCGGCCGGGCCCGTCACCAGGGGGAAGAATGAAACTCAATGCGGTGGATCTGAAGCAGCTGCTGGGCAAGGGCAGCCTGTTCATGCTGGCCGGCATCGTCGTCCTGCTGGGCGCGGCGTGGTTTGGCTGGCAGGGCTGGCAGTCGGGCGCCGGCGAGGACCTGGGCCTGGAGGTCGAGCGCGCGCGCCTGGACGTGGCCGGCAAGGTCGGCGAACAGGCGCACCAGGCGGTGGAGCAGCTGGAATCGGCGCGTTCGCGCATCGCCCTGGCCACCGCGCTCAAGCGCAAGGACGACGCGGCCGCGCGTGACGTGGTCGCGCAGGCGCTGCCCGGCGCCGAAGCCATCGAATGGCACGAGCCGGGCTTGAACGACGCCTACGCCAATGCCGAGGCGTTCGGCTACGGCAAGCTGGGCGTGCTGGAAATGGCGCTGCAGCAGAACAGCACCCAGGCCGCGGTGGTGCGCGACGGCGGCGGCCCGCGCCTGGCGCTGGCCGCCCCGGTGGTGGATGACGGCCGCGTGCTGACCCTGGTGTACGTGCGCCTTCCGGTGGAAACGGTCACCGCGCCCGTGCAGTCGGCGGCGGTGCCCGGCGGCTACCTGGCGCTGCGCCAGGGCCGCCACACCATCAGCCAGGTCGGCGACACCGGCCTGGCCGGCATGGCCGAACCCGGCGCCGTGAAGATTCCCGGCACCGGGCTGCGCGTGGTCGCCACCGTGCCGGCGGTGGATACCGGCCTGGGCATGGTGTCCTACTACCTGTTCGCGGCGCTGTGCCTGGTGGTGGGCGCCGCGCTGCTGGCCATGCCCTACCTCAAGGGCCTGCGCCTGGAGCGCCGGCCGGCCGAAGACCGCGTCGCGCCCGAAGAACCGACCATGGCCGAACTGCAGGCGCGCGGCGAGATGGCGCCGCCGGCTCCTGCGCCGGCCGCCGCCGCCGTGGCCCCGTCGGCGCCGCCCGCGCCCACCGCCCAGCGGGCCTCGCTCGAGCGCAGCATCTTCCGCGCGTATGACATCCGCGGCATCGTGGGCAAGACGCTGGACGCCGAAACTGCAAGGCTTATCGGCCAGGCCATCGGCACCGTGATGCACCACAAGGACGCGCGCACCGTGGTGGTGGGCCGCGACGGCCGCCTGTCGTCGCCGCAGATGTCCGACGCGCTCATCCAGGGCCTGCGCCAGGCCGGCTGCGAAGTGATCGACATCGGCGAGGCGCCCACGCCCGTGGTCTATTTCGGCGCCTACCAGCTGCGCGCCGGCTCCTGCGTATCGGTCACCGGCAGCCACAACCCGCCCGACTACAACGGCTTCAAGATCGTCATCGAGGGCGAGACCCTGTCGGGCAACGCCATCATCGACCTGTACGAGCGCATCGCCGAGAACCGCCTGCACCTGGCCGACACGCCGGGCCTGGTGAGCCGCCGCGAAATTACCGACGACTACATCAGCCGCATTTCGGGCGACATCCAGATCGAGCGCAAGCTCAAGGTGGTGGTGGACTGCGGCAGCGGCATCGCCGGCCTGATCGCCCCGCGCCTGATGGAAGCCATCGGCGCCGACGTGGAGCCGCTGTTCTGCGAAGTGGACGGCACCTTCCCGCACCACCATCCCGACCCCAGCGACCCGGCGAACCTGCAGGACCTGGTGAACGTGGTCAAGCGCGTGGACGCCGACATCGGCCTGGCCTTCGACGGCGACGGCGACCGCCTGGGCGTGGTCACCAAGTCGGGCGAGATGATCTACCCCGACCGCCTGCTGATGCTGTTCGCGGCCGACGTGCTCGAGCGCAACCCGGGCGCCTGCATCATCTACGACGTCAAGTGCACCGGCCACCTGGCCATGCACATCCTGCGCCACGGCGGCAGCCCGCTGATGTGGAAGACCGGGCATTCGCTGATCAAGGCCAAGATGCGCGAAACCGAAGCCGAGCTGGCCGGCGAGATGAGCGGCCACTTCTTCTTCCGCGAGCGCTGGTATGGCTTCGACGACGGCCTCTATGCCGCCGCGCGCCTGCTCGAGATCCTGTCCACGCGCCCCGAGACGCCGCAGGAAGTGTTCGACACCCTGCCCAAGGGCGTGTCCACGCCCGAGCTCAAGATCCAGGTGGAGGAAGGCGAGCAGTACGCCTTCATCGACAAGTTCCTGGGCATGGCGAAGTTCGAGGGTGCGCGCATCGCCACCATTGACGGCCTGCGCGCCGACTGGCCGGACGGCTGGGGCCTGGTGCGGGCGTCCAACACCACGCCGGTGCTGGTGCTGCGCTTCGACGCCAAGGACACCGAGGCGCTCGAGCGCATCAAGGGCGTGTTCCGCGAGCAGCTGCTCGCGGTGAAGCCGGGGATGGACCTGCCGTTCTGATCAGCCGGCGGGCGGCGCCTGGTCGGCGGGCGCCGGCGCAGGCGCGGCGGTGGGCGCCGCGCC
>Ga0075158_10001473_pt1 | contig 17710 bp, 11 predicted proteins | sample JI91814BDNA_FD_70968 | JGI IMG/M metagenome (GOLD analysis project Ga0075158, IMG submission 70968) | Wastewater effluent complex algal communities from Wisconsin, to seasonally profile nutrient transformation and Carbon sequestration -... | ecosystem: Engineered > WWTP > Effluent > Algae... | reverse complement strand
CGAACCCAGCATGCTGCCCGCCCTGTTCGCGACCCGCGACTTCGCGACCTCGGGCGGGATCGTCGTGTGGACCGGCTTCGAGATCGGCGGGTGGAACGACCCCCGCGAGTTCACGACCGCGGCGCTGCTGCGCGGCGGCGCCACGGCCGACTTCGACGGCGACGGCTTCGTCGACGTGATCTCCGCGACCGGCGGCGACACGCTCGCCGTGCTGCTCGCCGACGGCCTGGGCGCCTTCGCGTGCGAGCAGACCTACCCCGGCCCCGGCGGCGACACGACAGCCCGGCTCCTCGCGGTCGGCGACGTCAACGGCGACGGCCGCGTCGACATCGTCACCGCCGAAGGTAATGGCGCAATCGTCGCGCTCCGCCACTGAATCGCCCCCGTGCGCAGCCTGATTTGCCGGAAGACCCAAGGGTTCCATGCGCTCCAAGATTCAACTCCCTGTTTTGATGATTCTCGCCTGTGGGCCGAAGATGCCGGGAGATCCTGGGGAGGTGACGACGACGGGCGTGTCGGGCGGGGCGACGAGCACGCCGACGACGGGGATGTCGGGCGGGACGGCGGCCACAGCTGGCACCGGCGACGTGACGACAGGGAGCGCCATGGCCGGCACGACCGACGAGACGAGCGGCGGTGCGGGTGGCACGGTCGTCCCATCGTCGGACGAAGGCATGGACGATCCATGCGACGTTTGGCAGCAAGACTGCCGGCCGGGCGAGAAGTGCGCGCCGTTCTCGAATGATGGTATCTCGTGGGACACGGCCAGGTGCGTGCCGGTGATGGCGAACGCAGGGGGGGTCGGCGCGCCCTGCTCCGCCGAGGCTGACGGGTCTAGCGGGGTCGACGACTGCCAGCTCGGGGTTTATTGCTGGGATGTCGACCCGGAGACCGACGAGGGGACCTGCGCCGCGCTGTGCTCGGGTGCACCTGAGGCGCCGGTTTGCAGCGCCGAGACCCACTGCGTGATGGCCTTCGGTTCCGCCCTCAATCTGTGCCTGGCGCAGTGCGACCCGCTGCTGACGGACTGCGGGGACGACGGCGTGTGCGTCGCAGAACCGAGCGGCGAGGGGTTCGTGTGCATCCCCGGGACGGGCGAGCACCTGAAGCTCCACGAGCCGTGCATGTTCGACGGCTCGTGCGACGCCGGCCTGGTGTGCTCGATCTGGGAGAACGCGGCCGAGTGCGAGGAGGCAGACTTCTCGTGCTGTGAGGCGTACTGCGACGTCACGCAGCCGAACATGTGCCCGGGCGCGGGGCAGATGTGCGTCCCGTGGTTCGGGCCGGGCGAGGCACCGCCGGGCCTGGAGGATGTCGGGTTTTGCACGGTATAGTTTCGCTACGGGCAGGTCCCGCAGCCGCCGAGCTGCGCTATGCGTCTATCCCGGGGCGCCCGGAGACGCGGCTGGCGGCTGTCCGCCAGGGCGCCCGCGTGTGAACGACACGGCGGGTCGTGGGCGTAACGCCTTCAGGAGGGGTCGCAGAGGCCACGGGGTGGCCAGCGGGCGGACCAGGGGTGGCCCGCCTGCTGGCCGGGTGACGGCCAGCCGCAGCAGTGTCCCGGAGCAATCCCGCCGACTTCCTGAGCGTTCGCGCGCGGCCGCGCGGATGCAGGGGCGGGCGTCATACCCGCATGCGCACGTCCGGGCACCCACGTCCCGCGCCAGACCCACGACTGCGACGCCGCGGTGCTCGTGCGCCGTCACCTGCCGGGCTTTGTCGCGCGCCTCGAGGAGAGTGGTCAGGGTCCGCTGCCCGAGTTCGTGAAGGCCGAGCTCGAGGGCTTGGGCGGGTGCGGCGACTTCGAGAAGGGCTTCATGCGGACGGCGTGCCGCAAATGCGGCGACGAGCTCAATGTGCCCTTTGCGTACAAAAGCCGCGGGTGCTGTCCGTCAGGCATGGGCCGGCGAATGGCCGAGGCCGCGGCGCCCGCGCCCGCGCCCGCGCCGACTTCTGAGCGGATGACGGCCATGCTCGCGCAGGTCCACAAGGCCACCGCCTCCGTCGCCGGAGACGACGACTTCGACCTCGGTCCTGCGCTGGCCGCCTGCGTGCAGCTCGGGCTCGCCGGGCAAGGTGACGGCGACGGCGAACACGCGGGCGAGGAGTTGGGCCGGGCCTCGGCGAACCGGCCAACCGCGACCCGGGCTCGACACCCGCGAGTTGACCCTCGAGGCCATCACCGCCGCCGGCTTCATTTTGGAGGCTCTGGCCTCGGCGCATGAGGGACGCCGAATGCAATCGTCCACACGGCTTAAGCCACATGGCTGATTGGCGGGCCCACACCGACAAGAATCTCTACCATCTCTTGCAGGTGAATGGATACCTTCCTGATGTCGGCGAAAACGTTGCAGAGGTGCTCCACGGTGCCGCGTCGATTGTCAGAGGAAGTGCCTCCATTCCGCTTTTAGCGAAGGGCTGCCAGAAGTCAACAGGAGCATCAGGAGCCTCTGAAAATTTGGGGTGCCGGTCACTAAAGTACCACCGGAGCGGCACGTCAGACGCCGAGGTCCGAGCGAATGACGGCCGTGCTCGCGCGGGTCCACATGGCCACCGCCGCCGAGAACGACGACCACGACCCCACGTTGGCCGTCTGCGTGAAGCTCGGGCTCGCCGGCCCGCACCTCGCAGCGCCGCCCGAGCCGACGGCGAGACATGCGTTGACCGACACCGGCACCGAATGGATGTGTGTTTTGTCACATGCATAATATTGATCGTCGTGTACGGAGCACCGCACTTGAACCAAGGATCGCCGTAAATGCGGTCCCCGGAGAGACTGCTTCTTGAGCGCAATGTGCCACGGCATCAGCCCCTGCGAGCGAATGATCGGCGTTCACGACGCCCTCCAGCAGCACGCCAACGCCTCTCCCGAGTCTGTGGCCACTGGATGGACCGAATGCTCGAGCTGCGGCGGCCTGACCTGCGATCGCTGCATTGTCCGCCAGCGCCAGCGTTGCCGGTGTGGCCATCCGATCCACCTCTTTAGCGAGATCGAGAAGATCCGCTGCGCCCGTCGCGATCTGAATCGCCGCGGGGCCAGCAAGCGGGCCCGCGAGCTCGGGCTGCTCGCGCCCGACCCGACCTACGCCGTGCTGTCGGTCCGTTGCGACCTCGAGGCGCACCTCTACATGGATATCCGCGGGTTCATGCCGGTGCGCTGGACACGGATCATACCGACGCCGTCCGGCCCCGTTACCGTATTCGCCGCGGACTGCGACACGACCTTCGGCCCCGCGAGCTGCTTCTTTCGCATCCTCGAGCCCGGCGGGACACTGGGGGCCGGGGGCATGCTGGGCCCATCCACGGTCATCACACCCGCCGAATTTGCCCTGTGGGCCGATATCCTCGCCAGCCGGTGTCCGGGCAAGCTCAGCGGCCTCTCTGCGGACGATCAGGAGATCGCCTGCAGCGAGCTCCTCACCGCCGCGATATGCACCGAAGAGATCATGAAGTTCATCCCGCCGGGTCAGGATGAACTGTTCGCGGATGCATTTCCGGGGGAGCGCGCGCAGCAGGTCTATGCCTACGAGCCTGGGCCTTTCGGGCGGTTCCACCGCGGCCGCCTGAATGCGGTCGCGCGGACCTACCGGGGGGTGTACCCGAAGCTGCCGGCCGCGCCTACGCTGCCCATGGTCCGCCCCATGAAGGAGCGCGAGCTCAAGTCGCTGCGCACCACGCTGGAGGACATCGCCGTCCACATCGATTGTAGCCGCGGCCCGGCCCGCCGAGCCCTCGCGCGGTTGGCCGTGGATATCGTCGAGCGCCACGTCGCTGAAGAATATGACCTCTGCGGCGGCGATATTCGCCCGTTGACCCGGCTCGCGGAGGAGTTTCACACCTGGGGGTTCTTCGCCGAGGGTGTGCTGTATTGTCATGAGCTCCTTAACCTCCTCGATATGCTCGGTCTCAAGCACGAGGAATCCGGTCGGAAGGTGATCGCGCGCCTGGTGGCGCTCGGCTTGCTTAACGGCGATATCTCCCCGCACGCTCCGGAGGCCGCGAGGTATCGCGAGCTGATCGAACACGATGTCAAAGCCGACACCCCGCTCGGTAGCGACGCGCTCGCGGTGTTCCTCCGCGCACCCCCACCGCCGGCCTCGCCTCCGCCCCCGCCCTCGCCCGTGCCGCCGCCGCCCCGCGCGGAGAAGCTGGCGCGCTCGAGCTTCCTGGCCGGACTCGACGCGACCACCAAGCTCGCGCTGTGGGTGACGCTGGCGTTCCTCGAGGTCGCCGGCGCCGACGGGGTCGTGGCGGCGCGCGAGTACGTGGCGCTCAAGAAGAACCTTGTCCGCCTGAAGCTGCCCGACATGCGTCAGCAGCACGGCCCGGAGGCGCTCCAGAACATGCTGCGAGACGGCCTCCTCTACGAGCTCTCGTCCGAATACGCCGTGCAGTCGGTCGAGGCGCGCACAGAACTGGCGAACGTCCTGGTCGAGATCATGCAGGCGGATGGTGCCGTCGATCCCCGCGAGCTCGAGGTGGTCCGGCGGATCAGCAACTGGCTCGGGCTCACTTTGACCGGAGGCTGAGGCGACGATGGATCCCAGCCTCCTACTCATGGACGCGGCCGCTCGCGCGCCGATCGACCCCTCCGGGGCGACCGCGCCGCGCTTGACCACGATCCCACGCGACCGTGTCGAGCCGATCGAACCGTCGCACCTGTTCAGCGCGACCGCCGATCCCAACGACCTCACGGCGCAGGGCTGGGGACTGATCGTGCCGGCGAACGGCGACCCGGCCGTGCTCGCCGCCGTGGCGCCGCTGTGCGCGGCCCGGGCGGCGGACCAGGGGATCGCCTTCCAGGCCCTGCGCATCTACACCTTCGCGGCCGACGACGACCCGAAGCAATGGGTCAGGCGGCAGCTCCCCGGCGCCGACCTCAAGCGTCCACGCTATCTGCTGCTGCTGGGAGACCTCGACGTGCTGCCGCTCGCGCTGCAGACCGTGCTGGCGAGCTATGACTATTTCGTCGGCCGACTCGCCTTCGATCGTCCAGACCAATATCGTGCGTATGTCGACAAGCTGCTGGCCTGGTCGCAGCCCGAGCGAGCGGCCTCCAGGGGCCGCGCCGTGCTGCTGAGCGCTCGTACCGGTGAGCGACATAACGCGCCCGATCGCGGCCACGCCGACCTCATGCAGCCGGCGCTGGCGCTGGCACTCGAATACCGCGACGAGGGCCAGCCCGGGTTCTCGTTCGATCTGGAGGAGCACGCCGCGAAGGTCCCGGTCGAGCTCGACGAGCTGCTGGCAATCGCGGCACGGACCGAGATACCGACCGTGTTATGGACGATGAGCCACGGCCTGGGCGCTCGCGGCGACCGCGAGCTGCAAGGTCAGCCGTACTTTGGCGACGCGACGCACGGCGAGCCACTGACCCCGATTCATGTCGCGCACGGGCCGTTCCTGGCCGGCGGCATCTGGTTCCTCTTCGCCTGCTTCGGCGCCGGGACACCGCTGCAGAGCGTGTATGTCCAGTGGCTCGCGGCGCTGTCAGCCGCCAGGGACCCGCAGATCGGCGCTGCGGTGCTGCAGCACGCGTTGCAGCACCTGCCGGGCGCCGACCAGCGGCCGTTCGTGGCCGCGGTGCCCAAGGCGGCGCTGGCGAATCCCGACGGTCCCTTGGCGGTCATCGGTCACGTCGATCTGGCGTGGATCTTCGGTTACTCCGATCTGTTCGGAGATCCGAGCGATCCACGCGAACGATTCTTGCGGGTCCCTTCCCTCCTCGCCGACCCCGCGCGGCGCTGGCGAGCAGGCGCAGCGGTCGCACAATTTCGCCGGCTTCATGAGATCGATGCCTCGCTCAATGACCTGATGGCGGCGGAGGAGGAGGCGCGGGCCACCAAGACCACCTCCACGGTCGACCCGGTGGCGCTCGGCCGCCTGTGGATGCACCGCCAGGACCTCGCCAACTATATCCTCCTCGGCGACCCCGCCGTACGGCTCCCGATCGCGGCTCCGGGACTGCGTAGATAGACCATCCATGTCCAGCAATCGCACCATCGAGATCACCCTCGAGGTCGTCGGAATCGGCGGCCCGCACAGCGCCGAACCGGCGCGATACCTCGTGCGCAAGCGCAGCGGCAGCTTCAAGCCGATCGAGCTGGTCTGGACCGACGCGTTGAAGCACGACCTCGAGGAGGTCCGCAAGCACACGCCGGACCGGGTCAAGCTGGCGGCGATCGGCGAGCGTCTCGCGCCCTTCCTCGCAGAAGACGTCGAGCGGATCCTGGCAGCGCCCGAGGACCTCCCGGTCCGGATCTCGATCCAGCTGCAGTCGGTGTCGCCGGAGATGGGCGCGTTGCCGTGGGAGCTGATCACCCTGGGCGAGGCGCAGCGGACCCTCGCCTCGCTGCCCAATTGTCTGATCCGCTATGAGGTCGCGGGTACATCGTCCCAGCGCACCTTGCCCGATCCGCCGATCGAGGGCGGGCGCATCCTGTTCGCATACTCGACGATGGGCGGCGGAGTGCCGCAAAAGGCCCAGTGTGAGGCCATTCTCGGCGCCTGTAAGGCGGCGCAGGTCCCCTTCGATCGCAGCGACGTGCTCGCCAATCGCCCGTTCGCCGAGCTCGGCGCGCGGCTCGGCCGCGCCGTCTCCGAGGGGCGGCCCTACACGATCCTCCACCTCCTGTGTCACGGAGGCATGCTCGCGTCCGACGCGGAGGTCGCGGGACTCATGTGGGGCGATGAGCGCGGGCAGGCGATCGTCGTCGACCCCGCCGTCCTGGCCGACACCCTCGCCCCGTTTGCCCGAAAGGGGCTGCGCCTCGTGGTCATCAGCGCGTGCCTCGGCGGCGACGCTGGCACCCCGGGCAACCCGATGCGCAGCGTCGCGGAGCGCCTGCACCGCGCCGGCATCGCCAGCGTGATCGCTTCGCGGTTCCGCCTCAGCATCGACGGCTCGAAGGAGCTGACGCAGGTGTTCTACGATCGCCTCCTGCGCGACTCCTGGTCGGTGGAGGAGGCATTTCGCGCGGCCAGGATCCGGGTCTTCGAGCTGTTCGCCGCGACGACCATGGACCACGCGGCGCTGCAGCTGTGGGGCCGCCGCGGCGACGGCTGGGACTCCCGCCCGATCGTGTTCGCGCCGTTTCGCGGGCTGCTGCCGTTCGAGCGGCGCCATGAGCGATTCTTCTTCGGCCGCCGCAAGCTCGACATAGCCAGCCAGGACCGCGAGGTCGACGAGCTCATCCGCGAATTCTCGGCGCTGGTCGGCGGCGGTCGCCCGCGCTTCATGACCATCGCCGGTGATTCGGGCACCGGCAAGTCCTCCATGGTGTTCGCGGGGGCCCTCCCGGAGTTGGAGCGTCAGGGATGGACCTGGGTCGGTATGCGTCCTGGCGCCGCCCCGCAAGCGCAACTCGACACGGCGCTCACCGGCTTCCCGGAGGGCGCCCAGCGCTTGCTGGTCGTCGATCAATTCGAGGAGGTGTTCACGAGCGTCGTCTCGCTCGCGGAGCGCACCGCGTTCGTCCGCCGCCTGTGGGACCTCTCGCGCTCGTCGGAGGCGCCCCGCTGGAGTGTGATCGTCGTGTTTCGCATCGACTTCCTCGGTCGTTGCGGCGAGATCGTGCTCGACAGCCACAGCGGCCTGCGCCTGGATCGGGTGGCCTGTGATCCGGCCCATCAAGTGCTCGTGCCGCAGATGGACAGCGAGCAGCTTCGGCTCGCCATCGCCGGTCCGGTGGCACGCGTCGGCCTCGAGCTCGCGCCGGGCCTGACCGAGCGGATCTTGAACGATGTCGATCACGAACCCGGGGCGCTGCCCCTGGTGCAGCACACGCTCTCGCTGCTGTGGGCGCGACGGGAGGGCCGCACGCTCACGCAGGAGGCCTATGACGCGCTCGGCGGCGTCGCCGGTGCGCTGAATCATCACGCGGACGGCGTGATCGCCGGGTTCGCCCGCGAAGGCGCCGATCACCTGCGGCTCGCTCGCCGCCTGCTGACCCAGATCGTACATATCGCCCAGGGAGATACCGCGAACACCGGGCGACGGACCTCGCTCGCGGCGCTGCGCCCCGAGGGCGAGGCCGCCGCGGACTTCGACGCGGTGTTGGCAGAGCTCGTGCGCCAGCGTCTATTGGTCTGTTCCGGCGACCAGGAGCTGCAGACGGTCGAGGTGGCGCACGAGGCGTTGATCCGCAAGTGGGGCCTGCTGCGCCGCTGGATCGACGAGGAGCGCGGGAAGCTGCTCGACCTCGAGGAGTTTCGTGGCTGGGAGGAGACCTGCAGGAAGCACGGCACCATGCTAAATGAGGGCCAGCTCGCCATGGGTGAGAAGCTGGTCCGCGAGGCGCCCGAGCTGCTCCGCGCCGGTTCACGCGCGTTGATCGAGCGCAGCCAGGCGGAGATTCGTCGGGTCGCCGAGCAGGGGCGACGATTCCGCGACACGCTGCGGGTGACCGTCGCGCGCGAGTATATTGATAAAGATCCGGGGATCTCGGCGGCGCTGCTGCGCGAAGTCGAGGCGCGGGAGCTCATTCGCGTCCCCAGCTGGTTCGACTGCATGGGCGAGGTCTTGCGACGGCCGGCCATGGTGATGACGGTGCTCGAGGGTCACGAGGAGCGGGTCTCGATGGCGGCGTGGAGTCCGGACCAGACCCGCCTGCTCACGATCTGCGCGGGCGCGCCGGCGGGGCCGTTCCCCGAGATGATGCGGATGGTGCTGGCGATGTTCCCGGACCGCCAACAAGCGCCAGCCCAACCCGGGGTCGCTCGCATCTGGGACGCCCTCTCGGGCGACCTGAAGGCCACCTTCGCGGGTCACACCGACAGCGTCGACGCGGCGGTGTGGAGCCCCGACGGCCGCGCCATCGCCACCGCGTCGAAGGACCGGACCGCTAGGATCTGGGACGCTCGCACCGGCACGACGCTGCTGACGCTCCAGGGCCACACCAACTGCGTCACCGGCATGGCGTGGAGCCCCGACGGCGCCCGACTGGCGACGGTGGGGCTCGATCGCAGCGTGCGTGTGTGGGACAGCGCGACCGGTCGTTTGCTGGCCACGATGGAGGGCCCGATGGCGGTCGAACACCACGGGATCGCGGAAGGTGCCGTGCATTCGGTCGCCTGGCACCCGGGAGGCCGGGTGATCGCCACCGCCTGGCACGATCAGCGGACACGCATCTGGAACGCCGCGAGCGGCGAGCTCCTGGTGACCCTCGATGGCCACACCGGGACGGTCTGGTCGGCGATCTGGAATCACAACGGGAGCCGACTCCTCACCTGTTCGCTGGACTGCACGGCGCGGGTCTGGGATCCGTCGACCGGGCGGGTCCTGGCGGTCCTCGCCGGCCACACCGATAACGTCTGTGCCGCCGAATGGAGCGCAGATGAATCGAAGATCCTCACCGCATCCTGGGATCGAACGGCGCGGATCTGGAGCGCGACGGGCCGGCCCCTCGCGGTGCTCGAGGGCCATGAAGACAGGGTGCTGGCGGCGTCGTGGAACGCCGATGGCACCGCCATCGCCACCGCCTCGGACGACCGCACGGCCCGCATATGGGGCGCGGCGGGTGGTGCCGCGTGGGCGACGCTGCTCGGCCACAAGGGGCCGGTGCTGGCGACGTCCTGGCGACGGGGCGAAGCCCAGGTCGTCACCGCCTCCGAGGATCGGACCGCCCGCGTGTGGACCGCGGGGGTCGCGGAGGCCGTCAACGAGTATCACGGGCACGAGGGCCCGGTACTCGCCGCCGAATGGAGCCCCGACGGCGTCTCTGTCGTGAGCACGACCTTCAACACGGCGCAGGTCTGGAACACGGCGACGCTCGCCACCAGCGCCCGTCTCGCGGGTCACACCGATCTCATCCTCGGGGTCGCCTGGTGTGGGGACGGGTCGCAGGTCGTCACGGCCTCCGCAGATCACACGGCGCGGGTCTGGGACGCCGCCTCCGGCGAGACGATCGCGGTGTGCAGCGGCCACAAGCGCGGGGTCTGCCTGGCGACGTGGAGCCCCCGCGGCGACCGCATCCTCACCGCCTCCTACGACAAGACGGCCCGGATATGGGACGCCGTCTCCGGCGCGCAGTTGATGCGATTCAACGGACATACGCAAGGGGTCGCCGCGGCGGTGTGGAGCCCCGATGGTGCTCGCATCGCCACCGTCGCCGAATCTCGCGTCGATCGCACGGCGCGTATCTGGGACGCCACATCGGGAGAGCTCACCCTTACCCTCGTCGGCCACACGGAGCGCATCTATGCGCCCCAGTGGAGCCCGGATGGCGCCCGGCTGGTGACCGGCTCGGACGATCATACGGTGAAGTTCTGGAGCGCCGACTCCGGCGCCCTGCTCGCCACCGGGACCGGTCATGAATCCTACGTCGTCCAGGTCGCGTGGAACCCGGACGGTACGCAGATCGTCTCGGCCTCGCGCGACGGCACCGCGCGGGTGTGGGACGCCGCCTCCGGAGTGGTGCTGGCCGTGCTTCGCGGGCACGATCAGCAGCTTTATGGCGCCGCCTGGAGCCCCGATGGGACGCAGATCGTGACCGCCTCCGAGGATCATTCAGCGCGGGTGTGGGACGCCGCCACCGGCGAGGTGCTGGCGACCTTGCGGGGCCACGGCGATCAGGTGTTGGTGGCGGCGTGGAGCCTCGATGGGAGCAAGATCTTGACGGCTTCGAGCGACAACACCGCGCGGGTGTGGATCCTCGGCTCGACACGTCTGCGCAACCACCTCTGGCGCGCCAACCCATACTGCCTCTCGCGCGCGCAGCGGATGCGGTTGCTCGATGAAGATCCGATCACCGCCGAGGCGAACGTGGACCTGGCGCTGCGTACCCGTATCCGTCAACTCCAGCGCCCACCGCGGGGCCAGGCCTGAGCCGATACGTCATGGATCGTCGCCGTGAACTCCATAATTTTCTCCTCGCGGTGTTCACCGAGGACGATCTGCGCCGATTCGTCAAGAACACCTTCGGGCACGCGATCGCCCACCAGATCCCGCGAGCCGAGTCGACGGCGGGCTTGATCGACAACGTCATCGAATTGGGTGCACAACATGGATTGATCGGACCTGAGCTGTTCGTGCCGCTGCTGCAACGATACCCTGCGTTGACCGATCGGCTGCTCGCGCTCGCCCGGATGTGGTGCCCGGCGGAGGCCGTCGAGAGCTACGTCCGCACCCAGCCCTCCTCGGGACCGGCGGCGGCGCTCGCCATGGCCCCCGACGCTGCCTGCGCCGCGATCGGGTTGACCTGGCGGCTCGCCCAGGATTGCACGGGCTGGGCGGCCGACGACGCAGGCGAAGTGCGGCGGCGGGCCGATAGCTTCAGCGAGCTCTGCTTTGATCTGACGATCCTCAATCGCGGCCACGACCCGCTCCTGATCGCCGCGATCGGCGTGGTGATCGACCGGGTCTTGGAGCATCCACCGGCCCCCGACGGGGAGCTCAGCTTCTCGCGCGCCCTGCTGCGACCGCTCAAGATCGCCGTCTTCGACGTCCTCACCGTGACCCTGCCGCCGCTCGCCGAGTTCACGACCCCGGGGCAGTGGGTCGTGGTGCAGAAGGTGCTCCGTGTCGTACTCCAGGATCCGGTGATGCTCCCAGGCCACGTCGCGGTCCGCTACAAGTTGGCGATCGCGGGGACGGTCTCGGCTCGGGCGAGGACGCTGGGATCGCGACTCCTCGTCACCACCGATGCAGGGACGATGCTCGCCCCGCTCGTGCTGGTTCACGGATGACCGCGACAGCATCGTCGTCTCCCGCGCCTGACAGCCGCCGCGACTGGCGCCACCGACCACGCCTTCACACCTACCTCAAGTAGCTCACCGCGACCATCCTCCTTCGCCTTGAGGCGGCCAAGCCCATCGTCATGCCCGTGCCCAAACCCCGCTTGGATCGCTACCCGAGATCACGTGGATAAGGTGACCCGGCACAATGGTGAACACCAGGATCCAGGATCGGCCATCGTGAACACCCCCGGAGGCCGGAGCGAAGCGATGCGTGCATGGCGCTCGGGTCGGGGTCTACCAACGCGCGTGCAACCACGATTCCACTTCGATCCTCTGCTCCTTCGATGTACCGAGCTGCTCATACTGAGAGACGACTTCCGTTGCCAACTGCACCGCGCGTGATCGATCGCCCCAAGAGAAGGAGGCGCAGGGGGAGCGCGGGCGCCGTGGAGGATTCGGGCGATGGCGTCGGCATCGGAGACGACCTCGAGGACGCGCATGCGGCCGCCGCATTTTCGGCAGCGCGAAGACGCGGGCGAGGAGCTTTGCCCAGGCGATGCGCCGGGGTCTGGGCGAGGAGTTGGGCGAGGATTCGGCGGGGTCGCTGGGGAGGGCGAAGTCCAGCCGCGCGCAGGGCAGCCTTCTCGTCGGGGCGCACGCGGGCGACCGCCTCACCGCGGCCGGCGGGCTCGAGAACCGCGACGAGCTCGTACGCGTCGGCGCGCGCCGCGAGGACCGCGTTGAGCGCGTCGAGCAGCTCGCGTGGCGGGAACTGGTACTTGCGGTGCGGCAGCGAGATGACGGCGGTCCGGCCGTCGATCCGCGCGCGCAGCTCGACCGTCCGCCCGTCGCTCTGCGAGAAGCCCTCGCTCGTGAGCGGGATCCTCGCCAACCGGGCGAGCTCGCCGAGTAGATCCTCCTCGTCGTCACCCGGGCTACTACACTTAAAGTCGCTGTCGTGGATCCTGCCCCGGGGAACGAAGTCGGTGAGCCGCGCCACGCCGCGAGGATCGTACCATCGCCGTCATGTCCCCGAACTTTCACACGACTAGGTAACGGCGCGGGTTCGCGGCGGACTTGGCGCTGGCGTCGGCGTCGTTCGCCGCGCCGGCGCCGGCGAGGTCGAGGGGGAGTTGCTACCCGGGCGCGGGGACCTGAGACGGTGAACACACCGAAGTGTCACGGGTGGCGAATCACCGTGACCACGGCGGTGGACTTGTCGACGGCGACCAGGTCGGCGCGACCGTCCCCGTCGATGTCACCGGCCGCGATGTGCTCGGCGGCGTTCGTAAACACGCCGGGGTAGGTCTCCTCGCACGAGAAGGCGCCCGTGCCGTCGCCGAGGAGCACGGAGACCAGGTGGTCCTGGTGGCTCGCAGACACGAGGTCGAGCAGCCCGTCGCCGTCGAAGTCCGCGAGCAGGCTCCCCACCGCGGAGTGCTTCCCGTCGAACGCCGTCACCTCGCCCCACGGCCCCGGGCTCAGGCCAGGCCGCACCGAGACGCGCCCGAAGGCGCCCGCGGTCCGGGTGGCGACCACGTCCGGCAGGGTGTCGCCGTCGAGCGGGCCAACCAGGACCGCCGTCCACTGCTCCATTGAATCTGTGAGCGCCATCGGGTTCGTGAACCGTCCGAAGCCGTCCCCGGGGGCCACCACGATCGACCCATTGAGGGGATCCCGGGCGGTCACATCGGCGAGGCCGTCCTGGGTGATGTCAACGAAGCTGGCGCGGGCCTCGACCGACACCCCGTCGGACCGGATCCCGGGCGACAGACCGCCGGCGCCGTCGCCGAGGAACACCGACACCGGGGATTTCGGCTGGAAGCCACCGTCGACGGTCACGATGTCGTCGATCCCGTCGCCGTCGACGCGGGCCGTGATCAGCGACTGCTTTTCGACGAGGGTGTCGATCGTGGCAGTGACCACGAAGTTGCCGCCGTCGCCGCGGAGGACGGTGAGGGCGCCCGAGAGGGCGTCGACGACCACCAACTCACGGACGCCGTCGCCGTCCAGGTCGGCCGTGGCGATCAGCATGCCCGATGGGGCGGGTGGGCCGACGTCGAGCAGGGTACCGGGAGTGAACGCGCCGGCCCCGTCGTTGAACGCGAGCTCGAGCCTGCCGCTCCCGCCGAACGCGAGGTCGAGGTCGCCGTCGCCGTCGAGGTCGGCGAGCTCGACGTCCGACGCCGGGTCCATGATCATCCACGTCGACACGTCGACCCGCGCGGGCGGGCAGACGGGGATCTGCTGGACGCCCTGGACCTCGCACACACCCAGCACGCAGACGTGGTCCCCGTAACACTCACTGTCCTCGTAGCACGGAGGCACACATTCGTAATTGTCGCAGACCTCGTTGCCGGGACAGTCGCTGGCCTCGTAACACTCCTCGTACGGCATCGGGCACGGCTGCCCGGCGCGCCGGGCCTCGCGGCAGCAGTCGAATTCCGCGATGCACATGCCGTCCTGGCACGCGCTGCACGACGGCGTACAGTCGCTGTCCTGCTGGCACTCGGGGCCCGTGGTCGTCGGCGCCGTCGGCCCGGTCGTCGACTCGGTGGCGGTCCCGCCCCCGTCGCCGTCCATCGCGTCGGAGTTGGGCCCGCAGGTCGTCGCGCCCAGCGCACCGATCAGTGAGAGTGAGGCAGCATCGATCCGAAAAGGTAAGGTGAGCATCGTGCAATCCTACTCCACCCACCGCCTGGCAGCCATGGCCGATCCACGCGGTCACGGTGCGGCCCACGTAGCTGAGGGCCGGGCTCGGATCCAGCGCGTGCGGCAGGCGTGGATGAAGTTCGCGGCGCCGGGGGACATCAGCTCGACCCCGGCGATCTGGACCGTCCCGTGGTCGACCCGAAGAACCAGAACGCGTCGTCCCGGAGCCGATGACGTGAGGACGTCTAGAGCCGTGGTATATGAGGAATTCAAGGACCTGCAAGCCGTCAGCAATGGGACAGTAAAACATTGTCTGGCCTTACTTGCAGTCGATTCGGATGCAGACCCAGGTCATGCCAGATAGTTTGTATCGGCAGATTGCAAAGCCGTTGGCAGAGGCAGATGAACCCACTCTGCAGGTGATTCTGGAGATGGCCGATGCTGTCCAGGATCTCGAGCATCACTTCAAGACCCCGTCGTGCGTCCGTCCTTCGGGTCGAACAGTTCTACACCTACGTCGTAGAGGGATGAACCGATTCTCCAGCGTCCGTCGGTCAATACCCGTAGCTCCGCTGCGTCAGGTTGTTTCGAAGGCCCAGCACAGGCAGGCGGCGGCGATCGAAGCGACGCCGAGGCCGTCGACCGTGACCTCGCTGGGGACGACCCGCAGGACGACGGCGACAGCCTGCGCACGCACGAGGTGTGACAAAGTCAGGGCTTCTTGGCGGCGTGGGCGGCGAGCTCAGCGAGCACGGTCTCGCGCTCCTTCTCGAGCTCGCGCTGCTTCTTGGCCCAGTGGTCCTGGTACGCGCCGCCCTCCTTCTCCTGGTAGTAGGTGATATCGGAGTGGTCGGACTTGCGGGTGCCGAGGACGTCGAGCTGGCGGGCGGCGCCCTCGCGGGCCAGGGCGAGCTCGCGGTCGATCGCGGCGAGGCGGCGCTCGAGCGCCGCCTGGGTCGATGCCCAGGTGTCGGCGGTGCTCGCGGTCGTGGATGACCCGCCGGAGGAGCCGCTGTAGCCGCGGATCTCGTACACGCCGCTGGCGTCGACGCTGTAGGTCAGGGCGGCGTCGGGGGTGGCGGGCAGGACGTGGAAGCTGGCGACGCCGCCGGCGTCGTAGTCGAGCCAGAACTCGACGTGTTTGCCGGGCGGGGGCTGCTGGATGCCGGGGCCGATCACGAGGATGTTGGCGGAAGCTTCGATCTGGATCTTGCGGGACTTCTGTGCGGGGCCGGGGACGGTCCACTGGTGCATCGGAGCGTTGAACAGCGGGTGGCGACTGCTGTCGTCGTTGCGGCGCTTGAACGCGGCGGTGCCCTTCTCGCCGGGGCCGAGCGGCTGGGTGGTGGCGTATAATTCGACCGGGTCGCCGATGTCGCCGTCGGTGGTGGAGAGGGTCACGCCGGGGGTATGGTCGGTGCGGATGACGTAGCGGATCGGGCCGTCGGACATGCCGAGCGGGCTCACCTCGATCACGGCGCCGTTCGGCGGGATCTCGAACTGCATGCCGCCGATCTTGTCGTGGTAGGCGAGGACCTTGCCGTCGCGGTCGCTGACGACCCACTTCAAGTTCGGCGGATAGGCGTGGAGGGTGACGCCGGTAGTGGTCCCGGCGGGGCCCTCGACGGTCCAACGGTGCGCGGGGGCGCTGGTGCTGGCGAACCGGCCGGTGCCCTGCTCGCCGCTCGCGGAGGCGCCGGCGGTCTTGTTCTTGAAGTGGCCGAGGCGGGGGTCGTCGGGCGAGATGCCTTCGAAGCCGTAGGACACGAGCGCGGCGTACGGGTCGGGCTCCTCGCGGGCGCGGAGGACGGCGTAGTAGAGCTGGAGGCCGTGCGCCGAGCCCTCGTCCTCGGACATGTAACTGATCATGAGGCCGCGGACGCGGGGGCCGTCCATCACGCACCACACGCCGTGCTCCTCGGTCGAGTACATGCGGCGCAGCGGCTGGCCGTCGATGCGGAAGATGTAGTCGAACTCTTTGGGGGTGAGGGCGACGGTCTCACCGTCGCGCAGCCAGGCGAACGCGTGGGTGAGTCGCTTGCGCTTGTCGAGCCACCACTCGATCGACTCGAACTTGCCGGCCTTGAAGCGGGCGGTCAGGCGTTCGCCGTCGATATCGAGCGAGGTGACCTCGCCGCGTTTTTTGGCGGCGAGGAAAGCTCGCTCGACGTCTTCGAACTGGGCGTGCTTGCGGAGGTTGGCGAACCGGCGGCCGTCGGCGAGCTCGTCGACGGTCGGGGCGTGGACGCGGGCGCAGGCGAGGGGAGCGGAGGCGAGGATGAGCAGGGCGACGAAGACGGCGTTGCGCATGCGGGCGATGAACCCGAATGTTCGCACCGATGCGCGCGCGGGTGCGACCGTCGCGGGGCTGACGATGCGTCAGGCGGCGGGCTGGAGGCGGGGCTCGAGCTGAAGATCGGCCACGACCCACCGTCCGACGCGCTCGTCGTGCTCGTGTTCGAGGTGCTCGTCTCGGTGTCGTCGACGGCGGTCGTGTCGCTCGCCGCGTCGGACGTCACGGGTGACCCGGTCGTCGGCGCCGGGCCCGTGTCCGGGTCGGACGACTCGCCCTGGGTGCCGCCCTGGGTGCCGCTCGTGGTCCCGACGGATGCCGTGCCGGTGACGGTGCTCGTCGGTGTGGTCGTGGTCGGGTCGCTCGGGGTCAGCGTCGGGTGGGTCGTCGACGTCCCGGAGGCGGAGTCCTGGCCGCCGTCGCCGCAGGCGAACAGGGCCAGGGCGAGGAACGAACAGGCGCGTCGCTGCATAACAACGAGGGTCGCGGGCCGGCGGCGGATGGTCAAGCGAGGTCTTCCGGGTCCGCCTTGACCGCGACCGGGGTTTAGCCGCCGGGGCAGATGAACTGGTCGTCGGTGATGGTGATGCCGAACAGCTCGCAGGCGTCGAGCGGGTCGGTCTGGATCGGCTCCTCGAGCGCGCAGGCGCCGGCGTCGGAGATCACGAGGAAGTAGCAGCCGGGGGCGGGCAGCTCGAAGGTGCGGGTCTCGCCGGGGGCGAGGTCGCCGAGCGCGTGGGTCTCGCCGGCCTGCATGTCGCAGGTGCCGTACGCGATCTGCGTGAGGGTGAGGCCGGTGTCGTTGGTGATCTCGAGGCTCGGGGCGTCGCACTCGGGGGGCGCTTCGTCGCCCTGGTCGTCGTCGTCCGGCGGGTCGCCGGTGGTGCGCACGTAGGTGGTGGTCCCGTCGCCGGGGCCGCAGGCTGTGAGCAGGACGAGGAGGGCGAGGGCGCGGTGCATGGAGGACCTCAGCGGAGCTGGTAGCTCATGGTACCCGGGTCCCAGCCGACGATCGTGCCGTCCTCGAGCTCGACGCCGACGGGAGCGTCATCGACGGGGTGGAGGGTGAGCTCGGCGAAGGCGGTGTAG
>Ga0075158_10001472_pt1 | contig 17723 bp, 14 predicted proteins | sample JI91814BDNA_FD_70968 | JGI IMG/M metagenome (GOLD analysis project Ga0075158, IMG submission 70968) | Wastewater effluent complex algal communities from Wisconsin, to seasonally profile nutrient transformation and Carbon sequestration -... | ecosystem: Engineered > WWTP > Effluent > Algae... | reverse complement strand
TGCTGCTGCATCGCGTAGCCGACGCTGTAGATCACGTGGCTGGTCCCCGACACCCAGATGGTGCCGTTCGGCTTGAGCAGGCGACGGCACGCGGCGAGCCACTGATGATTGAACGCGTGGTTCTGCTCGACGCCCTGGCTGCGGTCCCAGGCCCCCTTGTCGACGCTGGTCCGCTTGCCGGCGCGGCAGGTCGATCCGCCGTTCGACAGGAAGTAAGGCGGGTCCGCGAAGATCACGTCGACGGACTCGGCCGGCAGCGCGGCGAGGATCGCGATGCTGTCGCCGTGATAGAGGCGCGCGCGTCCGTCACCCGAGCGCCAGAACGGCTCCGGCGCGGGGGTGGCCGTGGGGCGCGTCGCGGGGGCAGCAGGCGTCAGCTCGCGCGCCGCGGCAGATCCCGCGGCCCGCGGCGCGGCGGCGACAGCGGCGGCGGCGGGTTCGGACTTGGCGGTCATCGAGGGCGCCGGGGCGGGGGCGTTCACGCGTGGGAGCACGGGTGCACCATCGCCGGACCACGGCGCGCGCCCAAATTTTTCGCCCAAACTGATCGGGAGTCGCGACACCGGTGCGTGTTTGGCGAGCCGGCGGACTTTAATGTTATGGAGGAGTGCCCTATGCCGAAGATCAACGTCAGCCGCAACCACTCCCTGAGCCCCGCAGTCATCAAGCAGCGCATCACCGACCTCGGTGCCAAGCTGCAGGAGAAGTACCAGGCCAAGACGTCCTGGGACGGCGACAAGTCGATGAACGTGAAGGGGCCCGGCGTCGAGGGTAAGCTGATCATCTCCGACACCAAGGTCGACGTGAACCTCGACCTCGGGTTCCTGCTCTCGCCGATGAAGGGCAAGATCGAGGAGGCCCTCACGAAGGAGCTCGACCGCGTCGTGAAGCCCGAAGGCGCCGCCTGATGGCGGTCCGCCCGCTGCGGCTGATCACCATCGGCTTTAGCCACTTCTGTGAGAAGGCCCGCTGGGCGCTCGACCGCACCGCGATCGAGTATCGCGAAGAGGACCACGTCCCGCTGCTGCACTGGCGCGCCACCTACGGCGCAGGCGGCGGGCGCACCGTCCCCGTGCTCGTGACGCCGGACAGGGTGCTGCGCGAGTCGAACGATATCCTGCGGTTCTGCGACGAGTCGCTGGCCGCGGAGCAGCGGTTGTTCCCCGCGGATCCGGCGCAGCGCGCGGAGGTCGAGCAGCTGGTCGCGGACTTCGACCGCGGGCTCGGCCCGGCGGTGCGGCGGTTCCTCTACTTCCATTTGATGCAGCACCCCGACATCGTGGTCGAGCTGCTGGCGTGCACGGGGCCGGGCTGGGAGCGCAAGGTGGTGCGTCGGGCGTACCCCATGTTCGTGGCGCTGATGAAGCGCGGGCTCAAGATCACTCCGTCGGCGGCGGAGAGATCACGGGTCCGGCTCGTGGCGACGCTCGACGCGGTCGACGAGCGGCTGGCCGACGGACGGCGCTACCTCGTCGGAGATCGGTTCACGGCGGCGGACCTGACGTTCGCGGCGCTCGGGGCCGTGATGGTGCTGCCCCCGCAGTACGGGTTCACCGTGCCGGAGCAGACCCGGCAGGTCGGCGAGCTCGCGGCGTTCCGCGAGGCGGCTCAGGCGCGGCCGGCGGGGCGGTTCATCGCCCGTCTGTACGCGGAGGAGCGGCCTCCCGTGCGCGGGTTTGATAATTGATGAGTCGTCCGGCGACCTGAACGTCGGGACAGGTCACTCCGGCGGGAACGGCCACCACGGGTCGCGCACGAACAGCCACCCGGGGGCGCGCGCGTACCACCACGCGCCGTGGAGCTGGATCGCGGCGGACACCAGCACGAGCGCGGGGAACAGGCGGCCGCGGGCGCCGCCGCCGACGACCAGCAGCGCGAGCAGCATCGGCAGGAAGTCGAGGGCGAACCGGTAGGAGAACTGCATCTGCCCGGTGTTCTGGTAGAGCAGCGCGGGGATCGCGACGGCGAGGGCGGCGAGGGCGAGGCCGAGGCGCTGCGGGAACCTCTGGCGGGCCCGCGCGAGCAGGAGCAGCCACGGAGAGCCGACCAGCAGGCCCATGCCGTGGATCGACCAGCGCAGGTACGGCGCCGCGGCGGACACCTGCGGGACGAGCCACAGCATGGCCTCGAGGTTGCGGCGGAGGTAATGCGCGCCGAACATGCCGTACGTCTGGATCCGCTCCTGCCAGCGGATGTCGAGGTAGCGGTGGCCGAACTCGAGGGGGTCGTCGAACCGGGCCCAATTTAATAAGGCGAGGACGAGGCCGATCCCGGTGAGCGGGGCGAGGATGCGGAGCAGGGTCGCGAGGCGACGGCCGTGGCGCCACCACTCGAGCAGGACGAACGGGACGGCGAACGCGAGGCTGACGCGGCAGGCGACGGCCAGTCCGAGCCACAGGCCGGCGCGCACGGGCTGGCGGACGTCCCACGCGGCGCCGAGGTGGAGCACGAGGAACAGGGCGCCGAGGATCTGCGCGGTGAACCACACGCTGCCGTGGGCGGCGACGAAGCAGGCCGGACTGGCGACGGTCCACGCGGCGGCGGCCCACAGGTGCTCGCGCGTGTGGTCCGGGCGGACGCGCTCGAGGAAGGTGAAGAGGAGGGCGGAGATCCACGCGCCGCACAGCGCGGTGAACAACACGTCGGGGAACTGCAGGCCGAAGACGGCGACGCCGGGCAGCATCACCAGCGCGGGGCCGGGCGGGAAGGTGACGTACCAGGTGGACCGGCGGCTGACGATGTCGCGGCTGGGCAGCTCGAGGTGCTCGCCGCGGGTGGTCCACCACGACTCGAGGCCGCGCTTGCGCGTGTCCTTGCAGGCGGCGGTGCGACACGGCTGGCCGCGCACGACGGCGCCGTCCGCGAGGGTGAGGGTCCAGACGCGGCCCCAGTCGTCGTGGGTCCGCGTGGCGTAACCCGGAGGGTCGCCAGGCAGGGCGAGCTGGCCTTCGAGCCAGCCGAGGGCCATGTGGCTGAAGTGGTTGTTCGCGCTCGGGCGCAGCAGGCGAGGGCCAGCGATCGCCGCGAGCACGACGAAGGCGGCGAGGAACACGGCAGGGCCGCGGAGGCGAGGCGGGAGCGGCTTCACGAGCTCCTTCGCGGGCGTGCGAAGTGTCTCCACGACGCGTTCACGTGGTGCCTCGCTTGCGCCGCCGGGCGACCTTCTGCTGGTCGAGCTCAGCGAACGAGCGGGCTGGCGGCGGCTGAAACAGTTGCTCGAACTGATCGAGGCAGCCGAGGGTCAGCGCGACCCGCAGCAGGTGATCCAGCGAGGCCTGACCGGAGGTCTCGAGCCGACGCAGGGTCGCTAGCGACACGCCTGCACGCGTCGCCAGGGTCTCTCGCTTCCAGTTGTGCGTCAGTCGGAGCTCGACGATCCGCTCGCCGAGCAGGCGGGCGACCTCGACCGGGGTCCGTAGGCCAAGGGACAACATTTGAGCCCTTGTAGCCCAAAAACGAGGTCAAGAGACCATATTTGGACAGTTAATCGTGCGCGCGATACCACGCTAACGGGTGGGGGTCAGGTGCCAGAGGTCGCTGCTGGACGGGGTGGCCGTGAAGTAGGTGCACACGCGGCCGGCGATGTAGGGCGGGCGCAGGACGTCGAGGAAGGCGACGTCGGTGCGGGCCTCCAGGGTGTGGAGGTTGTCGCGGTGGGGCTCGACGAGCCACACGGGGGAGCGCTCGTCGAGGTCGGTGTCGGCGGTGCGGCGGGCGAGGCGGGGGCCGGCGAGGGTGTAGCTGGTGACGTGCAGGGTGCCTTGCAGGACGCGCATGAACACGTGCATGTCCGGGTGGTCGTGCAGGGGGATCCGCTCGCCGCGCGGGAGGAAGAACAGGCCGACCTCGCAGGCCTCGCTAAAGAACGGGCGGAGGCTGGCCCAGCTGCGGTTCGGCATGTGATCCGCGAGCGAGAGGTCGAGGTCAGACCAGCGCAGGCGCGCGAGCTGGTGCGGGAGCCCGGCGATCGGCGCGGCGGCGAGGTCGGTCCAGAGCGACACGCGGCGAGGATGCCGCGGTAAGGTCGGATCGGCAACGCGGGGCCGTGGGAGGGCCGAAGGTTGACTTTCGCGGGGCATGCCCCGAGCATCCTCGCCGGGGATCTGCATGAGCTACCGTTCGCGCCACTACCTCGAGGAGCTGTCCCTCTCGGGGTACAAGTCGATCCGCGAGCTGAAGGCGCTGCGCCTGCAGCCCGGGCTCAACGTGCTCATCGGGGCGAATGGGTCGGGGAAGACCAACTTCATCCGCTTCTTCGAGATGCTCGGGCACATGTTCGACCCGAGCCGCGGGTTGCAGTCGTACGTCAGTGAGCGTGGCCGGGCGGACGCATTCTTGTTTCGTGGCGTGAAGGTGACGCCCGAGCTCAATGCAGATCTGAAGTTCGGCAACAATCGATATCGCTTTACCCTACGGGCTGCTGCGGATCGTTCGTTTTTCTTCGAGCATGAGTCTGCGCCGTTCGACGGACCATTTTATGGCAAGGTCGTGAACGATCAAGGCAGTGGGCACCTTGAGAGCAGATTGCAAAAAAGGGGGACGCGAGCTGAAGAGTGGGTGCGCGACACGATCCGTGGGTGGCGCGTGTACCACTTTCATGACACTTCGCCCTCGGCGCGGGTGATGGGGCTCGGCAATGTTGTCGACCATGAGGTGCTGCACAGCGATGCGGCCAATCTGGCGGCGTTTTTGGGTTGGATGGCGCGCGAGCACGAAGAGCACTACCGGCGGATCGTCGAGACGGTGCGGCAGGTCGCGCCATTCTTCGGCGAGTTCGTGCTGCGCGAGGTCTCGCCTGGTCAGACGCAGCTGCTGTGGAAGGACCGGCACTGCGATCTGGTGTATTACCCGCATCAGCTGTCGGACGGGACGCTGCGTTACATCTGTTTGGCGACGCTGCTGTTGCAGCCGAAGCCGGCGGCGACGATCTTGATCGATGAGCCGGAGCTTGGATTGCATCCGTTCGCCATCAAACTGCTGGCCAGCCTGCTGCACGAGGCGGCCGGGCACACGCAGCTGATCGTGTCTACGCAGTCCTCGCTGCTGCTCGACGAGGTGGAGGCGGAGCAGGTCATCGTCGCCAACCAAAAGGACGGCGAGACGCTGCTCGAGCGACTCGAACCTCAGCGGCTCGCGGAGTGGCTGGAGGAGTACACGCTCGGTCAGCTGTGGGAGAAGAACGAGCTGGGCGGGTTGCCATGACCCAGGGGTCGCAGTGGACGCGGCTTTACATCACCGTGGAGGGGCAGACGGAGCGGGCGTTCGCGAATGCGGTGCTCATGCCGTACCTGGCGAGCTTCGCCATCGAGGTGAAGCCGCGGGTTGTCGTGACGAACCGGAAGCTGGGCAAGCGTGGTGGTGTGCTGGGGTTCAAGACGATCCAGGATGACTTGCAACGGCTGATGCGTGAGGACCGGCAACCCGAGGCGCGATTCACGACGATGCTGGATCTCTACGCGCTGCCGTCCGACTTTCCGGGGTGGACCGAGGCGCGCAAGCAGAGGACGCCGAGGGAGCGAGTTGCGGTGCTCGAGGGGGCGTTGCGGGCCGAAGCTGCTGACCCACGGTTTCTGCCGTACATCCAGCTGCACGAGTTCGAGGCGTTGCTGTATTGCGATCTGTCGGAGCTCGGGCGGCGGATCGAAGGCAGCGCGTCCGGGATCGCGGCGTTGACGGCGGAGGTGGGACGGCTCGAGCCGGAAGAGATCAATGAAGGTGCAGCGACCGCGCCAAGCAAGCGCATCATCAAACATGTTCCGGGGTACGAGCGGGCGAAGGTGCGTGTCGGTGCTCCAGCGGCCGCGGCGATCGGGCTGGTGAAGTTGCGGGCGAGGTGCCCGCATTTTTCGAGTTGGATCGAGCGGCTCGAACAGCTCGGCAGCGCGGATCACCTGACCATGGCGTGATGGCCGGCGCGGCGTCGGTCAGCGGTCGACGATCGCGGCGAGGGTGCCGAGGTTGCCGAAGGCGTCGCGGGCGCGGAGGACCACGCGGTGCTTGCCGGGCTTGAGGTCGGCGGGGAGGGTGACCTCGAGGGCCTCGTTGTCGGAGTCGAACAGGCCGTCGGCGGGGCTCGCGGCGCGGAACGGGCCGCCGTCGATGCTGTAGGCGACGTCGTGGATGATGCTGCCCTCGTCGCGGGCGCGGGCGGTGACCTTGAGGCCCTGGGTCTTGAGCTCGTCGAGGGCGGGGCGCTTGTGGTCGACGACGAACGGGGCGCTGACGACTTCATCGGTGCGGGCGCGGGCGGAGCCGTTGCTGGGCTCGTCGCTGGCGACGACCTGGGCCTCGTAGACGCCGTCGGGCACGCTGCCGAGGTCCCACTTGAGCTCCTTCTTGGTGGTCGGGGTCTCGCCGCCGAGCTTGATCCACTCGCCGGGCGAGCCCTCGGGGCGGATGCGGACCTCGTACACGAGGTCGTCGTCGTCGCGGGACTCGGCCTTCCACTTGATCGTCAGCTTCGAGTCGGGCTCGCCGTCGTCCTCCATCTCGAACTCGGGCTTGGCGATGTCGACGCTCTGGACCAGCGGGGCGAGGTTCTCCGGGGCGTAGTAGACCTGCAGGTCGCGCAGCTCGCTGCGGTCGGACAGCTGGGCCTCGAGCTGCATGAAGCGGCGGCCGGGGATGCCGAGGTTGCCGCGCCAGGCGTCGCCGTTCTTGACGAGGGCGACGGTCTTCCACTCGCTCCACCGCTTGTCGACCTCCTCGCTCGGGCCGCTGCGGGCGCGCAGCTCGAACGGGCCGCTGCCGCGCAGGTAGACGGCGCCGTAGGTGGCCGGCTGCTTGGCGTCGAAGATCTTGGTGCGGTAGCGGGCCGTGGTCGCGGCGGCGGCGGCGAGGCGGTAGACCGCGGCGCCGTCGCCGGCGGTCGCGACCACGGCGCCGCCCTTGAGCGGGCACAGGCCGGTGGCCTGGCGCTCCTCGAGGTCGGCGATCACGGCGACGTCGCGGCGGCCGCGGACGCGGTAGACCTTGCCCTGCGCGGAGGAGGCGACGAGGATGTCGCCCTTCTTCGGGCCGGCGACGATGCTGGTGAAGTACTGCTTGTCCTTGTGCAGCCAGGTGTCCCAGGCGACCTCGGCGGCGCGGGTCAGGTCGAGGGCGCCCTTGGCGTTGGCGAGCGGGGCGAACACGAGGTCGGCGGTGGCCTGCGGGGTCGGGCCGGAGGTGTCGATCGAGGCCTCGGCGGACTGGCCGACCAGGCTGGTGCGGCCGAGGGCCTTGGTCATCGCCTGCAGCGAGGACAGGCCGCGGTCGGAGAAGTCGTTGACGGCGGCGACCAGGCCGGCGTCGGTGAGGGCGAGGGCGCGGACCTCGTCGCCGGAGAAGTCGTGGAGGAGCAGGCCCTCGACCGGGTCGCCGACCTGCAGGACCTTGGCGCCGGGCGAGGTGCCGACGACGATGTCCTTGCCGACGGGGAGGACGGCGAGGATGTCCTTCTCGTCGCTGTCGAGCAGGACCTTGATGTCCTTGCCGGACTGGTCCATCGAGAACAGCTCGCCCTTCGGACCTGTCCCGACGAGCAGGCGGCCCTGGTGCGGGACGATGGCCCAGATCTGTTCGACCTTGAGCTCGGCGAACGGGGTGACGCCGCCCTTGGCGTCGATGCGGACGATCTTGCCGCCGGGCAGGGTGGCCGCGAGCAGGTCGCCGCCGGGCAATTGGGCGAGGGCGGACACGACGGCGCCCTTGAGCTCGGCGACCTTCTCGACGACGGGGGGCGGGGCGTCGCCCTTCTTCTCGGGCTTGCCGGCGTCGATCTTCACGCGCATCACGGTCGCGGCGTCGGCGGTGCCGATGTACGCGAGCTTGCCGTCCTTGCCGTCGGCGACGCAGGTGAACGCGCTGGCGCCGGGCACGTCGGCGCGGGTCGGCAGCATACCGGCGGTGACCTTGCCGGACGCCTCGATCGCGGCGCCCTCGGCCTCACCGCTGTCGAAGTCGTCGAAGTCGGCGACGCGGAAGGTCCGTGTGCCGCCGGCCAGCGCCGGGGCGGCGAGCCCGAGCGCGGCGAGCGTGACGAGGGCGAACGCGGACCGTGAGCGGAGCTTGTCGTGCGTGGTCATACGTCAGTCGTTAAAAGCGCGGCGGGGCTTCACCGAAATTTTGAGGTTGTGCTCGCCGTCGATCAGGGTCGGCGTGGGGATGACGCGGCGCGCGAGCTGCTTGAAGCGGATGGCCCCGACGGTCGCGCCGGACGGCGAGAGCGACTCGAGCACGCTGCCCGGGAGCTCGGCCATGAGGCCGTGGCGGGTCGAGAGGCCCTCGTCCTCGCGGTAGATCGTGGCGACGATGCTGCGCGCCGGGTAGGTCGCCTCGAGGGTGTCGAGCAGGTCGTCGAGGCTGTCGGCGACGGGCCGCGGCGGGCGCACGGCCTGGCCGCTGGTGATCTCGATCTGGATGTCCTGGTCGGCGGCGTCGTCGGGGATGCGCAGGGCGAGCGACTCGCTGCGGACGCGGCCGCGGTAGTCGCGGAGGCGCAGCTCGAGGTTGAGGAGGTCGCCGGCGTGGATCTCCCCGGGGGCGACGCGCACGGCCTCGATCGTCTCGACCGGGGCGCCGTAGGTGATCGCGGCGCGCTGCTCGATCGAGCGGATCTTGGCGACCTCGAAGTCGTTGTCCAGCGCGGCGGCGAGGACGATCGGGCCGCGGGTGCGGGCGATGCTGCGGGGGTCGACGCCCTGCGGGAAGAACTCCTCCTCGCGGATCGTGACGGTGCGCGGGCCCTTGCTGGTCTCGAGGGCGATCTTGTGCTCGATCACGGCGACGATCTCGGCGCCGTCGCTGCCGCCCTCGGTGAGGGCCTCGACCAGCAGGCTGGTCGCGAGGTTGGGCGTGAGGTCGACGCCGAGGGCGACCTCGCTGCGGTAGGTGCGGACCGGCTGGGCCGCCTCGGGGCCGCGCAGCTCGGTGAGCACGGGGATCAGCGGGGCGGTCAGGTCGGTGCGCAGCGAGATCGCGGCCTGGCGGTCCTGGATCAGGGTGCCGCGCACGTCGAGGGCGCTCGAGAGTTTTACTGAGCGCTCGACGCTGGGGATGATCACGTGCACGCGGGCGTCGGCGATCGGGAGGTTGGTCGGACCGGCGCCGAACATCTCGTGGCCGAAGCCGAGGAGGCGCTCGCCCTGCTTGCCGCCGACCCAGGTGATCGTGCCGTTCGGCGAGACGGCGTTGTCGCCGCGGATCAGCACGACCGAGACGGCGTCGCCGCCCTTCCACTGCTTCGGGGCGGGTGGGGCCGAGGGATTTGTGCCGGTGCCGGCGGCCTGGGCGCGGCCGGAGCCGCCGCGCACGGGCAGCAGGCCGAGGCGGTCGGCGAGGAACGCGGTCGCGGCGGAGCCGAAGCCGCTGACGGCCATCGGGGCGCCGAGCGGGGCGAGGCCGGCGACCGGGTTGAAGTCGGCGGGGCGGCGGCGCGGGGGCAGCGGGTCGGTGCCGAGGCCGAGCATGGTGTCGGCCCAGCCGGACGCGCCGGCGCGGGCGCTGCCGCGGACGCCGGTCTTGGCCTCCGGCAGGACCTCGGGGCGGAACGGCAGGTCGCCGACCGCGAGCATGTTTTTGATCGGGGTGATGCCGCCGATCGGGTCCTTGTTAAATCGGTAGCCGTAGGCGAGGGCGCCGACCAGCTTGCCGTCGATGTAGATCGGGCTGCCGGACATGCCGCCGACGATGCCGCTGTGGACCATGCGCGGGTCGGGGCTGCGGAACAGGATCGCGTCCTGGCGCGGCTGGTAGTCGCGGATGACGTCGATGACCTCGATCTCGAACCGGTCCGAGGTGGTGCCCGAGAACACGGTGACGGCGTGGCCCTTCATGCCGGGCCGCACGTCGTCGACGGACATCGTCTCCACCGGGGCCGCGACCGACTCGCCGGCGACGAGCGCCGCGAGCACGGCCAGAGCGGTCGCCCCTGCCACGTGTTTACTCAGACTTGCCATGGCGTTCGAGCGCGGTCTGCATCACGGCGACGACGTCGTCGTTCTGCGAGTAGAAGTATTTGTATCGGCTGCGGCCCGGGTTGGACAGACCGGCGTCGAGCTGGCCCTGCGGGTCGAGGAACAGGATGCGCGGGATGTACTGGCCGTCGGGGCCGTAGCGCAGACCCGCGGGCTCGGCGTCCTGGTCGATGTTGACCATGACGAACCGCTCGCTGGCCGCGGCGAGCCCGGGATCGAAAAAGCGCCGCTTGAGCTCCTTGCAGCGCGGACACCACGCGGCGTGCACGACGAGCATCAGCGGGCGACCGAGGGCGGCCGACTCACGCAGGCCCTCGTCGAGGCCGCGCCAGGCGATGCTGTCGCCGTAGCCGTTGGCGGGGGCGGCCTTGGCGCGCGCCGGGGCGGCGTTCGATGCGACGGGCGTCGCGGACGGTGCCGGCGAGACCGACTTTCCCGGCGGCGGCGGGAGGTCGTCATCGGCGATCGGGACCTCCGCGGAGCAGGCCGTGGACAGGATGAGCACCGCGGTGAGACCCCGAAGGAGGGGGGCTTTGCTTCGGCCGAACAAGGCTGGCTACCTTAGCACGCTGTTTTGCGAGATCTCCCTGGAATTGTCGAGCCGCGGCCCTGATAATGCCCGGCCGCACATGGAAGAAGTGCAGCAAGCGTGGGCGAAGCAGGAGCTGGCGCGGGTCAACGCGCAGCTGCAGGCGGTGCTCGACGCGTCGCAGCAGGTCGCGATCGTCGCGACCGACGCTGCCGGTGAGATCACGCTGTGGAACCGCGGGGCCGAGCGGATCTTCGGGCGCTCCGTGGACGAGGCGATCGGGCGGCCGTTCTCCGGGGTGATCCGCGGGCCGCAGTTCGCCGAGCGACAGGCCCGCCTGCAGGCCGAGCTCGGGCGGCCGATCGACGACGCGGAGGTCGCGACGCTGCGCGCCCGCATGCTGGATCACGACGAGCAGGAGTGGACGCTGTATCGACCCGACGGCGAGCGCCGCACGGTCGACCTGGTGACGTCGCCGATGCGCGACCCGGCCGGCGCGATCACCGGGTACACGGCGATCGCCCGCGACGTGACCGACAGCAAGGCCGGCGAGGTCGCGACCCGCGAGAGCGCGGCCCGCCTGCAGGGCGCGCTGCGCGGCAGCATGGACGCGATCACGATGCTTGTCGCGATCCGCGGCGAGGACGGCGAGGTGATCGACTTCATGATCACCGACACCAACCCGCGCGCCGACGTGATGCTCGGACGACCGACGAGCGAGCTGATCGGGATGCGCCTGACGGAGATCTACCCGGCGCCGCGCACGGTGGGGTTCATCCGCCGCATGGCGAACGTGATCCGCACCGGGCAGCCGTACGAGGACGACGTCGAGGTCGACGCGATCCCCGGCATGTCGTGGCTGCGCATGCAGATCACGGCGGTCGACGACGGGATCGTGATCATCTCGCGCGACATCTCGCAGCGCAAGCGCGACGAGCAGCAGCTGCGGCTCAGCGAGTCCCGCCTGAACATGGCGCTCGAGGCGGCCCAGGACGGGCTGTGGGACTGGAACCTGGCGGCCGGCGAGGTGTACCTGAGCCCGCGCTGGCTGACGCAGCTGGGCTACGACTCGCGGCGCACGGTGGTCACGGCGGAGGAGGTCAACGCGCTGACGCACCCCGACGACCTGCCGGGGGTCAAGCGCGGCGCGGCGGCCCACCTGCGCGGCGAGACGACGGTGTACGAGCGCGAGTTCCGGGTGAAGGACGCGTCGGGCGGGTGGTCGTGGGTGCTGCTGCGCGGGCGGGTGGTCGAGCGCGACGCGAAGGGGCGGGCGCTGCGGATGCTGGGCACGGTCAGCGACTTCACGGCGCGCAAGCGGCAGGAGGCGGAGCTGCGGCGGGCGAAGGAGGAGGCGGAGCGAGCGAACCGGGCCAAGAGCGAGTTCCTGGCCAACGTGAGCCACGAGATCCGCACGCCGATGAACGGGATCCTCGGGATGGTCGAGCTGGCGCTCGACGACTCGCTGGCGCCGCAGCAGCGCGACCGCCTGCGCCTGGTCCAGGACTCGGCGCGCTCGCTGCTGGCGATCATCAACGACCTGCTCGACCTGTCGAAGATCGAGGCGGGCAAGGTGACGATCAACCCGAGTCGGTTCGCGCTGCGCGACGAGGTGATCCTGACCAGCCGCTCGCTGGCGATGCGCGCGCGCGAGAAGGGGCTGCGCCTGACCTGCTCGATCGACCCGGCGGTCCCGACCCACGTGATCGGCGACCCGGACCGGCTGCGCCAGGTGCTGGTCAACCTGGTCGGCAACGCGGTGAAGTTCACCGAGCTCGGCGGGATCGCAATCCGCGTGCAGCGGGCCCCGGGCTCGGAGCTGCGGGTGCTGTTCGAGATCGCGGACACCGGCATCGGCATCGCGTCGGACCGGCTCGAGGCGATCTTCGCGCCGTTCGAGCAGGCGGACCTGTCGACGACGCGGCGGTTCGGCGGCACCGGGCTCGGGCTGACGATCTCCAGCCGGCTCGTGCGGCTGATGGGCGGGGCGATCAAGGTGACCAGCCAGGTGGGGGTCGGCAGCACGTTCACGTTCGACGCGCTGTTCGAGGCGTCGGAGGACACGACGCCGCTGCGCAAGCCGACGCCGCCGGTGCGGCCGGCGCGGCTGGTCGGCGAGCGGGCGCTGCAGATCCTGCTCGCGGAGGACAACGCGATCAACCAGCGGGTCGCGCAAGAGATTCTCCAGCGCGCGGGTCACCACGTGACGATCGTCGCGGACGGGCGCGCCGCCGTCGAGGCCGTGACGGCGCGGCCGTACGACCTGGTGCTGATGGACGTGCAGATGCCGATCATGGACGGCTGGCAGGCGACCGAGGCGATCCGCCGCAGCCCCGACCCGCGGGCCAAGGCGACCCGCATCGTGGCGATGACGGCGCGGGCGACCGCGGAGGACCGGGCGGCCTGCCTGGCCCACGGAATGGACGGTTTCTTGACGAAGCCGCTGCAGATCGCCGATCTGCTGCGCGTGTTCGAGGGCGAGGTGGTCCAGCCGGCGGCGGAGCAGAGCAGGTCGGAGGGGTCGGTCATCGACGACTGGGGCGGGGTCATGCACCGCGTCGGCAACTCGCCGGAGCTGCTGCGCAAGCTGGTCGCGATGGTCAAGGAGGAGACGCCGGTGCTGGTCGGCGAGCTGCGCACCGGGCTGGCCAGCGGCGAGGGGCTGCGGCGGGCGGCCCACCGCGTGGCCGGCACGGTGGGGATCTTCAATGCCGGGCACGCGCTGGCGCTGGCCCGCCACATCGAGTCGCACGCGGCGGAGCGCGGGCCGGACCTGCCGGACCAGGTCGAGTCGCTGATCGGCGAGCTCGAGGCACTCGAGCGCGAGCTGGTCGCCCGCAGCGAGTCGATGTAGCAGGACCTGTCCCGAAGGACAGGCCCGTGGGTTGGCCGGGGTGTCCCGTGGGTTGGCCACCTGCGGCGTTTTGCGCGCGCAAGCTGGCGAGACCGCGTGGGCGGGCGATGGCACGCGGCTTGAAATATCGGCCGGCATGCAACACGAGACGGAGTATCAATTCGAGTACGGGCGGCACGTGCACGGGCGCCTGCCGGTCGGGTTTCAGGCGGAGCTGGACGCGTCGCTCGAGGAGCCGGCGCTGACGATCCACGCGCCGGCGATCGAGCGGCCGCGCGAGCGCATGGTCGCGTTCGGGCCGGCGGCGCTCAGCAACGTCGAGCTGGTGGCCCTGCTGATCGGCGGCGGGAAGTCCGAACAGCGGGCTCTGGCGCTGCTGCAGCGCCACGGGGGGATCGGCGGGCTGACGCGCTGCCTGCCGCACGAGCTGCTGGCGACGGTCGGGGTCGGCGAGGCGGCCGCGACGGCGGTGTGCGCGGCGATCGAGCTGGCGCGGCGCATCGGCCAGCTCGAGATGCCGTTCGAGACGGCGATCCGCGGGCCCGAGGACGTGCGGCGGTTCGTGCGGTCGCACCTGCGCGGGCGCTCGCAGGAGGTGCTGATGGTGCTAGGCCTCGACAGCCGCCAGCGCGTGCGCCTGGTCCGCGAGGTCGCCCAGGGCTCGCTCGACAGCGTCGAGATCCACCCGCGCGAGGTGTTCCGCCCGCTGGTCCGCGCGGGCTCCCACGCGGTGATCCTCGTGCACAACCACCCGAGCGGCGAGGCCGGGCCGAGCCCCCGCGATCAACAGCTGACGCAGCGCATGGCCCACACGGGGGAGCTGCTCGGCATCCCGGTGCTGGACCACCTGATCGTGACGGAGACGGCGTGCGTCTCGCTCGTCGGGCTCGGGCTGCTGCCGCCGCCGACGGGGGTGTTCCCGGAGGAGTGATAGACTGCCGCGAATGTCCGGGGCCGACCTCGTGGCTGCGGTGCAGGCGGCGCTGCCGGTGTGGCAGGCGACGCACGCGGCGCAGCGCGAGGCGATCGCGCCGCGGCGACGGCGGTGGGCCGCCGTGATGACGGCGGCCCTGCCCGGATTCGATGATTGTGACGACCTGTTCGTGCGGCACGCGCTGCTCGTGGCGGTCGCGCGGGTGGTCGCGCGCGGGGTGGATGCATCGGAATTGCAGGGAGGGCTCGACTGGCCGCTCGAGGTCCCGGGGTTGATGGAGGAGCTGAGGGACAGGCTCGCGGCGATCGACTGGGACACGGGCGAGGACGTGCTGGGGCCGCTGTACGCGGGGCTCATCACGGCGGAGCAGCGCAAGGGGGCGGGTGAGCATTACACGCCGGACTGGTTGGCCCTGCGGGTGCTCGCGCGGGTGATGCACGCGGGCGACCGCGTGATGGATCCGGCGTGCGGGTCGGGCACGTTCCTGTTTCACGCGGTCCGGCGCGCGCTGGCCGAGCCGGGTGCGACGATTGACGAGGTGGTGCGGCGGGTCCGCGGGGTGGATCTGCACCCGGTCGCGGTCGTGCTGGCGCGCGCCAATTATCTGCTGGCGCTCGGGCTGCCCGCGGGGGTCGCGGTGCCGATTCGTCAGGGCGACGGGATGGCGAGCGGCGGCGAGGACGTCGATGTATTGATCGGTAATCCGCCCTGGCTGGCGTTTCGCTTCATGACGGCGACGATGCAGGCGACGTTTCGTGCGCAGAGTGAATTTTATAATTTGTGGGGTGGCGGGGCGGTGTCGACGCACCAGGACCTGTGCGGATTGTTCGCGGTGCGGGTGATCGATCGATCATTAAAAATGGGGGGGAGGTTCGGGTTCGTGATGCCGGGGGCGGTGCTCGACCGGGCGCAATTCGTGGGGTTTCGCGGCGGGCGCTACGGGGACGGGGTGTGTGTGGATTTTATCGACGGGTGGGACCTGCGGCGGGTCCGGCCGCACGTGTTTCCGGTCGCGGCGGCGGTGGTGTTCGGGGCGCGCGTGCAGCGGGCCGGGGCGGCGTTGACGGCGACGCAGGTGTGGGCGCGCGACGCCTCGTTGGGACAGGTGGTCTCTGCTGAAGAAGGGGCGCGGTCGCCGTATCACGCGAGGTTTCGCCAGGGTGCGACGCTGGTGCCGCGGGTGCTGGCGCTGGTCGAGCGCGAGGCGGGGCGCGGGGTCCGGTCGGCGCGCAGCGCCTATGAGAAGCGGCCGTGGCGCGACCTGGCGGGGCTGCGCGGGGAGGTCGAGGCGGAGTATCTGTGGCCGGTGTATCTCGGGGAGCACGTGGCGCCGTACCGGTCGTTCGCGTCGGCGCTCGCGGTGTTGCCGTTGGGGGCGGCGGGGTGGGTCGAGCCGACGACGGCGGATTGCCCGGGGCTGGCGGCGTGGTGGCGCGAGGGCGAGGCGCGGTGGCTCGGGCACCGCGTGAGCGAGAAGCTGACGCTGCGCGGGCAGTTCGACTATCAGCAGAAGCTGGCGAGCCAGTTCCCGATCTCGCCGCTGCGGGTGGTGTACACGAAGTCGGGCATGCACCTCGCTGCGGCCAAGGTGCGCCATCCGCGGGCGGTCGTCGATCACACGCTCTATTGGATGGCGGCGAGGTCCGAGGACGAGGCGGATTATCTGTGTGCATTATTAAATGCGGCAGGCGTGACGCGGCGGGTCCGGCCGCTCATGGCGTACGGCAAGGACGAGCGGCACATCGACAAGCATGTGTGGAGATTGCCGATCCCGCTGTTCGACCCGGCGAACGCGGTGCACGCCGCGCTGGTGCGGGCGGCCCGGCGCGTCGAGGCGGAGGTCGCGGGGCGGCCGGCCGTGGGCGGGTGGATCGCGGTGCGCCGGGAGATCCGCGGATTTTTGGCGGGCAGCGCGGTCGGGCGGGAGATCGAGGGGCTCGTCGACGAATTGCTCGGTGGTTGAACGATCAGAACGAGGATCCGGGCTGCTTGAGGAACTCGAGCTCCTCGGGGGTGCTCTCGCGGCCGAGGATGATGTTGCGGTGGGGGAAGCGGCCGAAGCGGGCGATGACGTCGCGGTGGCGGATCGCGTAGTCGCGCCACATCGGCGCCTCGAGGGCCGAGCACAGGGCCACGCAGCGGTCCTGGTCCGCGAGGTCCTCGCTGTGCTCGAACGGGAGGTAGAGGAAGATGCGCTCGTCCTCGACGAGGGACCGGTCGAGGCCGGCGTCGATCGCGGCGCGGGCGTGACGGAGGGCCGCGGCGTCGCTGGCGAACGCCTGCTGGGTCCCGCGGAACAGGTTGCGCGGGGCCTGGTCGAGCAGGAGGACGAGGGCGAGCGCGCCGCGCGGGGTGGCGGCCCAATCCTCGAGCTCGCCGGCGGCGGCGCGGGTGTGGAGCTCGCCGAGGGCCTCGCGCATGGCGGCGTCGAAGGCGTCGCTGCGGGCGAACCACTGCTTGCGGGCGGTGTCGGAGTACCAGAACGAGAGGACGTGGTCGGGCGACGCGAGCATCGCGGGAGGATAGCGCGAGGGGGTCAGTCGAGGAACAGCAGGGCGACGCCGGCGATCGCCAGGACGGCGCCGGCGAGGTCGGGCCAGCGGATCTTCTCGCGGTCGAGCCAGGCGGACAGCGGGATGACGAGGATCGGCGTGGTCGCCATGATGCTGGCGGCGACCCCGGCGGCGGTGTTCTGGACGGCGACGAGGGAGAACGAGACGCCGAGGAACGGGCCGAGGGTCGCGCCGAGGGTCGCGAGCTTGAGCGAGGGACGGTCGCGCAGGGCGGTGAAGAACTTCGGCCACCAGCCGATCGCGGTGTAGATCGCGGCGAACCCGGCGATGCCGGCGAGGATGCGGATCTGGGTGGCGGCGAACGCGTCGTAGTCGCCCATGCCGTGCTTGCTGAGCACGAGGCCGCCGGCCTGGCCGAGCGCGCCGCCGAGGCCGAGCAGGACGCCTGTCCTTCGGGACATGTCCGGAGGTTCCTGTCCGACCTGCGGGGCGGGGCGGGCCTCGGCGGGCTGCGAGGTGAGGACCCAGGTGATGCCGGCGAGGGTGAGCGCCATGCCGGCGAGGTCGATCGCGGCGAGCCGCTCGCCGAGCGCGAGCCAGCCGAGCAGGGCGGTCATCGGCGGGGCGGTGGCCATCAGCAGCAGCGACAGGCGCGGGCCGAGCGTGACGAACGCGCGGAACAGGCACAGGTCGCCGAGCACGAAGCCGACGAGCCCGGACAGCGAGAGCCACAGCCACTGCTCGGTGGTCGCGCCGAGCGGGACGGGGTGGCCGTGGCGGATCGTCGCAAGGGTCGCGGCGAACACGAGGGCGAGGGACAGGCGCAGGAGGTTGAGGGACAGCGAGCCGATGCGCCGGCCGGCCCGCGTGAACGCGATCGAGGAGGTGGCCCAGCACACGGCGGTCGTGAGCGCGGCGAGCTCGCCGACGTGGAGGA
>Ga0075158_10001469_pt1 | contig 17736 bp, 11 predicted proteins | sample JI91814BDNA_FD_70968 | JGI IMG/M metagenome (GOLD analysis project Ga0075158, IMG submission 70968) | Wastewater effluent complex algal communities from Wisconsin, to seasonally profile nutrient transformation and Carbon sequestration -... | ecosystem: Engineered > WWTP > Effluent > Algae... | reverse complement strand
GGTGGTGCATACGTTTACAACTGGCAAGGGGTCGCTTTTAACGGGCAAACGGTGGGTGGAACCGGATCAGTGATGTTAATAAGGTAAATGTGCTGCTGGTTCAATCCATGAAATAGTCAGGATTTTCAAAAATCAGCGTAAACAAACCTGTTGCCTCAATCCTTATCCTGCCGCCACCACTTTCATTCCATAATGCATCGGGTGGCAGGCGGCTTCCTTTCCTTCCATGCAACCTGCTTTCAGCCAGATCAGATAGGCGGTGTTTGGCGGCACCACAAAAGAAAAACAAACCGTGGTCTTATAGGTCTTTCCAAAATCAAACAACTGGCTTTTGTCATCTTCTACCCGCAGGCTATTGGGTACCATGGCATCACCAAAAATGGCAACGGCTTCAAAATAATAATGGGTTACCAGTGTATTTTGTGCCTTAACACAACCTTTGCTAACAGGTATCTCTATATAAACTGTTTGCCCTTCTTTGCGAACTTTATATTGGCCTGCATAAAGATTTTCCAGGTGGTAATGCTTTTGCAGCTCAAAACCTGGTAGCAGGCTGTAATTATAACTACCCGTTTGGTAGTTGGCAATGCGTATTTTGCCACTCAGGCGCACATTCATTCTGCCGCCCATTTTTTCGGTAAAGGGTTTCAGCCTGTCTACTATTTGTTTCGCTGCGCCACTACAGGTCTCCGAAGACATTTTTTTAAAAGACTCATTTATAAACGGGTCGGTGCGTTTGGCCCGCAGTACATCACCTTCTTTGGTACGTACAATGATGTACTTTTCCGGGTCGGGGTTTCTGTATATTCTTTTCTTTTTCAAGGCTCAGTTTTTCTCAAATATAGGAAATTTAAGCCAAACTTATAGGGAACTTATAGGGAAGTTATAGGGAACTTATAGGGAACCTAATACTCGTAACATCCATAACAACTATATACTACAACCATATTTGAAAAAAGGGTTACAGCACGGCGGTACATGGTTGCGTTTACTTTACAGCAGGTACAGGCCACCCAAATTCAGTTCAACAACTAACGATTGTTCATTATATGGCTCAATTACATAAAAAGTACTACTTTCACACCCGTTTCAAGTTTAAGAAAAACAGAATTGTGAACTAAATGTACTGTCCAAGGCAGGTTAGTTGTAAACAATGAAGGCAATCATTCCGGTAGCGGGTGCAGGTACAAAACTTCGTCCGCATACATATACACAACCCAAAGCACTTATACCACTTGCTGGTAAAACAATACTCAGTATAATTGTAGACCAGTTGCATGAAGCTGGTATCAACGATTTTATTTTTATTATTGGTTACCTGGGTGAGAAGATACAGGACTATGTACAAAAGAAATATCCCGACCTCAACTGCCATTTTGTGCAGCAGAACGAGCGCTATGGCATTGGCCATGCCATCAACCTTACCCGTGAAATTGTTGGCGACGACGAAGTGATGATCGTTTTGGGTGATACCATTGCAGACTATAATGTGAAGGAGATCATTGATTCACCCGTTTCTATGCTGGGTATTAAAAAGGTAGATGATCCCCGTAATTTTGGTGTTGCCGAAGTAGAAGACGACGGAACCATCAGCCGGGTGGTGGAAAAGCCGGCTATTCCCAAAAGTAATATGGCATTGGTTGGTGTGTACAAAATAAAGGAAACCGACTTTATGTTCTCCTGCCTCGAGAAAATAATGGTAAATACCCACCAGGGCCTGGAAGAATTCAGCCTTACCGAAGCGCTGGAATGTATGATGCAGCGGGGTGCTACATTCAAATCTTTTAAAGTAACAAACTGGTTTGATTGCGGCAAGAAAGAAACTTTGCTGGAATCCAATGCAACTTTATTGAAGAAATTTGGTGGTAATGTTTCTGAAGACCATAATTTCGAAAATACCATTATCATTCCACCTGTTTCAATAGGCGAGGGTTGCGAAATAAAAAATTCAGTAGTAGGTCCCAATGTAACTATTGGCGAAAATACCAGGCTCAACCACGCCATCATAAAAAATTCAATTGTGGGATCCTTTTCAAACCTTTTTGAAATTGTGTTGAGTAAATCGCTCATTGGCAGCGATGCTGAAGTAAAAGGCGTAAACCGCAGTCTTAATATTGGCGATAATACCGCTATCGACCTCAGCGGGGGTGGTTCCAGTCTTGGTTAATGAACTAAAACCTCTTGTTGGCTATCTCAAAATGACCTTTTCATCCTTTTTTTGCCAAAACCCTATGCCATTTAAAATAAAATCGATTACTTTGCGTTTCAAAGTACTTTCTGTCTATTGGCTGTTTTAGCTGATATTTGAAAAGCTATAATGATATACACATGCAGAACCGGGTTACAAAGCTGTTTAATATTGAATATCCCATTATACAGGCAGGCATGATATGGGCCAGCGGCTGGCGCCTTGCCAGTGCGGTAAGCAATGCGGGTGGTTTGGGTATTATTGGTGCCGGTAGCATGTATCCCGATGTATTACGGGAACATATTCAAAAATGTAAGGCGGCTACTCAAAAACCTTTTGGGGTAAATCTTCCCTTATTATACCCGGATATTGATCAGCACATACAGATCATCATGGAAGAAAAAGTCCCCATTGTTTTTACATCGGCAGGCAATCCAAAAACCTGGACAGCTGCCTTAAAAGAAAAGGGAATAACCGTGGTACATGTGGTAAGCAGCAGCAAATTTGCGCTTAAAGCACAGCAGGCAGGCTGCGATGCAGTTGTTGCCGAAGGTTTTGAAGCAGGCGGGCACAATGGAAGAGAAGAAACAACCACGATGGTATTAATTCCGACAGTGTGCAGTGCGGTTGATATACCGGTTATTGCAGCAGGAGGAATTGCAACAGGCAGGCAAATGCTGGCTGCTATGGTGTTGGGTGCAGATGGCGTGCAGGTTGGGAGCAGATTTGTCGCCAGTACTGAAGCATCATCACACATGAATTTCAAAAACCTGGTAATTGCATCGCAGGAAGGCGATACCCAATTATCGTTAAAACAGTTAACTCCTGTAAGGTTGCTGAAGAATCATTTTTTTAACCAGGTTCAGCAGGCTGAAGCTAATTGTGCAACTGTAGACGAACTGAATAAACTTTTAGGAAGAGGAAGAGCTAAACTAGGCATGTTTGAAGGTGATATGGAGGAAGGAGAACTGGAAATAGGACAAGTGAGTGCTATTATTAAAGACATAAAACCTGCAGCGGAAATAGTGCAGGAAATGTACGAGGAATACTCAGCAGCATTAAAGCAGCCGCTGAAATAATATATTTATATTTGCGCATTATTAAAAACTTAATAAATCAACCCCATAACAAATGTTACTAAACCCAGTACAAATGTTTACAGGATATAAAAAAGCGATTTTTATTTTCAGTATACTTTTTTTCTTTTTAACAGGTCCGGCAATTGCTCAAAACCCAAAAGATCCCAGTAGTCCGGATGTGCCGGCATTACCATCTACACAGATGGCTCCGGCTCAATTGTATGAAATGCTGAAAGATAAGAATGGCGACGGGCAGAAAAAAACAGGCGAGGATCAGAATAAAACTTTAAAAGACAGAATTGAAAAAGACAGCCTTGTTAAAGAAAAAACACCACAATCTGTAAATCCTACCGAGGATACTTATGGCATGAATTTATTCCGCAACGGCGTGGTCGCTTCCATAACTGAATTATCAACACCACCTTTGGATTACCCGATTGGTGTTTATGACCAGATCATTGTTTCTCTTTGGAATGGTGCCGAAGCTACTTTGGATTATACCGTTGCAAGGGATGGTTCCATCTTTCCAACCAGTATTGGTAAGATATACCTGCAGGGATTAACTTTTGAGTCGGTGAGATCTTTATTAACCCGGAGGTTCAAAGCATTTGTACCTGCTTCTACAAATATATCTGTATCCATTGGCCAGCCTCGTACCATATCTGTAAATGTAGCGGGTGAGGTTAATAAGCAAGGACCTGTTGTAGTTTCTGCCTTTACCAACGCTTTTAATGTAATTGCCCTTGCCGGCGGGCCAACCAACTTAGCCAATCTGCGTGAAATTCAGATCAAAAGGGGAGGAAGGGTGATCGATAATTTAGATGTTTATAAATATTTAACCACCGGCGATTTTGGGAAACATATCTACCTGGAAAACAATGATTTTGTGATCTTGCAAACTGTTGAGAAAAAAGTGAAGGCAGAGGGTAAATTCAAACGTCCCATGTATTACCAGTTAAAAAAAGACGAAGGCCTGAAAGCACTGCTTAAATTTTCGGGAGGACTGGAAAGAGATGCATTTTCCAGCGGCGTAAAAGTGTACCGTACCCAACTGGAAAAGCAGATCATTGAAGATGTAAATGCTACCGCCATTGTAAACCCAACAAACGACGCACGTTTAAGAAGCGAAGATTATCTTTTGGTCGACGGAGACATTGTAAAAGTAATTGCTGTAAACCCCGGTCTTTTTAATAAAATAGAAATGAAGGGTGAAATATCCTACCCGGGCCAATATGAAGCCAGGAAAGGTGACAGACTTTTTGACCTGATAAACAGAGCGGGCGGAATTACCAGGAATACTTATCTGCCCAGGGCCTATATATTCCGCGGCGGCGGCGATAGTACCAATATTAAAGCAAGCAGGGTAGAAGTGAATCTGACCGATATTACTACTAATGATACATCTAGTTTGAATAATGTAGAGTTATTTGCCAACGACCAGGTATTGCTTTTTAATACCAACCAGTTTGCCGATAAGCAATATGTAGAAATATTTGGTGAAGTAAGAAAAGAAGGTAAAGTAAATAAATATGGCGGTATGACGCTGCAGGATCTTTTGTATCTGTCAGGCGGGTTAAAACAATCTGCAGAGTATGGGCGAATAGAAATTTCCAGTGTGGTTGATATTGATTCTGCAAAAGGAATGCAACAACCCACCCGAACGGTTTTAAAAACGATCAGGGTTGCTCCCAGTCTTGATATTGACAGTGTCTCAGCCCAAATTGTACTTAGACCTTATGACCAGGTATATGTGCGGAAAAATCCAACATTTGAATTGCAGCAGTTGATCATGATCAACGGGATGGTTAAATATTCCGGGCCATATCCAAGGTTAAGTAAATCAGAAAGGATATCATCTTATATTGAAAGAGCAGGTGGTGTTAGAGAGGAAGCTGATTTGTCGGGAGCAATTCTATACCGTAAAAAAACACAGTTCTTCAGGGAAAATGTAACCAATAAAGTTGCGTCGCTAACAGATTCCATTGGCAGCATTGTGTTGGATTCGGTTAAAACAAGCCTGGCGGATGTGGCCAACGAACCGGTAAGTATCGACCTGTATCGTGCCTTGAAATACAGGAACAGCAAGTACGATATTGTTTTGCAGGAAGGCGACGTGATCTTCATTCCCGAAATAAATCCTTTTGTGAATGTAAAAGGGGTTGTACAATCACCGTTAAAATTAACTTTCGATAAAGAGCATACCAGTGTTGGTTATTATATTGATAAAGCAGGTGGCTATGGCATCAGGCCATGGCGAAAAAGAATTTATGTTACCTATGCCAATGGCAAGAGCCGCAGAACCCGGAATCTTTTCTTCATGCACTTCTATCCAAAAGTGAAAGAAGGGGCTACTGTAACCGTGCCTTTAAGGCCGGAAGGTGCAGAAATTACCGACACGGTAGTGCAGGTGGTGGTTTCAAGCATACCTGTTATTCTTGCAGCATACATTGTTAATTTATTGAAGTAATACCTGTAAAACACCCGGTTGATATGAATAGTATTGAGCTCTTAAAGCAACTGATAAAACGGCTAAAAAAATTCAGCTGGGTTATTGTTATTATTGCCATCACATGCGGAGGATTCTTCTACTATATGGCAAAACAAAGCGTTTTGCTATATACAGCCAAATCAACAGTTTTTCCATTGAACGGAACATCCGAAACCAGTCCCGGATCAACCATCAGCAGTTTGCTGGGGCTTGGCGAAGGAACGAAATCATTTACAGGGGATGCTTCTATAAATATTGTAGAGCTTGCTAATAGCCGCCGTACCCGTGAAGCAGTTGCTATGGAAAGAATACCAACTATGAATAATAAAACGGTATCTGAACTGTTGATTGAGGAAAATAACAGGCATGTTGGGTTTATGCAGAACAGCACAATAGAGCTGCCTAAAGACAGCCTTTCACGGATAAATATTGCCAGTAATATGCTCAAAGGAGCGTTCAGTGCAAAGATCAATAAAACCGGTATCCTGGAATTATATGTATCCAACACCAGCACCGACCTGGTGAGGGAAGTGAGCTATATTTATATTAATAAACTTTCTGAATTTTATATTAATCTCAAAAAGAAAAAGGCCCAGATAGATTTTGAATTTGCGGTTAAAAAAGCAGACTCGTTATTGATCGTTTTAAACCAGCTTGATAAACGTGCCATAGCCCTGGATGAAAGTACTTTTTTTACCAACGAAAGTTTAAAAAGATACAACCTGCCCAAAATAAACCTGGCCCAGGATAAAGCCACCGTGCAATCACAATATTATTATGCGGTAAATAACAGGGAGTCTGCCGCCTATCGTTTACAGAAAGAAACGCCAATTATTGAAGTACTGGATAAACCCGAACAACCTTACGACGGTGTTCAGAAATCGACTTTTACCTATTCCATCATAGGAGGTATCTTAGGATTGATCATTGGTTTTATCCTGGTTAGCTGGAAGGTTATCAATAAATACATGGCCGATGAACTGAACAAAGCCATTGAAAAAGCTTCCAAACCAAAAGAAACAGTACTGGTACCACAGGAAGAACCCGTGAAATAATTTACTTACAGATTTTATTATTTTCTGAAAGCCCATTTGATCATTTCTTTCCAGCTTGGCTTTTTACCATACATCAATATGCCAGTGCGGTAAATCCTTGCGGCAAACCAGGTAGTAAACATAAATCCTGCTACCAGCAATGCCATAGATAAACCCAGTTGCCACCAGGGTACTGTGTTAGGCACTCCAAATGGAATACGGGCCATCATTACAATGGGCGAACTAAATGGAATGATACTTGCCCAAACTGCCAGGCTGCTGGTAGGATTGCCGATAGCCGGTGTCATCAGTGCTATAGAGAAAATGATGAGCATGGTTATGGGGAAGCTAAGCGATTGTGCCTCTCTCATATCTTCATTAATGGCACTGCCAATGGCTGCGTATAATGATGAATAGAAAAAGAAGCCGGCAAGCAGGTAGAAAATAAAACAACCTACAACGGTAAGCACATGTACGCTGGTGAACACGTTCTGTATTTCACCAACCACGCCGGTTGCAGCACCGCCCATATTACCTGACGATTTACCGATATTATAAATGAGGAAGATGCAGGCAATCCATATAAGGAACTGTGTTAAGGCCACCATGCCAATACCAATGATCTTTCCAACCATCAGCTGGAATGGTTTTACAGATGATACTACCACTTCAGCAATACGGCTGGTCTTCTCTTCTGTTACACCCATCATCACCTGGCTGCCGTAAAGCAGTAAAATAAAATACATTAAAAAACCACACACATAACCAATAACCGTAGCAATACGGGTATCGGCATTTTTATTTTTTTCGTTGTTTAATTTTAAACTCAGGCTGCTGTTCAGGATAGAATCTTTGGCGGAAGTCAACCCCAGGCTGTCGTGTTTTATTTTAGTCCATAACAGGTTCAACTTTTTTTCAACCGGATCGATGGCTCCAATGCCGAAGGATTTCTTTGTATTAACCAATATCCTGTTGCTGTCAGTGCCGGTTTTCCAGTTAAAATTTTCAGGAATAACTACATAGCCGTCATAACCTAGTGAATCAAAGTTTTCATAGAAACCTTTAGTGCCTGCAGGCACCAGCTTTATTTTATTCAGGGTGTCGGCTGTATTCACAGATCTGATCAGATCTTCGCCGAACAGCCCTGATTTATCGATCATAGCAATGTTCAGGTTTTCCTTTGTTTTATCGGCAATGTAACCTGTTCCAAAGATCAGACCCAGGTACAACAGCGGAAAAAGTATAGTGCCTATTATAAAAGTTCTTTTTCTTACCCGGGTAAGAAATTCTCTGCGGATGATCAGTAATATCTTATTCATGGTATAATGCGTTCGTTTTTCTGAATTGATTATTCGGTTATTTTTTCAAACTGCCTGGCGGTTGGAGTGCCTTCTACCAGTTTAATAAAAATGTCGTTTAAAGAGGGGAGTATTTCTTTGAAAGAAACGATGCTGTTGGACTGGTTAATAAAATACCCCAATACATCATTTGCTTTATAGCCTTCATTGATCCTTACGATCAACTCCTGTTTTTTTACATCGGTTATTTCAAATGCAGGACTGTTAATGTTTTCCGGTATCCGTTCTAACTGGATGCTGAAAAGATTTTCTTTGAAATCCTGCTTAACTGCATCAACAGTGCCGTCCAGTATCTTCTTCCCTTTGTTTACCAGTGCAATATGATTGCAGATCTCTTCTACCTGTTCCATGCGGTGCGTACTAAAGATAATGGTAGTGCCATTTTGCGCCAGCCTGAAAATTTCGTCTTTAATTAAATTGGCATTTACAGGGTCCAGGCCACTGAACGGTTCATCCAGGATGATGAGATCAGGTTCGTGCAAAACCGTAATAACAAACTGCAGTTTCTGTCCCATACCTTTACTCAGGTCTTCCACTTTTTTGTTCCACCAGCTTTCCATTTCCAGGCGTTTGAACCAGTCTTTTATTTTTACCATAGCATCCTGCTTGCCAAGGCCTTTCAGCTGGGCAAGATATAATGCCTGTTCGCCGATCTTCATTTTTTTATACAGCCCTCTTTCCTCGGGCATGTAACCAATATATTTTGCATCGGTTTCCGGCTCAAACTTTTTACCCTTTAGTAAAATATTGCCGCTGTCGGGATAAAAAATACCGGTGATCATTCTTATCAACGTGGTTTTACCGGCACCGTTGGGGCCCAGTAAACCAAAAATACTGCCCTGCTCAATGTTCATGCTGATATCATCAACAGCTTTTTGCGTGGCAAAATATTTTTTAAGATTTTGAATTTCCAGGATGTTCATGTTGCAGATAGTTAATTTTAGAAACCAAATGTAGTAATGTATGTACGATAATTAAAAATCCTTTTTACCAACGGGCCGATTGTCAGGATGAAAAGACGGATGAAAGTTGCCTGGCGATCTTTTCGCCATCCATGGCAGCACTTACAATGCCTCCTGCATATCCTGCACCTTCTCCGCAGGGGTAAAAATTATGCAGTTGTGGGTGTGTTAATTTTTCTGCATCCCGTGGAATGCGCACGGGGGAAGAAGTGCGGCTTTCAGTTGCAACCACTACTGCGTCGTTTGTATAATATCCAGGCATCTTTTTACCAAATTCAATAAACCCTTTTGCTAATGATTGGTAAATGAAACCGGGCAATACGTTTTTTAGCTGGCTTGACTGCAAGCCCGGCAAATAAGAGTTCCCGGGTAGGGTAGCAGAAAGTTTACCATTGCTGAAATCGGCCATGCGCTGCGCAGGCGCTACAAATTTTCCACCGCCTGCGTTAAAACAGTTTTGCTCTACCAGTTGCTGAAAATGCAGCATGAGCAAAGGATCATGGGCATCAATATCCTTGCTGCCGGCAGCTTTCAGTTCTTTAAAAGCATCTTCAGTTTCAACCTGCACCACCATGCCGCTGTTGGCAAAGGGATTATTCCTTTTAGACGGGCTCCAGCCATTCACTACCAGTTCACCCGGCGAAGTGGCTGCAGGTGCAATAATGCCACCCGGGCACATACAGAAAGAAAAAACGCCTCTTTCATGTACCTGCTTAACAAGCGTATAGGAGGCCGGGGGTAAATGTTCTCCTCTCACCGGGCAATGGTATTGTATATTATCAATTAATTGCTGCGGATGTTCAATTCTTACACCCAAAGCAAAACCTTTAGCTTCAATTAATATTTGTTTTTGATGCAGTAATTCAAAAATATCACGGGCGCTGTGGCCGGTTGCCAGAATAAATGCATCTGCATCAAAATTACTTCCATCGGCAGTTTTAACCGATTTTATGCAGCCGGCTTCAACTATAAAATCAACTACTTTTCTTTCAAATAAGAATTCACCACCGCAATCAATAATTTGTTGCCTCATTGCAGTGATGATCTGTGGCAGTTTATTGGTTCCAATATGTGGGTGCGATTGGTATAGAATCTTTTCTTCGGCTCCAAAATGCACAAATAGATTGAGTATGCGGTCAATATCACCTCGTTTGTTGCTGCGGGTGTATAATTTACCATCGCTGTAAGTGCCGGCACCGCCCTCACCAAAACAATAATTGCTTTCCGGGTTTACAATTCCTTCTTTATTTAGTATAGCCAGATCACGCCGCCTGGATCTTACGTCTTTGCCTCTTTCTAAAAGGATTGGCTTAATTCCCTGTTCCAGTAAGTGCAATGCTGCAAACAAGCCCGCAGGGCCGGCGCCAATAATTGCCACACGCTTTTCTGCCTTGCTCACATCTTTAAAAGAAAAGGATTGAATTTCTCTTTGGTGGAATGGCTCATCAATAAATGCATTTACGGTCAGGTTAACCCAAATGGTTTTAGCCCGGGCATCGATGGATTGCTTGAGTATCTGATAACCGGAAACTGCGGAGTATTTTTTACCGGTATTATTGGCAATCAGCCTCTTTATGGCCGATTCGTCGCCTGCCTCAGATGGCAGCAGCTTAAGGGAGATCTTTTGTTGCATCGTGTTAGGTAGTTATCCTAAAAACTTATTTATATCTGCGAAATCAGTAAATCTATTGAATCTGCGATTTAAAACGGCAAATCATCCACAGCATCCGGCGGTGTTGCCGAAAAAGTATCCAGCGGCTCCAGGTATTCACTGTCATTTTTTGAACCGGTACCCGTTTGCAGTATCTGTTCTATCCTCCAGGCATCTAAATTGGTTATATAATTAACCTTGCCATCTTTTTCCCACTTGCTTCCCTTGATGTTAAAATACACTTTTATCTCATCACCCACATTAACACGGTCAATGATGGTTGTTTTATCCTGCACGCATTGAAATTTGGCATAGTTGGTTATAGTACGGCCGTTGATGTCTTCCGTTTTTTCAACTGCAAATTCACGGGTTTTAAAAGTTTCGGTACGTTGTACTGTGTCATATTTGGCAACCAGCTTGCCGGTTAATTCATAACTCATATAAAAAATTTAAGAAGCCAAAAGTAGATATATTTTTGCTGATTATTATTTTTCGATTAATTCTTTCTTTTTAAATGATGATTTGTATTTACGTGGAAATTCATTAGCTGAATTTGTAAAAGTAAACTGTAAAGACACGGATCATCCGCAGTTTATTTTTTAGGTAACACCTTTTTATACAACCCCAACCGGTAATAATCAGTCTAATACTTTTGTAACTACTGGTTGATAAAATGGGGGAAATTTTTATCCGCAGGTATTAATCAGTGCAAAAGAGAAATTTGAGAGGCGGGTATGAGTTGTTTGATATGGCAACAATAAGAAAACTGTGTGGTTGTACACACGAAATCAACATACGTTTTCAGCATTTTATAAAGCTGGCAAATCTTATATTTTAGAGAATGGCACTTAAAAACTGATTCAAATAGAAGGTTGATTTAGCTGTAAATCAGGCTGGTTAGGAGCCTGTAATTTTTTAGCCGGGCAGATCCGGAATTTTCCGGGATCTCCCCCAAAATACCATACTGTGATTCTTTAGAAAAAAACAAATGAATAAAAAATTTTTTTTTCAACATTTTATTCGATATTCGCTGTCCTGCCAGATTTTTTTCGGGTTGCAACTGAAATAAAATCCTAACCGGCAAACACCAAAGGAAACAATTCTTAACTCGATATATAAATTGCTAAGGAACTAATGGAGAAAGCTTTTGAAAAAGTATGGATTAATTGTTTAGAGATAATCAAAGACATTGTAGAATGGCAGCATTTTAAAACATGGTTCGAGCCAATTAAACCCGTTGCATTAAAAGAAAAAATATTAACGATACAGGTACCAAGTCAGTTTTTTTATGAGTACCTTGAAGAGCATTATGTTTCGCTGCTGGCAAAAACATTGAAAAGAGAATTGGGAAAAGAAGCAAGATTGGAATACAGGATCATGGTTGACAGCGGCAACAGTAAAAATAAACCACAAACCGTTGATGTACCGGGGCAGGGTTACAAATCTTATTCAAACAACGAAATGGATTTTCCACTGGTCATAAATAATCCTGTAAAAAACCCCTTTGTAATTCCGGGGCTTAAAAAAATGCAGATTGACCCGCAGTTAAATCATGCATATACATTCGATGCATTTATAGAAGGCGATTGTAACCGTGTTGCACGCCGTGCCGGTAAAACCGTTGCAGAAAAACCAGGTACCACTTCTTTTAATCCTTTGGTAATTTATGGCGGTGTTGGTTTGGGAAAAACGCATTTAGCCCAGGCAATTGGTAATGAGGTAAAAAGGCTTCATGCCAATAAAGTGGTATTATATGTAAGCTCCGAGAAATTTATCAACCAGTTCATAGACCATGGCCGTAATGGCGCCATTAACGATTTTATACATTTCTATCAGTTGATAGATGTGTTGATCATTGATGATGTACAATTTTTTAACCGTGCCGAAAAATCGCAGGACGCATTTTTCTCCATATTCAATCATTTACATCAAAGCGGCAAGCAGCTGATCTTAACCAGTGATAAACCTCCTAAAGACCTGGAAGGTGTGCAGGAAAGATTGCTGAGCAGGTTCCGCTGGGGATTGAGTGCCGACCTTCAGGTACCAGATTACGAGACCAAGATAGAGATACTGGAGAAAAAAATGAAGAATGACGGCCTGGAAATGCCCCAGGAAGTAGTAAAATATATTGCCTACAATATAAATAGCAATGTTCGTGAGCTGGAAGGAGCCCTGATTTCATTATTGGCACAATCTTCGCTGAATAAGAGGGAAATTGACCTCGAATTGGCAAAGAAAGTACTTAGAAATTTTGTAAAATCATCCAGCAAGGAGATCACCATTGATGCCATACAGAAAATGGTATGTGAGTATTTTGATGTGCCATATGACAAGTTGCTTCAAAAAACACGTAAACGTGAAATTGTACAGGCCCGCCAGATAACCATGTTCCTGGCGAAGGCATTTACCAAAAATTCATTGAAAACTATTGGCGAACATTTCGGCGGAAGGGATCATACCACGGTAATTCACAGTTGCCAAACTGTAAAGGATTTGATGGATACCGACAGTTTATTCAAAGAAAGTGTACTGGAGCTTCAGCAAAAAGTACATTTAGCTGCCATGTAAAAACCCCTCCGCCCCTAAAGGGGAACTTTGGAGATTAAATATTTAAAGAGAATGATTTGATTCATTCTCTTTTTTTTTTTGACCCAACATTGATTTTTTAATCAGCTTCATTGGCGAACTTGTCCTGATCTTCATTCTTTTTAGTAAAAAGAATGAAGAATCACTCTTATACATTTTATCTCTATTCAGCTTTTCGGAATTATTTACGCATATTTTCTATTTAGTTTTGGCGCATAACAATTTGAATTGTATTTTTGCCACCCCTTACAAAATAAGGGCAGGTTAGGTGAGGTGCCTGAGAGGCCGAAAGGAACGGTTTGCTAAATCGTCGTACGGGTTAAACTGTACCGTGGGTTCGAATCCCACCCTCACCGCAAAAGTTCTTATAAGTTTTACAATGATCGGGTGTTCCCAATAAACCCGTCAAATATTTTTAAGTTCGGGATGTAGCGTAGCCCGGTTATCGCGCCTGGTTTGGGACCAGGAGGTCGCAAGTTCGAATCTTGCCATCCCGACATTTTATCAAATTGCCTTTCTGTTAATCAGGAAGGCATTTTTGTTTCCGGTATTTTGGTTTTGTGCCAGGAGGTCGTACCGATAGCGATCCGGACCAGCCCGAAATATTACCCAATACAAAGCGCTACATTTCATATGGCGGTTTTTTATTTTGAGGAAGTTGTCCCGAGTCCTATGTGTCTATTTAATTATTAGAGCGCCAATCCTGCGGCGTAATACCATATTCCTGCTTGAATACCCTTGCAAAGTAACCAGGGTCGTTATAGCCGCAATCCAGTGCAATGGAAGCAATGCTGGCGGTGGTTTGCTTCAACATTTCTTTGGCTTTATTTAAACGGATGATGCGGATGAATTTATTGGGAGAGCATCCTGTTAACGCATCCAGCTTACGGTGTAACTGGGAGTGACTCATGAATACCATCTTACACAATTGCTCTACCGAGAGACTGGTATCAGCCAGATGTGTTTCAATTGCTTCTCTTACCCGTTTCACAAATTCATCTTCTATTTTATTTTCATTAATTTGTTCTTCCGGATGTACAATAGTTTCTGTCTCAATTTCATTATTAAGCCCTGCTTTTTTCAGGTAAAACTGCTGCAGTTTTTTTCTGAGCTCGAGTAATTTTTTTATGCGTATCAGTAACTCTTCACGGTTGAATGGTTTTTCAAGATAGACGTCTGCACCTTTTTCCAATCCTTCCATCTTACTTTCTAAATCAGCTTTGGCCGTAAGCATGATGATGGGAATATGGCTGGTATGTTCGTTGTTGCGTAATTGTCTGCATAATTCAAACCCATCCACAAAAGGCATCATCACATCGGTAATGATGAGGTCGGGAATTATTTCTGAAGCTATTTCAAAACCTTCCCGTCCGTCCTGGCCAACAGCAAGGCGGTAGTCGGGCAGGCAGGAGGCTGTATAAGCAACCACATCGGCATTATCTTCTACCAAAAGTATCAGTGGTTTTTCCTTTGCCTGTTTATCCTCACCGGTATTAATACTGTTGAAAGCTGTTGTATTCATTTGTTTAGATGCAGTCTCTTTCACATCGGGATAAATAATATTTTCTGCAGCCTGCACTGCCAGTAACGGCAGCACCACTGTAAATTCAGTTCCCCGGTTGGCGCCGGTTGGCGGGCTTTTAACGGTGATCTCGCCTTCCATTAATTTAACCAGTTCCTTGGTAAGCGCCAGCCCAATGCCTGTGCCTTCTGCCTTGCGGGTATGGCTGTTATCCAGTTGGTAAAACCTGTCAAAGATATGTTCCAGTTGTCCCTCCGGAATACCGATGCCGGTATCTTTCACTTTGATGATCAAGGTTGATCTGCCACCCTCATTCAATAGTTTATTCTCGTTTACCGTAATGTAGATATTCCCTTTTTCCGGAGTAAATTTTAATGCGTTTGACAAAAGATTGGCGACGATCTGTCTGACCTTTTCAGGATCATATGCCACGTGTAAAGCATCCATCCCGGCTAAAAAGTGTAATTGTTTTTTCTCACTTTCGGCCAGCGAATGAAACGACTCCACGATGTAGCGGAGGAAATTAATGATATCACCATTCACCAGTTGCAAGGTCATTTTACCGGTTTCAAGTTTTGATAGGTCGAGCATTTCATTCACCAGGTTCAGCAGGCTTTGCCCGTTGCGGATGATCATGTTTATACCATTATCCAAATGCTGCGGCGGATCGTTTTTAACCTGCTGCGCCATGCCGAGTATAACGGTTAACGGGGTGCGGAATTCGTGGGTTATATTGGTGTAAAGTTGTGTTTTTACCGAGTCTAGTTCCTTTACTCTTTTGGCTTCCAGTTGTTCAAAATTTAATTGCGATTTTAGTTTGGCCCGGTTTACCGTGAATTTAAAATAGGTCCTGATGCCGAAGCCCAGCAGTACGATATAAACCAGGTAAGCCCACCAACTGCGCCACCAGGGCGGTAATACCGTGATCTGCAGTTCGGCAATTTTATCGCTCCAGATGCCCTGGCTATTGCTGCCCTGAACCTTAAAAACATATTTGCCTGGTGGTAAGTGTAAATAAGTCGCAGTACGACGGGTACCGGATTCAACCCAATCCTTATCCACACCAACCAATTGATAACGATACTTATTTTGAGCAGATGCTGTAAGATCAAGTGAAGAAAATTCCAGCGTTAAAACATCCTGTTCATAAGTAAGTGTAATGCTTTTTGATTTTTCAATGGTAGTTAATAGCACCCCTGTTTTATCTCCTGCAGAAACAGGTTGGTTATTGATAAGAATATCGGTTATAAAAACATTGGGTGTAAAACCCTGGACCAATATTTCTTTCGGATTGAAAATATTGATTCCGTTAACGCCGCCGAAGGCAAGATTTCCGTTTGGTAATTTGGCGTAACTGCCGGTGTTAAATTCGTCATCCTGCAAACCATAGGCTTTGGTGAAATTGTAAAAGACACGGCTGTTGTTTTCAGCGGCTTTCATACAAAATATTCCTTTGTTGCTGCTTCCCCAAATATTGCCATCGCCATCAGGTAAAATGCCATACACTACATCATCGGGTAATCCCTCTTTTGTAGTGATGTGAAAGAAATCGCCACTGGTTTTATCCAGCCTGTTCAATCCGCCACCTTTTGTTGCAATCCATAAATATTTACCCGGTTCTTTTGGGTCATCTAAAAAACAAGAAACGTGATTATAGTTGAGTGAATTGCGGTTGTTGTTATTATTGTAAAACCATGTAACCTGGGAGGAAGCAATACTGCTGTAATTTAAAATTACTTTTGCAAAGCCCTTTTCTGTGCCTATCCAAAAAATACCCTGTTTGTCTTCATACAAAGCTGTACAAATAATTTTAGAGCCATCTTTATTGATAGAAAAACTATCCGGCTTTTCGCTTGCTGTATTCAATAGGGTAATAGCTCCGTCTTGTCCCGGGAACCAAAGATTGGCTTTGCGGTCTTCAAGAAAGGGTTGTTTTTTGCCGAATGGCTGGTTAGCGTTAATGCCGGGCCAGGCCTGCAATGCATTGGAGCCTGGGTTGTATTTGAAATATCCTTTCTCATCACATTTAAACCAATAATCGCCGGTAGAAGCAATAATAAAATTATCTACCTGGCTTAGTGATGGATTATTTTTAAACGCATCAGTGATCTGTCCGTCTTTCAGGTTCATCCAGCTGTAATCATAACTCACCAGGTAAATCCCTTTGTCTTTGGAAGGAATGATCAGCCGGGTAGTTTTACCACTTAGCTGTGTTTTGAATTTGCTGCTTACCGAATGGTATTTGCGTAAGCCCCATCCAACAGATCCGGACCATAATATGCCAGACCTGTCGATAATAAAGGGATAGCAAATCCTGGTGGTAGTTTTGGGTAAGGGGGCACTCCAGTCTACCGGTTTGCCCGGTTCGTTCTTATACACATCATAAAAGTATTCCTCCCGGTGATGATACTCCCAGGGTTTTGATACGGGTTTGAAAATGATATTTCCTGCAGGTGTGTTAGCGCTGTTGAATAAGGGAAAAATATCTTTTCCGTCTGAAAGGTAGAGATTGCTATTAATCAGTTTGCTGCTGTCCGGGTTCATGTAGCCATCGTTCAATAGTATGCCATTGTTCAGTCTTGTGAAATTGTTCTTCGAAGGATCAAATCTGTAAACAATACCATCCATGCCGCCAATCCAGATAATTCCGTTCTTGTCTTTTCCCATGCCATCCACCTGCGCATTATTGGGCAGGCTAAGCCGGGTAATAACCGGAGCTGCATCTTTTGTAAAGAAATCCTTACCGGCTTCAACAATATTTAACCCTGCAATATCTGTGGCTACCAGTATTCTGCCATCGGGCATTTCCATAATTGATTTTATTCCATTACCCGAAAGGCTTGCCGGCTTAGTATTACTGTATGCGAT
>Ga0075158_10001466_pt1 | contig 17785 bp, 15 predicted proteins | sample JI91814BDNA_FD_70968 | JGI IMG/M metagenome (GOLD analysis project Ga0075158, IMG submission 70968) | Wastewater effluent complex algal communities from Wisconsin, to seasonally profile nutrient transformation and Carbon sequestration -... | ecosystem: Engineered > WWTP > Effluent > Algae... | reverse complement strand
CGGGCACCGTCGCCACCAGCACCGTCATCCCACGCTCGCATGCGACAAGGGTCCAGCCCTTCGCCACACCCGACGGCACGAACGCCGTCGCGCCCAAGGCCATCGGCACAGCCTCTTCGGCGATCTTCATCATCGCGCCCGAGCCTTCCAGCACCATCAGCACCGCGCCCTTCGGCGCGTCGATGATCTCGCCCGCCTTCAACCGTCTCTGCGACACGACGAAGAACTCCGTTGAAAGGGTCTCACCCGCGGCGAGATTCACCGGGCTTGGCGCGGGCCCCCACGCGATGCACTCCATCGCCTGCGTGATGTGCAACTCGCGCCCCTTGCGCCCCCAGTCGTACACGCGATACGTTGTGTCGCTGGGCGTCTGCACCTCTGCAACCAGCACCCCCGCGCCCAGCGCGTGCACCGTGCCGCTGGGCAGGTTGTGGCACTCCCCCACCACCGCGGGCACCGCTTCGAGCATCCCCACCACGCCCGCGCCATCACCCTTGCGGAGTTCGGCCTCGAACGCCGCGCGAGTCACGCCGGTCATCACGCCCTTGTACAACTTCGCGCCAGGCTCGGCCGCGAGGATCGTCCAGCATTCGGTCTTGAGGAACGCATCCGCGTGCGTGTTCGCATATGCCGGGCTCGGATGCACCTGCACGGACAGGTCCTCCCGGGCATCGAGAAACTTGATCAGGAGCGGGAACGACGAACCACCCGCCAACTGCTTCGCGGGAAGGAGCGCCTCGCCCCACACAGCGATCGCGTCGTGGATCGACTTGCCCTTGAGCACGCCGTTGATGATGATGGATCGCTGACCGCCGCCGCCAGCGCCCGAGGCACTGGTGCTCGCGAGGTCGGCGAGTTCCCAACTCTCGCCGATCGTGTCGTTGTCCTTGACCCTCTTGCCGAAGGCACGCAGCCGGGCGCCGCCCCAGACCTTGGGCATCAGGACGGGCTCGAGGACGATCGGATAGGGCGTGGTCATGGGTGCCGCAAATGGTGCTGCAACGAGTGCCGTCGACGAACTACTTTTCCATCGCCAGGCCGCTGAGTTCGGCCTCGAACGTCACGCGATCGCCCACGAATCCCATGACCTTCGAGATAAACCGCTTCTTCTGCCACTTGATCTCTTCGCACATCACGTAGAAATCATCGCCCGGCTGGACCATGCTTCGGAAGGCGCAGTTCTCGATGCGGAGGAACGCCGCCAACTGAGGTTCGCCCTTGCGGATGACCCACAGATAGCACGCGAGTTGCGCCGCCGTCTCGACCATGAGCACGCCGGGGAACATGGGGCGCTCGGGAAAGTGACCGGGGACCCAGAACTCGTCGCTGCGCGTGCTGCGCATCGCGATGCCACGCGTCATCTCCGGATTGACCCACACAATCCGGTCCATGAGCGACATCACCCCGCGATGGGGGATCCACTTCTCGAACTGCGGCTTGGTCGCGTGCGTCGCGGAGAGGTCGATCCCCGAGACATCAAACAACAAACGCGAGGCACTGATTGCCCTCTCGCCCGTCGACGATTCTGGTGCGGTCGATGTCATCACCAACTCACTGTGGTTTCTGCTCGCCGACGTCGCGGATCTCCAAGATCTTCTCGCGCACTTCCTGGGCGGCGTTCTTGATCTCCTGCATCGCGCCGCGCACACGCGTGCCCGCGGCCTTGTTGCCGCCCTCGGCCTTGCGCAGGTCCTCAAGGGTTTCTTCCCAGATTCGCTTGATCTTCTCGTAGGCTTCCATCACTGGCCACCTTTGCTGGATGCCCCGCTCAACCGTTGCACCGGTCTTCGCAAGGGCTTTGTTCGTGCCACCGAGCGCTCGCCCGAGCCCCCGGCCACCCCGTCAACGCGGAGATACTAGACCCCTTTGGGCCTCCGCCTCTGCATCAACCAAAATCGTGTTATAGGACCTATTTTGAGACTTGCGGGAGGAGGCGCTCCAACAGTTCCAATGCGGCAGCCACGTACTTGGCGTTCCCCTCGCGCTCCGCGGCCGCCGGGACACACGCCGCCATGAGAACACGTCTCACATTCGCCAACTCGGGGTAGTTGTCATTGGCGTTGAGCCCACGCTCTCGGCGCAGCCTTGCCAACTCCGATGCCGGCTTCACGCCTTTCAAGAGTTCCGAGTGCCCCCAATACTGGCGCTCGAAGTAGATCGCGTCCTCGACCCAGTGTCCCGAGTGCACGAGGGCGAGATCGACGAGAACGCTCTGGCTTTGGGGCCCGTCCGACGTCGCACGATGAAGCAGATTCCCAAGGTGCAGATCGCCATGGCACCAGGCGTTCACCGCGCGCCCTTCCCACCTGGCTCGAAGCAGTGGCAGCACCCTTTGCACCCTGTGGACGGCTTCGCTCCAGTGCCTTGAGTCCTCCACGATGCCGTTACGGGCTGCGTCTCGCGAGCGTTCCAGCAGTTTCTCCCAGTCGGGGGACTTCTTCGCCGCCTCCAACGGCACCGCTGCCGCTCGCGCCTGGAACTCCACGAGCGTCTCGAGGATCTCATGGACGTGCTTCTCTTCAGGCCTTGAGATCACGCCCGGGGAACTGAGCCGCTCGACCACGATCCACGCGAAGTCGTACCCGCCGACGGACGTCCCCGACGCGAGCACGCGAGGCACCGGGCAACAGATCGCCTCGTCACACTCGAATCGCCCATGCTCGTATGAGCCCAGCGCGACGCCCCAGCGATGCTCGATGGCACCGACGGGCAACTTCACCATGACCTTGGTGCGCGAGCCATCGTCGCGTTCCCACGTCGAGAACCCGGTCATAGCGCCGCCATGCTGGAAAGGGGATCGGAAGACCTCGACCGGGCCAAGCCGCCCGCCACACGCGTCACGGAGCGCCGGCAGCAAAGCCTCACCCAAATGGCTGGCGTCGAACGACAGTGGCGGAGGAGCCTCCGGCATCACCCACAATGTACCGTCCGCGACCCCGCGATGGGAAGGTGCCGACACAGGAATTCCGCAAACGAGATCAATTCCCGGGGTCAACGTCCGGGTTGGCGCCGAATCGCCTCGACCAGCGCCACGAACTGCGTGATCGATAACTCTTCCGCCCGCTGCGTTCGCTGGATGCCGTCCGGAAACTCGAACCCGTCCGCGACGAGCCCTGAGATCACCCCGCCCAACTGCTTGCGACGGCGCTCAAAGACCTTCTGGGCGATGTCGAGCAGTGCCCGCGGGTGGTCGGTCATGGGCTGGCTCTTGCGCGTGAGCGAGACCATCGCGCTCGTCACGTCGGGGCGAGGCCAAAAACACTCCGGTGGCAGCGTCGCGACCATCTTCACGTCGGCCATCGCCTGCGCCAGCACGCTCACGGGCCCAAAGTCCCGCGAACCTGCGGGGGCCATCAACCGCTCCGCCACTTCCTTCTGGATCGTCACCGCCTGAGAAACGCACCGCGGATGGTCAGCGAGCAGAATCGCCATCACGCTCGTCCCCGCGCCGTACGGCAGGTTGCTCACGAGGCGGAAGAGCCTCCCCGGATTGGGGACGACTGCGGCCGCGATGGCGATCTTTGCATCAACGGCGTCCAGTATCGCCGATGCCAAGGTCCGCTTCCCATCGAGGCAATCGCCTTCGACGAGGACGAATCGCTCGCCAAACGACGCGAACCTCCCGCGCAGCAACTCCGCCAATCCCCGATCAATCTCGGCCGCCACAACAAAGCACCCGCGCGCGAGCAACTCCTCGGTCAGCGTCCCCGTTCCAGGGCCGACTTCGAGCACCACATCTCCGGCCTTCGCGCCCGAAGCGTCCACCAGTTTGCGAATCAGGTTGTGGTCAATGAGAAAGTTCTGCCCAAACACCTTGCGGGGTGAAAGGCCGTTCGCTTCCAGAAGGGACTTGATCTCGGTAAGGGATTGCATGGGAAGAAGCCACTGGGCATCAGGCATCAGGCATCAGGACAGAAGAGATACGAAAGTCACCGAGAACGCATCTACCAAAACCCATCAAGGATGTTGTTGATCGCGTGGGCGACGCCATCGTCCTCGTGGTGGCGGGTGTGTCGAGAAGCGGCCTTTCGCGCCGGTTCAACCGCGTTCCCCATCGCCACGCCCAGGCCCGCACCCTCCAGCATCGACACGTCATTGATCTGGTCGCCGATCGCGGCGATGCGCGCGTGATCGACGCCCCAACGCTTCGCGAGGACCTGGATTGCCGACCACTTGTTCGCGTCGGCGTGGAACAACTCCAGGACGTGCAGGATGTCCCCCTCATCGGTCTTGCGTGCGGAATCGGGCGCGACCACGGCCGGGAAATGATGGATGATCGCCTGCCCCGCCGCCACACGCTTCACATCATGGCTCATCGCCTCGCATGCTTTCGCCCTGCCACAGGCTCCGACGCGGACGGTGTGCTCGGGATGCGGGTCCTCATCAAGGCTGGTGGCGTACTTCACGCCCACCTTCATCTCCTTGAACCACCACTTCGTCACCGGATCCAGGTCCAGCCCCTTGGGACCAGTCACAACGAGGTAGTCGTACCCCGCCTCAACGGGGTCCTTCAGGATCAGGGCGGCGTGGTCGTGGGAGATCAGCGTCTGGACCGTGGCCTTGACCAGGTCCTCAGGCACCGCAAACCGATGTTCCGTCCGGCTCGTCTTCGGGCACGACACGATCGCCCCACCCGCCACCACCACCGGGTCGACCTGCTCGATCTGGTCCAACGCCCGGCGGCTCTCAATCAGGCCTCGCCCGGTGCAGACAGTGATGCGAACGCCCGCCTGACGGGCGGCTTTCACAGCCTCCCGATTGGCGGCCGAGACGTGCCCCTTGGAATCCAGGAGGGTGCCGTCGAGGTCCAGGGCGATGAGGTCGTACTTGGGGGTGGGCACAGGGGCGGATCGTATTCGCGAGGGCAGTTACAGAATTGTGGTGAACTGAAGGTGCGTTGGTCGGTATAAAGGGGACATGCATTCCACGCCACTCATCGCTTCCCGTCGGCTCGGCTGGTTCCGGTGCGCGATCGCGGTGGTCGCCCTCGCGGGGAGTGCGTGCTTGACGAGCCAAGCAAAGGCACAGGAACTGGCGCGCGAGATGGGCTCGGCCCTCACGCCCATGCCCAAGTCCCTCATCGACAAGTCCAAGGCGATTCTCTCCCTCGATGATGACCAGTACGAGATCGTGGTCGACCTGTACCAGGGATACCGAGCCGCGTATCGCCAGATCGTCGAAGAGTCCGACGCGAAACGAAGGCAGATCTGGGAGAAGGCTCGCGACGGCGATCGCGATGCGGCGGAGATCAAGGCCCGCGAAAACATGAAGCGAGCCCTCGCCGACCTCGCACAACTCGACACGACTTTCAGCGACGATCTTCGCGCAATCCTGAGTGGCGATCAGATGGTCCGGTTCGAAGCGTTCGAGCAGGCCAAGCGGCGCGAGTCCACCAGGCACAGTTCCATGCTCTCTGGCGAAGGCGCCGACCCGATCGACATCCTGCAGCACCTCAAGATCGACACGAAAGCACTTACGGGCTACGAAGCGATGGCGGCGGAATATGGCGAGAGCATGGACCGCCAGATCGTCGCGCGTGCCACAATCTGGAAGTCGGGCTACGACGCGTACCTCGCGGGGGACGAATGGAAGCGCCTGCGCGATGACTATCCGAAGTTGTACGTGGTCGCCAAGCAGATCCGCGACATCAACCGACGCTACGCCAGGCAGATCGGCGAGTTGCTGAAGGAAGAGGACCGCGTCAAGTTTGAAGAAGAGTTCCGGCGCCGCAGTTATCCCACGATCTACCGCGAGGGTGTCATCACCAAGCGCCTCAAGGCTGCCCGCGATGTCGAGGCATTGTCCGACTCCCAGAAGGATCAACTCCAGATTGTGGAGAGCGCGTACGAACGCGACGCGGAAACGATCAACGCCCGCTGGCGTTCATCCCTCGATCGAGTGCAGGACCTGATCGTGGCCGACGCCAACAAAGGCTGGAACAGCACCGAGGCACAGACCGTGCGCGAAGTCGTCGCGGAACGGGTGCAACTGGACAAGAAGTATCTCGACAAGATCGACGCGGTCCTAACCGAGGCCCAACTTTCCGCCGTCCCCGCCGCCACGCGAGAGGTGCCACGCATGCGCGGCGACGTGATGCCCGAGTGGGACCGCGATTCTGTGCGCAAGTGGTTGCAAGACAAGAACTAGCATCCGTTCCAACCTCTCAGGACGCTCGCATTTCTGCAGAATCCCGCGAAACTGGAGCCCCCCTTCGTGGTATAAAGGGGCATGAACACTCTTGCCCCGTCGTGCGCCGCTCGAGTCTCGGTTCTTGAACCCTCGGCCGGTCGCTGGCTCCCCTCCATGGTCTTGACGCTGGTCGCCGCGATCGCCGCGCTGCTCCTGCCAACGAGTCTGGCTCGCGCGCAGGACTTCGAAGAAATGGCCGTCGTCTTTAACCCGCTGACCAAGCGGAGCATCGACTCGGCGACGCTCGCGCTGGGCCTCGACAAGGACCAGCAAGAAGTCGCGAAGGACCTCTACGTCGGCTATCGCTCCGCGATGAAGACGGGCATGCGCGAGATGGAAGCCAAGGGCAAGGCCCTCATGGAAAAGGCTCGCGAAAGCGGAGACTGGGAAGCGATCCGCAAAGGACAGATGGCTCTCGCCAAAGAGATGTTCGAGAACGTCGGCAAACTCGAGGACCGGTTCAACGAAGATCTCAAGGCCGTGCTCAGCGAAGAACAGGCCGCGAAGTTTCCGGCGTATGAACGGGCCCGTCGGCGCGAGAACGCAAGGTTGATCCAACTCATGGCGGGCGAAGCCGCAGACTCGATCGACATCCTGCGCTCCCTCAAAATCGACACCGCTTCCAACGAGGAACTGAAGACCCTGCTGAACGAGTACGAGATGTCGTTCGATCGGATTGTGAGCGATCGTCTGACGCTTCTGAAAGAGTTTGTGAACAAACTGACGGGTGGAGACGCGTCGGGGGAAGACACGATGAAACTCGCCACCGAGCACCTGCCCAAGATCTACGAGAAGGCGAAGGCGGGCCGTGAACTCAACAAGCAGACGGCCCGTCGTGTGGTTGAACTGCTCCCCGAGGCCGACAAGAAGCGCTTCCAGGACGAGATCAACCGCCGCAGCCATCCGAAGATCTACCGCACGACGGCGACGGGCAAGAAACTCGACGCCGCGAAGAAGTTCGAGGACCTGACCGATTCGCAGAAGGGCACGCTCGAGTCACTGGTCGCGTCGTACACACGGGACACCGAGGCGGCGAACAAGTCATGGGCGGAAGCGGTCGAGGCGGCGCAGGACGACTTTGGTGGCAACTTTGCCAAGCGGTTTGAAATGGACGAGTCCGCCGCGAGCAAGAAGGCCGAGGAGGCGCAGACCAAGCGCCGCGAGGTCGAGAAGCAGACCCTCGAGCGCCTCGAGCAGTTGCTGAACAAGGATCAGAATGAGCGCCTTCCCGCCGCCCGCCCCGAGGACGAGGTCAACGACGACCACGACCTGACCGAGCCTGACTTTGACAAGGACGCGGTTAAAGATTGGAAGGACGACGCGGAGTAAATCCGCGGAACTTACGAGCCTGAAGCGCGAGCGAGGGTCCTTGCCTTGCGTACCCCACTCTCCGAGTAGGGTTTTTCTTGCATTGAACAGGTCCGCGACTGTTGATGAGCAAATGCGCCATCGCTCAATCACAGTGTCCATCGGCGCAGTTCAAGATTGCGCCCGGGCCGATCGTGATCGCGTTCTTCCCCTGACGCTTACTCTCCATCGCACGCTCATCAGCGCGTGCGAGCAACTCCGCAGGCGTCTGCCCATCCCACGGGAACGTCGCGAGCCCACCCGAGATCGTGAGCGTGCCCGGCGCGCATCCCGACAACTTCGGGAACTTGTGGCTGATCACCTGCTGTTGGAACCTCCGCGTGATCGCGTGCACAGTCGTCGGGTGCTTGCTGTCGGGCGAGCGCGGGCCCTCGGGCTCGTGGAAGACCACGGCGAACTCATCGCCACCGATGCGGCACACCTTGTCTGTCGGCCTCGTCACGCTCCGCAACAGGCGCACGACCTCGGACAGGATCTCATCCCCCGCGTCGTGCCCGTACTCGTCGTTGTACTTCTTGAAGTCGTCGATGTCGAACATCAGGACCGTGACGCTCCATCTCTGCCCGCGCGCCGCGTCGATCGCGCCGGCAAGGAATCGATCCAGATACCGCCGGTTCCAAGCGCTCGTCAACGGATCCGTGAACGCGGCGTGCCGCAGTTGATTCTGCTGATCGCGCAAGCGCAGCCACCCTGCCAGCCACCGCGCGTGCGTCGTCAGGTCCGTCGTGATCGCCCGCGTCGGCACCAGATAGCCCAGCACGGAATCCGACCAGACCACCGGCACGCCCTGCGGCGCACCACCCATCTTGCCCGCGGGCGGCGGCACAAACGCCAACCCCGGATCGCCAATCCGATCACGCAGCACACGCATCGCGACACTCGTGATGTCGTGCCCCTTCACCGCAACCTCGACCAGCGCCTGATCGCCCAGGCAGGCTCCCGTGGCCGGGTCGCCTTGCTCGCCAAAGGGATCCTGCGAAACTGCCGCGGGGTCTGGGACGATCACGCGAGGTTCCGCTGGACGGGCCTGCGGGGCAACACTCGCCTCTTCGCGTGCAAGCGTTGTTGGAGCCGCGTCCATGCGAGGCATCGGCGGCGTTTCCACCCCCTCACGAGCCAGGCCCATGACACTGCGAATGTCCGCGATGGGCTGGCCGACGCGGACGATGCCATCGAACAGGTCCCGCGCTCGCCGGGCCGGCGCTCCATCTTCCGAGCCGCTCTCAACACACACTACGCGCACCGTGGGTTGCACCAACCTGAGCGCACGAATGAAATCCACCAGGCGCTGTCGCCCCGGCAGCGCGCCCGTTCCGGATTGCAGCGCGGGCGGATCGAGCAGATCCGATTCGATCTCGGGAGCCACGACCACCGCCGTGGGTTCGGGTGTTTCGTCGTCGAGCGGGTTTGCCAGTTCGCCGATCGCGTCGTGTGGCGTGCGCACGCGTGCCAACTCGAAGGACTCATCAAGGCGCAAGGCAGCATCGAGCCCGGTGCGTCCCACCAGGATGACCCGAACCTCGCTTTGAACGTCGCTCCGCGACACGCTTCACGCCTCCGCAGGGCTCACCCTTCCAGGGCACCCTCGATTCCCTCAACCGACGAGATGAGCCGACCATTTGGCCGAACGATCCTCGTCCCGTATTCCATCCGATACGCGGCCCGAAAGGGCAACGTTCGACAAGATTCCGATGCAGAATAATCGCTATCGGACGTTCCCGCCGGGCTTTCCGGGCGCCTTGCCGTTGGTGGGGCGATCCGAGAGGAGCATCTCGATCTCTTCCTCGGTCAGGAGCGTCCCAGCGGGGTGGGCGTCAACCGGGGCGTCGTCCTTGACGGGCAAGGGAGCGGGCTCGGGCGAACCTGTCGGAGTCGCGGTGCTCGACTCAGCAGCCGTGCCCGCCAGACGCAGTGGCGGCGGCTTGGGCGATGCTCGTGGCCCCAACGGTCTCGGCACGACCAATCCGATGCGACGCGTGACAACCTGTGCCACCGGCTTGGCCTCGACCGCCACCGTTCGAGGCGTCTCTGAACTCGCGCCGTTCGCCGACACCTTGGATGCCGCGAGCCTCGCGCGTGCTTCCGCCGCGGACATTCCCTGCAAACTGGGCTTTGGGCCGCCCTCAAACACCCACAACGGCGCCCGCGGCCGAAGACGTTCAAGGACCATCAACACCTCGTCCACGCCATGCAATCTGCTCGGCTCGACAAGGACCAGAACACGCGCGGGCGTCTCGCGCGTCAATGCGTCCCCTTGGAACCGCATCGCTTCCGCGAGCGCGAGATACTCGCTGTCCCACGCCTTCCACTGCACCTGCGGGCGATCCAGGGCCGCGACCAACGCGCCGGGCAAGACGGCTCCCCGCGCATGCCACAGCACGCAGCGAATCACCCTCTCGGGCGCAGTTGTGTCGGACGCCCCAACTCCCATGACAGACTGTAGTGTCCCCGGAGAACTCGCGAAAACCGGCCCATTTCTGTGGGTGGCGGTTCACCAGGCCCTACTTCGGAGCGTCTTTGGCTTTGGCACGCTCCGCCTCAACCAGTTCCGCGACCGTCTTCCACTCCACCTCGCGCAGGACGTCCTTCACGGGCCAGAGTTGGACGAGGCGCGTCGGCGTGATCCGCCGACGGGTGAGTTCCGATTCCAGGCCCAACAACCTCGGCCCGACGCGCGTCGCGCCTGACGCCGGGAAATACCCCAGATCGTCCTCGAACACCACGCCCGAGTCAGGCAAGTAGAACACCACATACTGGAACGTGTGCGAGGACTTCTCGGCGATGTTGATCATGCGAATCTCACCCGCGAGTGTCTGCACCGTGGTATCACCATCGAACAGCGTGATCTTCGCATTCGATGGCCCGGCGACTGCGGGAGTGCCGAGCGCTGTCGATCGCCCGAGCATGTGCCGCACGTAAGGCTCGAGCGCGCGAGGCGCGATGATTTCGGTGCCACTCGCCGCGATGGCTCGCAATCCCCCCGACGCCGCCGGATGATGGTGTCCAAACGAAACCAGCCCGACGCGCTTCTGAGGGAATCGTGACGCGATCTCCTTCACGAGCGCTTCGCACGTGTCGTCGCCCGTTGTTGGACCAAGAAGCACAAGATCCACTTCGCGCTCTGCGAGCAGCACCCGCGAATCGACCGACGGAATCTCAATCGACCACAAGTGGGGCGCGAGTTCGACCCACTCCATGCCGCTTGCGCGCCAGTTGGCAATGTCCTCCCGTCGATCTGCAGGCAATAGCCTCGCGCTCGGCGCCTCTGCATCGGGTGCCATCGAAATCAGCGATAGGTCAAAGCGCTGCGTCGTCGAACTCTGCACCAGGAAACGTGAGACTTTGCCCGGGATCACAGCCCCGTTCGCCTCGCGCCAGTCGGTGAATGTCGTCCACTCGCACACATCGCCCAGCCTCGCGTGCGCAAAGACTCGCTCGACGCGCCCCACGCGGCCTTGCTCATCAACAAGCATCGTCCACGCTCGAGCCACGCCGTCGGTAAACGTAATGGGCGTCACCGACTGCCCGTCCTGACCGATCTTCTCCGCAGCACGGCATGTTCCCGCCGCATCCAGTGCCTGCCTCAGGATACTGGATGGCAACCACTGACAGGCGTCGGCCTTCTCCGTGCTCAGTTCCTCGCCCGCAAGTTCTGCGAAGGGCTTGTCTGGTCCAGCCTGCCTTGCCACACGCTCATTCCAGAAAATGCTCGTCTCGATCGGAGCCTGGTCCTTGGGCCCGACACGCACGCGCATTTGCGAAACGCGCGAGGCATCATCCATGCGCAGTTCGATCCACATTGGCAGCGTGCGCAACTGCCCCGGTTTCATGAGGTGCGCTTCGTGATAGAACGTCCCTTCGTACACCATCACCATCGCCTGCGGCTTTGCGCCCGCGTGCACATCCAGTGCCTTCGCGACGCGCTCACGGGTCTGCCGAACCGACCCAATCATGACAGAGTCGCACGAGTTCACAAAGGGAGGATCGATGGCTTCCTTGGTCACAGGCGTCGCCGCTGCGGGCGTTTGGGCACGCACGCCCTGCGTCGCCAACGGACCCGACAATGACGCAATCATCAAGAAACCCATCGTCACGCGAGCTCGAATCATGGGATGACTCCAAAGATGCGCGAACGGACTCGTTCGCACTCCTCGTACCGCCCGTCCATCAATCAGGTTGCATTGCCGCAAACGGACTTCGGGTCATTTGGCTTCGAGCAACGCCTTCGCAATCACCGACGCCCCATCGCAAGGCCCGAGCGTGTCATACGCCGCACGCATCTTCGCGCACGCCGCGGCGTCAAAGAACGCCTCGAGCGCGGTTCGCAATCCCTCGGCGTTCTTCGCCGAATCGTTCTCGTCGTCCATGACCTTGGCCGCGCCCGCATCGACCAGGCGCTGCGCGTTGTGCTTCTGGTGCTGGTCGGCGTGGTGTGGATAGGGCAGGAAGAGCGTCGGCACCTTGTTCGCCCGCGCCTCGGCCACCGTCCCCGCGCCGGCCCGCGCAATCGCAAAGTCAGCCGCACCCCAGCACAAGCCAATCTCCTTGGTGTACGCCATCACAATCGCCGGCACGTCCGCCGTCGTGTACCCATGGCGCACCATCTGGTCATCATTCTCGCCCGTCTGGTGCACGAACTGCCAGTTCCCCACGCGGAACTGGTCCGCGTGCTTCTGGACATACAGCACCATCGCCTCGTTGATCGTGCGCGCCCCCTGGCTCGCACCCGTGATGAAGACCGTGGGCCCGTTGGGCGCAAGCCCCAACTTCTCGCGGCACGCGTTCTTCGCATGCGGCGCAAACGCTCGCTTCCGCACGATCGGTCCCACGCGCTCCCACCCGGACCGCGCGGGGATGTCGTAACTCGTGAACACACGCCGAGCACGATCCGCCGCCCACTTGTTCGCCTTCCCCGGCACGGCGTCCAGGTTCACCAGGAACACTGGGATCTTCAACTTGTTCGCGGCCTCCACCACGGGCGCACTCACAAACCCGCCCATCGCGATCACACGCACCGGCCCCTGCTTCAGACACAACTCCAGGAACTCCGTCGACTTCGCAACCGCAGGTCCCCACGCGCGCCAGAACGCCCACAATCCCGACAGCGTCGTCGCGAAAGGCCGCGCGTCGATGCGGATGCAATCAATGCGACGGCCATGCAGCGACTCGTCCTGGATGATCTGACCATCCAAAGGCCGCTGCGAGACAATGAACTTCACCTCGGCCTTGGGATCAAGATCGTGCAATCGTTCCGCGATCGCCACCGCGGGATAGATATGCCCGCCCGTGCCGCCGCCCGCAAAGAGGTACGTTGTCTGGCTCATGCGATGGAAGGCTCCGACGTCAAAATCGGGTCACGCTCGAGCACAGCGTCCTGCCGAGTGCGGTCGACCGCGATCACAAGTCCAAGGCTGAACGCGGTCAGGATCCACCCGGTACCGCCCGAAGAAAGCAAAGGCAGCGCGATCCCCTTCGTTGGCGCAAGGGCCGTCACGACCGCGAGGTTGATGATCGCCTGCAACCCCACGGTGCTGATGACCCCAAGCACGAACAACCTCAGAAGATGGTTCGGCTCGCGCTTCACGATCGCGAGGCCCGTCCACACCATCACGAGGAACAACGCAATCACGATCCCCGCCCCCGCAATCCCCAACTCCTCGCAGATCACCGCAAAGATAAAGTCGGTGCGATCCTCGGGCAGGTACGCGAACTTCTGCAAGCCATGCCCCAGCCCGCGGCCAAACCCATCACCATTCGCGATCGCAATGAGCGACTGGATCATGTGGTAACCGGTCTTCTCAGGGTCCGCATACGGATCCATGAACGCCGTGATCCGCTTCATGCGGTACTCACTCGTCACGACCGCCACAATAAACGCACCCAGCGCCAGCGGCACGAACATCAGGAACTGCCACAATCGCGCCCCACCCGCGAGCAGCACCAAGCACGCGACTGCGGCGATCAGCGCCCCGGTGCCAAGATCCTCCAGCACTATGAACCCCGCGACGCCGCCGACGACGACCAGCGCGGGAATCAACCCCGTCCAGAACCGGTGCATGACCGCCGCTCGGCTCGTGGCATACCACGCCAGAAGGACCACCATTCCCCACTTCGCCAGTTCGCTGGGCTGCATCGTGAGCCCCTCGGCCCCCTTGCCCGTCCCCGGAATGCCCACCCAGCGATGCGACCCATTGATCTCGCGCCCCACAATCGGCAGGTACACCATCGCGCACAATGCAACCATCGCAAGCGCCGCGATCCCAATCGGCCAAAGCCCGCCCCATCGGCTCACCGATCCGTTGGAAGCACCGGCGACCTTGGCTTCGAGCGCCCCAGCAAGCCGCCGCACCGGCAAGGTCGCCGCGACGCCCATGGCTCCCAGCGCCAATGCCATATAGACGGTGGAGCGTGAGAACATGATCGATTCTGGCGTGATGACCGCCGGCGCCGGCAGCCCGGGCGTGACGATCTTCACGCCCATGCTGGCCGAGTTGACCATGACCACGCCCAGGGTAAGCAGGGCGAGGGCGCACAATGCGATAACGTGCCCGAGTCGGAGCATGGTCCGTGTATCGACGAAACGGGCAGAAACCCTGCAAGAAGTCAGGGGCCTTGCAAGCCAGCCGCTGGCCCTATCGCCCCATCACCTTCAGCGAGACCTTTTTCTCGATCTCCTCGAGAGGCTTGGCGACAAGGTCATAGCCGTCGCAGCCGACGATCACGCAGCGCACCACCTCGCCCGCCGAGAGTTTCTCCCTCGATTGGACAAAGGTCATGGCGTCGATCTGGGGTGCTTGGAAGTAGGTTCGGCCGGCGTACAACTTGCCGCCCTTGCCGACGCCGCTGGTCTCAAGGCCGCTGGAGCGCAGGCCCGCGTCGATGATCACATCAAACTGCTTCCCCCCCGCCATCGGCTTCTTCTCATCGAAGTGGCTCGCCAGTTCCTGCGCCCGCGCGAACGCGACCTCCTGCTGGGCGGCCATCACTTCGTTCCTGCGCTGCGTCTTTACGCCCACGGGCACCGCCAACTTCGCGTCCTCTTCCATCGTGCCCGCGACCGTGCCCGGCTCCTTGGAATACTCGAACACGCCCACCGCCTCGAACTTCATGCGCCCGATGAACGAGACCAACTCATCATGATCCTTCAGCGTTTCGCCAGGGAAACCCGAGATGAACGTCGTGCGGATCGCCATCCCCGGCACGCGCTCGCGCAAGCGATTGATCAGCGCCTCCTGCTGGCTCGCCTTCACGTTGCGGCGCATCGCCTGCAGCATGTTGTCCGACGCGTGCTGCAGCGGAATATCCAAGTACGGCAGCAATCGACCCTTCTTCGACAACTCCGCGAACGCATCAATGCACGCTTCCGAGAAGTTCGTCGGATAAGCGTACATCAAACGAATCCAACCCTTCGAGCCTTCCTCATCCATCGCGTTCGAGATGGAACGCAGCAGGTGCGGCAGGCCGCCGTCGTTGCCTTTCGACGCCGACGCAAGCCCAATCCCGATGTCATCGCCATAACTCGTCGTGTCCTGCCCGATCAGGAGCAACTCGAACGCGCCATCGTTCAGCAGTTCGCGCGTCTCGGCGACGATGCGGTCGAGCGGCTTGCTCCGCATCTTGCCGCGGATGCTCGGGATCGTGCAGAAGGCACAGTTCTGGTTGCACCCTTCCGAAACACGCAAGTACGCGTAATGCCGGGGCGTCAATCGCAAGCGCGCGGAGTCGTCCTCGAAGTATCCAAGGCCGCTGCCGTCCTTGCCGTTGACCGTCAGGCCTGTCGTGTTGAGCCCGCGCTCCTTGGCGGCGACGAGTGCATTGGCGTTGATCCAGTACTTGGGCGCGTCGGCTGACGTGGGCGCCGTGTTCTTCGCCTTCGCCTGCGCAGCGCCCTTCACGGCCTCCACGATCTTGTCGCGATCAAAGACGCCGATCATCGCGTCGATGCCCGGGGCCCATTCCAGAATCTTGGCGCGGTGTCGCTGCACGAGGCAGCCAGCGACGACGACGCGCTTCACCTCGCCCGCTTCCTTGGCGGCGATGGCCTCCTTGATGACGGCGAGCGACTCGTCCTTGGACGCTTCCAGGAAGCCGCAGGTGTTGACGACGATCGCGTCGGCCCCGCCAAAGCCGCCCTCGGCTGGGTCATAGGAAATCGGAGCCAACCCGCTCTCGGCGAGGAGGCCCAGCATCTTCTCTGAGTCCACGAGGTTCTTGGGACACCCCAAACTGATCAGAGAGACGGACTCGATGGCGGTATTTCGCGGCTTGGAACGGGCTTTGGTTGGCACGCGGGGATAGTAGGTTGGCAGGACAGGACTTACAGCACACGCTGGAAGCCCGTGCCACGTCCCCGAGCCGCGTCCTTAAACCGCGATCCCCGTCCCCTTGATCACGTCCACGCCCATGCCGGCCATGGGGTAGTGCGTCTGCATCGCCTCGGCCAGGTGCGTGGCATCCGCCAGCACGAACTGGCACTCTTCGCCCAGTTTCCAGCACGCAAACTTGAGGGCGCGCGGCAGGTGCAACTGCGTCGTGCAGGCCACGAAGCCGTTGGGGCGCGTGTCGAGCGGGAGGATGCGGAACTGCCAGGCCTGGCGGCGTTCGATCGCCTTGAGGGCGCGGGGGTGGATGTTGAGCGTGCGCGGGTCCACCATCTGCGTCATGGCCGCGTACTGCTGGGACCATGCGTCTTCCACGGCTTCGGGCGTGACGCCAAAGAGTTCTTCTGCGAGGACGCCGAAGGGGCGGCTGCGGACCTTTTGCGTGTTGAGGATGTGGTCACGCTGCTTGGGGGTCAGGTTGCCATTTTGAACGAGAAGATCGCCAATTCGTAGAGTGCGCATGAAGTCTCTCTCCGTCGGGTCGCCACGCGCGCCCGGCGGCGGCCGCCGTAGCACTGGTCCGACATCTCGCGTGAGACGCCGGACGCGACGCAGTAGAGATCGGGAGGGATGCCGCGCGTGTTCATCGGCAGGGGCGGAATCACCCGAGTGTGATCGCGGCGGGGCGTCGTGCGACGCGTGGCCCGGTCGGCGAAGGGCTGCGGCGTGGATGGGAAACCAAGGGCCGAGAACTTGGAAAATGGCGGGGCGGGGGTTGACAAAGCGGTGGCTGAATTGCAGGGCCAGGATTCAAAGGTCCATGAAAAAGCCCCGGGAAACCGGGGCTTTGGAGGGCAATGACGTTGTGTGCGGCTCAGGCCTCGAGCGTGCGAAGGCCGAGCCCGAACTCTTCGAGCCGCTCGCGGATTTCCTTGAGCGAGGTGGCGCCGAAGTTCTTGACGCCCATGAGTTCCGCCTCGGTGTGGCTGGCGAGATCGCCCATGGTCTGGATGCTGAGGAGTTGCAGGGCCTTGCGGGCGCGAACGGAGAGATTCAGTTCGCTGACGGGCTTGCCGAGCAACGCTTCCTGTCCGGTGCCCTTGTACTGCTCCATCAACTGGCGGCGGGCGACGCGGTGCGCGTCTTCCAGGCCCTGGCCCAGTTTGAGGCCGCGGGCGGAGAGCATCTTCTTGATCTCGAAGAGGCTGGTCTCGCCGAAGTTCTTGTAACTCATCAGTTCGGCTTCGGTGATCTTGAGCAGATCGCCGAGCGAGCGGATGTTCATCTTCTTGAGGCAGGTGCGGGCGCGGACGGAGAGTTCGAAGTCCGTCACGGGCGTGTCGAGCATCGCCTTGCGCTTGAAGGAGTCGCGGTCGGCTTCCTCTTCCACGATCATCTCGCGGCTCGCCATCACGTCCTTCATGTACAGGTTCGCGCGAAGGTGATTGGGGAACGTGTCGAGGATCTGGCGCAGGCAGCGTTCGGACGCCATCAGTTCGTTGCGATCCTCGTACATCACCGCGAGGTTCATGAGCGCGTTGACGTGCGCGGGGGCCAACTGGGTGCAGCGCTCGTAGAGGGTGATCGCTTCGTCTTCTTCGCCCACAAGGTCGAGGTGGAAGGCGAGACGGAACGTCGCGTCGTGGCTCTCAGGATCGGCGGCGAGGGCCTTGCGATACTCGGCGATCGAAGCGGGACGATCATTGATCGCCTCGGCCTTGCGGGCGGCGTCGATGTGCTTCTGGGCGAGAGGGATGTCGCGCTTCACAGCGTCGGACGTGCCAATCACGGTGTCCATCGGGTCGTGCACCAAACTGCTCCTTCGGAAAGGGTCGATCATGCTCCACGGGATAAGCCCCGGGAAGCCTTGCACATCACTTGGGTCGAAACTCTAGGCGCTCCCCTCG